>Ga0181535_10003404_pt1 | contig 18497 bp, 18 predicted proteins | sample PEATcosm2014_Bin_44_FD_119774 | JGI IMG/M metagenome (GOLD analysis project Ga0181535, IMG submission 119774) | Peatland microbial communities from MTU Mesocosm Facility, Houghton, MI, USA - PEATcosm2014_Bin17_30_metaG | ecosystem: Environmental > Terrestrial > Soil > Wetlands > Peat | place... | reverse complement strand
TATTATTTCCGCTATGTATCGGTGTTCAAACCCGATATAAGGGTGGTGAATTCGACCTTCCTGGCCTTTCCGTGGGGGATCGGTGAATTTGAAAGGACATTCGGCCAGGTTGCGATGGAAAAAGGCAGGACGGAATCAAACACGGTTAATGCTGTAAAATACCTGGCCCTGTCAAGCCAGTGCTTTTGCGGCTATGGCCACTCCACTGCGGACAAAACAGGGCTGGCCCATTGCCAGGCAGGCATAACCCTTATGGCGGCGGTTTCGGACATGAAACATCCTTTTTATGATGTATTTAAGGTTTATTCCTACAGGGGGATTTACAGCACAAAGTTTTTATCCGACGGGGATGATTTTAGGTTGATCTCAAATTACGCCGGGGCCATGTCCAATTACGGGAATGACCTGCTGCGCGCGGGTATGACCGGGAGCGCCATAGGCGCATATACGCGCGCCATTGAACTGCCTTACAACGGCTCCAGAACAGGCATGATGAAAAATCTTTTCAGGGCTTATGAAAAATCAGGCATGAGAAAAGGGCGGGGGTCATTTTGAAACAAGCCAGTTGACGGCGTCCTGTTCGTTCTCAAAAAATTTGATATCGTCCCTGCCCGAGAACTCAATGACGGATCTCATCATGGGCAGCAGCATTGGAGGGAGCCCGCAGTAAGCAGACGCTTTAATATAGGGCCTGTTCTTTTGAAGGTATCCGGAAAAATATCTCTTATCGGTCAGCATCGGGGTATCGGGATGCATGACCGTAAGCAGGCATACCGACCCCGGCGGTTTGCTCCGTATGAGTTTTCCCATAAATCCCAGGAGCTCGTCAAAACGTTCGCCGTCATAAGCATGCAGGTCTATCCTGAGCACCTCAACGCCGTTTACGGTAAGCGCCTCTATGGTTATATAGGGGAATCCGTTTATATGCTCTTCCATTGTATGTAAATTATACATACAATATGTTTTTGTTTCAACATAAATATGAGATTTGTCCTTGCGGAAGTATATATATTGCCTGATTTACCTCAATTGACTAATATTATCATTTATGTTATATTTCATAAACTTAAATCAGCAAAGGTGAATTTGCCCCTGGAGGCGAAAAAATGGATTATTTTAACTATAAAAAAAGGGTTTTATTTGCCGAAGATGCAAATATTAACGAGCTCGCAGAAAAATACGGCACGCCTCTTTATGTGTATTCAAAGAGGACGTTCGTTGAGCACTACCATAAGATTAAGGACGCTTTTTCGGATATGGACGCTATGGTTTGTTACTCTGTAAAGGCCAATTCGAACGGAGCCATATTGAAGGAAATGCTTAAGCAGGGGTCCGGTTTTGACATCGTCTCCGGAGGCGAGCTTTTCCGCGTGCTCAACATAGGCGCCGACCCGAAAAAGATAGTTTACGCCGGGGTCGGAAAGACGGCCGAAGAGATAAGATACGCCCTGAAGTCGAACATATTGATGTTCAACATAGAGTCCGTAGAGGAATTGCGCGCCATTAACTTGATAGCCGGGGCAATGGGGAAAAGGGCCGATGTCGCGCTGCGCATAAATCCCGACGTGGACGCTCTGACGCACCATTATGTCAATACCGGGAAGAAGGAATCCAAGTTCGGCATAGATATTAATTTCGCGCTGGGCATTTACAGGAGCGCGAAGAAGCTCAAGCATATCAATATCAAGGGCGTGGACATGCATATCGGGTCGCAGATTACGACCCCGATACCTTATTTGAACGCCGTGGGAAAAATATCGCAGTTTATTTCCGGGCTCAACAGGGACGGCATATCCATAGAGTACCTGAATATCGGAGGAGGCCTGGGCATCATTTACAACGAGGAAAAGCCGACCACCGCTGATGTATTCGCAAAGGCTGTAAAGCCGCACATAGCCGGGTTCGGGCTCAAGGTAATTCTCGAGCCGGGCAGGTTCATAATCGGCAACGCGGGGATACTCGTGACAAAGGTCATATACAATAAAAAAGGCAGGTCGAAGAATTTTCTGATAGTGGACGCAGGCATGAACGACCTTATCAGGCCGGCGCTTTACGGATCTTTCCACAGGATAATACCGGTGAACATGAAAAAGAGCGAAAAGCTTTACCAGTGCGACGTTGTGGGCCCCATATGCGAATCGGCGGACTTCATGGGAAAAGACAGGAACCTTCCCGATCTTGGATCCGGCGAACTGCTGGCGGTGAGAAGCACCGGCGCTTACGGAATGGCAATGGCCTCAAATTACAATTCAAGGCCGCGTGCGGCCGAGGTAATGGTGGACGGCAGGAAACACTCGCTTATCAGGGAAAGGGAAACTTACGAGGACCTGATAGAAAAGGAAAAAATATAGTCTGGGCATAAAGTCCCGAAGGCGGTTTTTTATGAGGAATATTAAATTTACTAAAATGTCCGGGAACGGCAACGATTTCATAATTATAGACAACACAAAGGGCAACGTGAAACTTACCGGGGCAAAAGTCAGGGCGCTGTGCAGGGACCGGTTTTCAATCGGCGCGGACGGGCTTATCATGGCCGAAAAGGGGCCCAAGGGCTGCGATTTTTACATGAATTTTTATAATAACGACGGGAGCCGGGCCGAAATGTGCGGCAACGGCGGAAGATGCGTCGCGCGATTCGCGTATATAAAGGGCATATCGGGCCCGGACATGACATTTGCGGCAAAAGACGGCATTCATGAGGCAAAAGTGCTGAGGGACGGCGCCGTCAGGCTTAAAATGGTCGACCCGTTCGCCGCTAAATCGGATGTGGCTGTAAAGGCCTGCGGCAGGATATGGCGCGGTTTTTTTATAAACACCGGCGTCCCTCATTTTGTAACGGAGGTAAAACATGTCGACGGGACGGATGTTCGGGCCGTCGGACGGGCGATAAGGTTCCACAAGTTTTTTGCGCCCGCGGGTACGAACGTGGATTTTATCCAGAAGACAAGCAATTCCGGATATTACATAAGGACATATGAACGCGGCGTGGAAGACGAGACTCTTGCATGCGGGACGGGAGCGGCCGCGGGGGCCATTGCCGCTCATTTTAATAACGGGGCATCATCGCCGGTCACGCTCGCGGCCAGAGGCGGGAATTTAAAGATACATTTCAGGGATGATTGCGGGGCAATATCGGAGCTTTACCTTGAAGGCAACGCCAGGATCATAGCCGAAGGAGAAATTTGCGGCGAGGCATTCAGGTTCCAGATATAAAATAAACAGTCCGAATATTTTTTTTGGAGGTGCGAAAATGTTCAGAGGTTCCTATGTAGCTATTGTAACGCCGTTCAAGGACGGAAAAATAGACGAGAAAGCATACGCGTCCATGATAGAGATGCACGCCGCGGCCGGAACGGACGGCATCGTTCCTGCAGGGACAACGGGCGAGTCTCCGACCCTGTCTCCCGCCGAGAACGAACAGCTTGTCGACCTTACGGTAAGGCTCGTAAAGGGCAGGATGAAAGTGATCGCCGGCACTGGCTCGAATTCGACGGCAGAGGCAGTCGAATATACCATGGCGGCTGAAAAGTCCGGGGCGGACGCGGCTCTGGTAGTAAATCCTTATTACAATAAGCCGACGCAGACCGGGCTTTACGAACATTTCAAGGCGGTTGCCGCTTCGGTGAAGTTCCCGATCATAATTTACAACATAATTTCCAGGACCGCGGTTAATGTGGCCACATCCACGCTGGTAAGGCTCGCCAAGGATTGCCACAATATCATCGGGGTAAAGGAAGCCAGCGGCGACCTTGCGCAGATGACCGAGGTAATCGGTCAATGCGGTCCTGATTTTGACGTGTTATCAGGGGACGACGCCCTCACACTGCCTCTGCTGGCGGTGGGCGGCGGAGGGGTAATTTCCGTGGTGGCCAACATAATACCAAAAGATGTAAAGGACATGATAAGCGCCTTTACCTCAGGGAATATCAGGAAAGCACAGGAAATGAACAACAGGATGTTTCCGCTGGTGAAAGCCATGTTCATAGAAACCAATCCGATACCGGTAAAGGCGGCAATGGCGATGATGGGAATGATCGCGCCTGAAATCCGCCTGCCCATGACTCCGCCGGAGATGGAAAATATGGAAAAGATCAGGAAGGCCATGAAGGATTACGGGTTAAAAGTAAAATAAGCGGAGGTTGACCATGATAAGGATTGGAATATCGGGCGCTGCAGGCAGAATGGGCAATGCGCTGATAAATTCGGCGGCCCAGAACCCGGACAGGTATAAAGTGACTCTTCTGCTTGAGGCAAAGGGCAACGAAAATATAGGTTCGAAGATCGGCGGGCTCACCATAACCGACGACCTGAAAAAAACGGTCGATGATTTTGACGTTTTTGTGGATTTTACCACGCCGTCGGCGACCATCGCTCATTTGAAGATGCTCTCCGAGGCGCAAAAGCCGGTTGTCGTCGGCACGACAGGCTTTGACGGCAATGAAATGTTTGAGATAGAACAGGCCGCGAGAAAAACAGCGGTGGCTTTATCGTCAAATTATTCAGTGGGCATCAACGTCATGTGGAAGCTCCTAAGGGAGGCTACAAAGGCCCTTAAAGCCGATTATGACATAGATATTGTCGAGGCTCATCACAGGATGAAAAAGGACGCGCCCTCCGGCACCGCATTGACGACGGCAGAGATCATTTTAAGGGAGAAAGGGTTGGACCCGGCCTCCAACATGGTGTTCGGAAGGCAGGGCAGGGACCTTGAACGCGGCAGGGACGAGATAGGGGTTTTCGCCGTCAGGGCGGGCGGGATCATCGGAGAGCATAAGGTGATATTCGGCTCCATGGGGGACAAGCTCGAGATATCTCACACGGCTTTTTCGCGGGATGCCCTGGCCATGGGCGCGCTCAAAGCCGCGGCTTTTATTTACGGAAAACCGCCGAAAATATATTCAATGACCGAAATACTGGGTTTATAAAAGGGGCGCAATGGTAAAATTCATCAGGTACTCTATAGAAGATTCGGCCCCGCAGTGGGGTATCGTAAATAACGAAGGCAACATAACCGATATCGAAGGCGATATTTACACACAGTACAAGGTAATGCCTAATATCATTAATTTTGAGCGTGTGACCCTTCTGCCGCCGTGCGAGCCCACAAAAATAGTCTGCGTTGGATTGAATTATTCAGACCATGCCAGGGAAATGAACACGGCAAAACCAAAGGAACCGGTGCTGTTCCTGAAGCCGCCCAGCGCCGTCATCGGTCACATGGACGAGATATTTTACCCGGACATGTCGCAGAGGCTCGACTATGAGGCGGAACTTGCCATCATCATGAAGAATACCGTGAAAAACATTTCCGAGGATATGGTGGACATGAGCGTACTTGGCTACACCTGCTTTAACGACGTGACTGCCAGGGACCTTCAGACCAGGGATGGGCAGTGGACCAGGGCCAAATCGTTCGACACGTTCGCCCCGATAGGGCCATATATTGTGCGGGACATCAATCCCGACAAGCTTGATATAAAATTATACCTTAACGGCGAGATCAAGCAGGATTCGAACACGTCAAAATTCATATTCAAGACAAGGAAGCTGGTAAGTTTTATCTCCCGTGTGATGACCCTGAACAGGGGCGACGTCATAACAACCGGGACTCCGGCGGGAATAGGGCCGATGCAGCGCGGCGACAAGGTGGAAGTCGAGATAGGTGAGATAGGAAAGTTGATAAACTACGTCAGATAATCTTCATCGGAGGTTTAAAATGGATTACAGCAGGAAACTTGAAGCGTTACCGCCCTATATCTTCATCGAACTTGACCGTAAAAAGAAGGCTGCCAGGGAAGAGGGCCGCGACGTCATAGACCTGGGCATCGGGGACCCGGATAGGCCCACGCCGCGCAGGATCATAGACAAATTTGCGGAATCCGTGAACAAGCCGTCAAACCACCAGTATCCTATAGGGCGCGGAAGCAGGGTGTTCAAGCAGGCCGTAATTGAATGGATGGAGAAAAGGTTCGATGTGGGCCTCGACGAAAAAGAGGTTATGTGCCTTATAGGGGCCAAGGACGGAATAACCCATCTTCCCCTGGCGTTCGTCAATCCCGGAGACATTGTTCTGGTCCCCGATCCGGGTTATCCCGGTTATACTTCCGGGACCATTCTGGCCGGAGGGGTGCCGTTCCCGCTGCCGTTAAAACAGGAAAACAATTTTCTCCCGGACCTGGCAAAGCTGCCGGAAGAGCTCCTGAAACTTACTAAAATATTATGGCTGAATTATCCAAACAACCCGACGTCGGCAACGGCGGATTACCAGTTTTACGAGGAAATGATATCCTACGCGGAAAAATATGATTTTATAATAGCCCAGGATGCGCCCTATTCTGAGATATATTTCGGGCAGCCGCCGATATCGATGCTCCAGATACAGGGGGCAAAGGAACACTGCGTGGAGTTTTATTCCATGTCGAAGACATATAACATGACCGGCTGGAGGATAGGGTTTGCCGCCGGCGGCGAGAAAATAATCAACGGGCTCGGCAAGGTCAAGGAAAACATGGATTCGGGGACTTTTTCCGCCATACAGGAAGTCTCGGCATGGACGCTCATGAACTGCGACGAAGAAGCCGCTGAGATCAGGGGATTATACCGCAGGCGGGCTGAAATATTCTCGAAGGGGCTTAAAGATATGGGATATGAGGTGCTGGAACCGAAAGCCACATTATATCTGTGGGTAAAGGTTCCCGGCAATTACAATTCCATGACATTCTGCGCAAAGGTCCTTGATGAGGCGGATATTGTAATAACCCCGGGAATAGGTTTCGGCAAATCAGGGGACAAATATTTCAGGATAGCGCTGACCGTGGAAGAGCCGTTGATCCACAAATCTCTCGAGAGGCTTAAAAAGGTAAAAATATAGATCATGGAGCAGGTATTTCTTTCCATAGGCACGAATCTCGGAAACAAAATGGCGAATATAAGGACCGCTTTAAAACTTATAGCGGATCGGTACCTGGAGATAACCTCGGTATCGGGCGTTTATAGGACTGAACCGGTGGGGCTGAAAACACAGCCTGATTTTTACAATATATGCGTGAAGGGCCTGACCGGGAAGGGGCCTGCGGAACTGCTGGACGGCCTGAAAAAGACCGAACTTGAAATGGGACGAATAAAGCAGGAGAAATGGGGGCCGAGGATTATAGATATTGACATCCTGTTTTATAGTAATATAATCATTAAAAATGAGGTGTTGACCATACCGCACCCGGAGATTACCTCGCGCAGGTTTGTCCTGGAGCCGCTTTCCGAGATAGCGCCCCTGTTTGTGTATCCCGGGCGCGACATAACAATAAAAGAACTTTTGTCAAAAGGCGTATTTACCGAAAACGCAGTACGCACAGGAGAGCAGTTATGATGAGGGATTTTCATTACATAGCAGTTGAAGGCGTCCTTGGAGTCGGCAAAACAAGTTTTGCCAAGATGCTTTCCGAGGACCTCCAGGCAAAGCTGGTCCTGGAGCAGGTGGACAATAACCCTTTCCTTGAGAAATTTTACAAGGACATGGGGACTTTCGCCCTGCAGACGCAGCTGACCTTTCTTTTGAACCGCGCCACGCAGCAGGAGCCTTTGAGGCAGATGGACCTTTTTTCCAGCAAAATAGTGGCGGATTACCTTATAGAGAAAGACAGGATATTTGCTTATATCACGCTCAATGAGAACGAGCTAAACCTTTACGAAAAAATATATTCCGCGGTGGTCAATGAGGCTCAGTTGGTAAAACCGGACCTTGTGGTCTATTTGCAGGCCTCCATAGACGTGCTGCTGGATAGGATAAAAAAACGGGGCCGCAGCTTCGAGAAAAACGTCAACAAGGACTACCTTTATAATTTGTCCCAGGCATACAACCATTTTTTTTCAAATTATACGGGAGGGCCGCTTGCAATAGTGAATACCGACGATGTTGATTTTGTGAACGACCGCCGGGCTTATAAGACGATAAAAGATTATATACTTTCGATAAAAGGCGGCATTAATTATTACACGCCGAGACAGGAGAAGTAATATGTTGACCGCACCCAAGGTAAAGGCCCTTAAAGGCGGCAAAAAACTGGCAATGCTGACCGCATATGATTACATAATGGCGACGTATCTTGAAAAAGCTGGTGTGGACATTATCCTTGTCGGAGATTCCCTTGGCATGGTATTTCAGGGAATAAAAGACACCCTTCCCGTGACCGTTGAAGAAGTAATTTACCACACAAAGGCCGTAAAACGCGGAGCCCGGGACACGATGATAGTGGCGGACATGCCTTTCATGTCATATCAGGCGTCGGTCCGGGACGCGCTTGTAAACGGCGGAAAAATAATGAAGGAATCCGGGGCTTGCGCGGTGAAGCTCGAAGGAGGCGCGGAAATTACGCCGCAGATAAAGGCGCTCATCCGTATAGGCGTGCCGGTGATGGGCCACATCGGACTGCAACCGCAGTCGGTGAACGTTTACGGAGGATATCCGGTCCGCGGCAACACCCCGCCGGAGGTCGAGAAACTTGTGTCGGACGCAAGGGAACTGGAAGAGGCCGGCGTGTTCGCCATTGTTGTTGAAAAAGTAAGGGCCTCGGCAGCAGGGGAAATAACGTCGTCTGTAAATGTCCCGGTGATAGGGATAGGTTCCGGGCCTCATTGCGACGGGCAGGTACTCGTAACGCACGATATGCTCGGGGCTTTCCCGGATTTCAAGCCTTCGTTCGTGAAATTATACGACAGTCAGGCCGAAAGATCTATAAAGGCTATAGAGAAATTCACGGGGGACGTGAAGAGATCGGCTTTCCCCCCGAGGAAAAATTATTACTAAAGGAATATAAAATGAAAATAATAACCAGCATAGACGAGATGCGGCAGTACGCCGCAAAACTCAGGAAAAGGGGGCACACAATAGGTTTTGTGCCCACAATGGGAGCGCTTCACGCCGGACATATATCGCTCGTCGAGGCCGCCGCCGGAGAGAACGACCGCGTCATCGTTTCAATATTCCTTAACCCGGCGCAGTTTTCTCCTAACGAGGACCTCGACGCATACCCGAAGCCGCTGAAAAAAGACATCAAGATGCTCAGGACAACAAAAAAAGTGGACTGTCTGTTCAACCCGGCGGCAAATGACGTTTATCCGGATGGTTACGCCACCTACGTCGAACTGCAGAATTCAATGGTAAACTGCCTGTGCGGGGCCACGAGGCCGACGCATTTCAAGGGCGTGACCACGGTCGTGTCAAAACTGCTCAATATAACAAGGCCCGACAGGATATACCTGGGGCAAAAAGACGCTCAGCAGGCTTTTATCCTGATGAAAGTAATGAGCGACATGAATTATCCCACGACGGCGGTAATATGCCCAATAGTGAGGGAAAAAGACGGCCTTGCGTTGAGCTCCAGGAACGCCTACCTAACGCCGGAGCAGAGAAATTGCGCCCCAATAATTTACAGATCGCTTCAGATGGCTGAAAGTATGATAGAATTGGGTGAAAGAGACCCGGAAATAATCAAAAAAGAGATGCGGAGGAAGATAAAAGAAGAGAACCTTGAAATTGATTATGTAGAGGCGGTTTCGTCGGGAGACCTGAAGCCCCTGGAAAAACTTTCCGGCAGGGTGCTGATCGCCGCGGCGGTTTTTATCGGGAAGACAAGGCTCATCGACAATACCATAATAGATATCCAATAACGGAGGACCAAATGCTTGTAGAAATGCTTAAATCAAAGATACACCGCGCGCGTGTTACGGACAAACACCTGGAATACGAAGGATCCATAACAATAGACGAGAAACTGATGGAAGCGGCCGATATAGCCGGGAATGAAAAAGTGCATGTTTTGAACCTGAACAACGGCGAGCGTTTTGAGACCTATGTCATCAGGGGAAAAAGGAATTCCGGAAGCATTTGCATAAACGGCGCGGCAGCAAGGCTCGCCGAGAAGAACGACATCATTATCATCGTATCATACGGCCAGATGGATTCAAAGGAACGTTCGGCTTTCAGGCCCAGGATAGTAAAAGTGAACGATAAGAATAAAATAATTTGATCAACGGGAGATAAGGCAAAATGGAATCCAAAAAGAAAAAACTCGGGATGATCGGATGCGGTTCGATAGGCACGGAAATAGCACAGGCAATCGACAGGGGGGATATCCATGTGACGCTTTACGCCTGCTACGATATTGACCGGGCAAAATTCGACGCGATGGCATCGAAGCTGAAAAACATCAGGCCGCTGTTCCTGCCCCTTGAGGAACTCGTGAAAAACTGCGATCTTGTGGTCGAATGCGCGCACAAAGATTCGGTACAACGGATTTTCCAGCTGGCCATAGATAATTTCAGGGATATCATGTTCCTCAGCGCGGGCGGCGTCATGGAAAACACGGCCCTTATAGAGGAAGCCAAGGCAAAAATGATAAATGTTTACGTGCCATCCGGCGCGGTGGTCGGGCTTGACGGGCTTGATGCCGCCAAATATCAGGGGTTGCACAAGGTGACGCTTATCACCAGAAAACCGCCGAAAGCTTTTAAGGGGGTTCAGTCTCTCAAGGACAGGGGCATTGACGTCGATCTGATAAAGACGGAAACAGTCGTCTATGAGGGCAATGCGATAGGGGCCGTCAAGGAATTTCCCCAGAACATAAACGTGGCGGCGACGCTGAGCCTTGCCGGAGTGGGGCCGGAAAACACCCACGTGCGCATAGTCGTTGACCCGTTCATTTCCAACAATATACACGAGATATTGGTGGAGGGCGATTTTGGAAGGTTCAGGGCCATAACCGAGAACCTGCCTTCTCCGAACAACCCGAAAACAAGCTATTTGACATCTTTATCCGCGATAGTCATGATAAAAAAGATCGTGGAATCCATACATATAGGGACATAGATAAAAGGCTGCGTTTTTTTAGGGGGGCAAGATCAAAACATTAGGGAGAGTTATAAAGAATATAGTTTACAGCCGGTTTTTCATGCCGGCGCTGATATTAATATCCTTCTTTTTTGTCTTTTTTTATTCCGTTTTCACAATTAAATACAACAATCAGCGCGTTAATCTTGAACAAAAGCTCAACAAATGCGTTCAATATATAAACTATACCCTTATCGAGCGGGTTTCCGGAGTGGCGTCAAGCCTGGCTAAAGACCGGAACATCGAAACCTTATGCGCCAAAGGCGGCCCCAGCGATTTCGGGCCCGCCATTATAGCGCAGGAGGCCATAAAAAATTCCACGGCCGCGGTGCTCGTATATATCATGGGCGTCAACGGGCAGGTCATATCCTCGACAAGATACGACAACGGCAAAAAAAGCCTTACAGGCGTGAATTACAAATTTAGGCCTTATTTTAAGGAAGCCATGGCCGGAAGAAATTGCATATATCCCGCGGTCGGCGTCACGACCGGAGAACGCGGAATATATTTTTCGTCGCCTGTAAAGGACGCTAAAAATTCGCGTGTGACCGGCGTCGTCGTGATAAAAATGGGGACGGCGGACATCGACAGGGAGCTTGAAAATCTTGACGTCACGGCCGTCCTCGTTTCACCCGAAGGCATTATTTTTTGTACGAACAAAAAAGAATGGTACTTAAGGCCCGTCTTCCCGGTTAATTCCGCCGTCATCGGAGGGTCGAGGCAATTTGAAGGTTATAAAACGGACGTGATAGGCGCAAAAAACATCCTGGCCTGCGGGGATGAACGCATTGGCGGAGTTGACTATATAGTAAAATCATCGCCCGTGGATATCGACGGCTGGAGACTGGTGCTGTTGGAGCCGGCCAACGCAAAGGCCCCGATCACGGCGGTGCAAAAAGAAATAATACTGACCGTATTATTCTCGATAGCTGCCGTCATTTTCATTCTGGTAATGATATTTATCAACAGGAGAACAAGGAACGAGCTTAAGGGTGAAAAACAGAACTATAGGGAGATATTTGACAATATAAGGGATTCCATATTTATCCATGACGCGTCAACGGGCAGGGTTATCGATATAAACAAGAAAACCGTGGAGATGTTCGGATTTTCAAGGGAAGAAATGTTCCACGGCTTTCCTCAGAACGTAAGCGCCGATGATTCGCCATATATACCGGAGAAAGCCCTGGATATTATAAGAAAAACAACCCGTGACATTCCGCAGGTTTTTGAATGGAAATGCATTGATAAGGGCGGCAGGAAATTCTGGACCGAAGTAAGCCTTATAAAAAGCAGGATGCACGGCAGGGACGTCGTAATAGCCATGGTAAGGGACATAAGCGACAGGAAGGCTTCGGAAGGTGAGACAAAAAAGCTTATTGAAGAGCTTAAGAGGTCAAATTCCGAACTGCAGGATTTCGCATACGCGGCGTCGCATGACATGAAAGAGCCGCTGCGCATGGTCTCAAGTTATGTCCAGCTTCTTGAAAAACGCTACAAAGGAAGGCTCGACGGCGACGCCGATGAATTTATAAATTACGCGGTCGGCGGGGTTAAGCAGATACAGCGCCTTATAGACGACCTGCTGGCGTATTCAAGGGTGAATTCAAAGGGCGGGGAATTCGTCCCGGTGGACCTGAACGAATCGTTGGAACGGGTTAAAAATTCCCTCATGTTCAAGATAGAGGAAAAAAAGGCGGCGGTGACGAACGGGAAACTTCCGGTGGTGATGATGGATCCACTCCAATCGGAGCAGCTGTTCTTGAACCTTATCGGCAATTCGCTGAAGTTTTCCAGGGAGGGGATCCCGCCGGTCATTGAGATTAATTGCGAGAAAAAGGACGGCATGTGGGAATTCACCGTCAAAGACAACGGTATCGGCATAAAGCCGGAATATTTCGAGCGCATATTCGTCATTTTCCAGAAGCTCCATTCCAGGGACGAATATGAGGGAACGGGAATTGGCCTTGCAATATGCAAAAAAATAATCGAGCGCCATAAAGGGATGATATGGCTTGAATCCGTCCCGGACTCGGGCACAACCTTTCATTTTACGATCCCGGTTTAAACAAACACCATAAAAAACGCGGCCAGTATTAACTTCTATTTTCCCGATTTTTATTATATAATGAAATTTACATTGATACGGCGCCGGAGGCAAAATTGGAAACTGTAATAGAGGTAAAGAACGCCACAAAGATATACAGGGCCCTTGATTTCTGGAAAAACGAAAGGACCGTCGGCATGGAAAATGTCGACATGAGCGTTTACAGGGGAGAGGTATTCGGCCTTCTTGGACTGAACGGCGCCGGAAAGACCACGCTTATGAAAGTTCTCCTGGGGCTGCTGAAACCCACTTCCGGGACGGTCGGGATACTCGGCGGCAGCGCCGATGACATCGGGATAAGGGCAAGAATCGGTTATTTGCCCGAACTTCCGTATTTTCCAAAATACCTCAGGGTAAGGGAAGTCCTGGAATATTTTGCTGGCATATTCGGCATTCCGGGCAATACTAGAAAACAAAGGATAAACAACATACTTGAAACCGTAAAGCTGGAAAAAAAATCAGAGGCCCGGGTTAAAGAACTCTCCAAAGGAATGCAGGGCAGGCTCGGGCTTGCGCAGGCAATATTAAACGAACCGGACCTTCTTTTTCTGGACGAACCCATGTCCGGGCTTGACCCGCTCGGATACAAGGAAACCAGGGATATCATTCTTGACCTGAAAAAAAGAGGCAAAACAATTTTCTTTAATTCGCACATTCTGAGCGAAGTGGAAAAAGTATGTGACAGGGTGGCGGTTATGCACTCTTCGCGCATAAAGAACATTGAAACGCTTTCGGATGCGGTCAGGAAAAACGGTTCCCTTGAAAAATACTTTGTCGGGATTGTGGAGGGTAACCCATGAACAGGATACTCGCCGTAGCGGAATACATTTTTAAACAAAGCTTCCGGAACAGGATCCTGAATGTCCTGATAATATTCGCCGTATTCGCGGCAATGTTCTCCCTGGCGATATCCGAGCTTGCCCAGGAAGCCGAGGTTAAGATGGTTATGGATTTCGGACTTTTTGCGATCGGACTTTTTGCCTTCCTGACCCTCGTTCTTTCAATGACCATCCAGATCTTCGAGGAGACGGAGCTCAAAACGCTCATGGTGGTAATGGTAAAACCAATAAGACGCAGCGAATACCTTATCGGCAAATATTTCGGAGTTATAGCCACGGTGCTCATGAACCTGCTTGTCATGACGGCGGTTGTAATGCTTGTTGTCGGGTTAAAAGGCGGGGATCCATGGGACATAAAAATGGTGACTTCCATACTGTATTCATATATGGGTATATGCGTCCTGGCGGCCGTTGCCATTTTGCTCTCGACCGTATCGACCACAGTGCCAAGCTGGGTTATATACCTTCTTTTTATTTATGTACTGGGACACCTTACCGTGCACCTGAAAAATTTGGTAAAGGATTCGGCGGGCGCCGCCGTGAAAGCTGTCGTGGATTTTATTTATTATGTGGTTCCAAACCTTGAGCTTTTTAACCTGGGCGACAAGCTAAACTCGTTAAGCGGTATATTTGAAGCGAAATATCTCGGGCTTGTATTCGGCTACGGCGTACTGTATATTGTTGTTTCGCTGGCCGCGGCCTGTTTAATATTTGACGAAAAGGAATTTTAGGCCGGTATGATTATGTTGAAAAGAACCGCGCTCTATTTCGCGATCAATGCGGCCTTCGCCATAATGTGCGTTATGAACTTTGTTGCCACCAATGACCTTACAAAAACCCAGCCGGCGTGGTATTTTTTGTCGCGTCACTCTTATGGTAATTTCGGCCAGATAGCGGCCGTGTCATTCGGTTACAGGCCGCTGCTTGCCGATGTGGATTATATAAGCATGCTGCAGTATTACGGCGATCCTTCGGGTTCGGCGGACGGCCATAAGGCAATGCTCGGTTACCTTAAGGCAATTACAGACGCCGAACCGGACTTTACATTCGCCTATACATACGGCGCCGCAATACTTGCGTTCAACCTGAAACGTTATGACGAGGCAATAAGCGTAATACAGAAGGGAATCAGTTTTAATCCTTCTTTCTGGAAACTGAGATTTTACATGGGCGCCATAATCTACAGCAAGAAAGGGGATACATTAAAGCTGACCGGAGTGCTGGAAGAGGCCCTTAAATTTTCCGACCATCCGGCTATAATTGAAAGGATGCTGGGCAATATTTATGAAATCTCAAGGACGCCCGATGAAGCGGCGCTGTACTGGTTGAATACGCTTAAAACCACAAAAGACGCCGAGACAAGGAAATATTCCGAGGAAAGGCTGAAAAATATCATAGCCGCAGGCAGGCTGAAATATCCGGAAGCAATTCTTAAAAGATTATAGACAAAAAGACTAAAAATACATTAACCGGGAGTTGTCATGGCAACAAATATTGTGATCAGAGGCGCGCGCGAGCATAATTTAAAAAACATTGACATAGACATACCGCGCGATAAACTTGTCGTAATAACGGGGGTTTCCGGATCCGGAAAATCATCCCTTGCATTTGACACCATTTATGCGGAAGGGCAGAGGCGTTACGTGGAATCATTGTCCGCTTACGCCAGGCAGTTCCTTGGCCAGATGCAGAAACCCGACGTGGATTCCATCGAGGGCCTTTCCCCGGCAATCGCAATCGAGCAAAAAAGCGCCGGCAATAATCCGCGTTCCACCGTGGGCACTATAACCGAAATATACGATTATTTCAGGCTTTTATGGGCCAGAATAGGCGCGCCCTATTGCCCCAACGACGGGACGCCGATAAGGTCGCAGTCGGTCCAGCAGATAACCGACAGGATCCTCGAAATGCCGCAGGGGACAAAGATAATGATACTTGCCCCGGTCATATCTGGGCGCAAGGGCGAGAACACAAAGCTCTTCGAGAACATAAAAAAAGAGGGATTTTTAAGGGTCAGGGTGGACGGCAACATAAAATCGGTCGAGGATAAGATAGTCCTTGAAAAAAACAACAAGCACACCATAGAGATAGTCGTGGACAGGCTGTCGGTCGCGGCATCCGACAGGAAAAGGATGGCGCAATCAATAGAGCTTGCCGTCAAGATCGGCGAAGGCATTGTGATAGTCCATGACGCGGACAAAAAGAACGACACTCTTTTTTCGGAAAAACTTTCATGCCCGAAATGCGGGTTCTCGATGGCCAAGCTCGAACCCAGGCTTTTTTCGTTCAACAGCCCCTTTGGCGCCTGCCCGGTATGCACGGGCATCGGCACAAGGATAGAGGTGGATGAAAAACTTGTGGTCAACGAGGAGCTTTCCATAAAGGAAGGCGCCCTGAAGCCGTGGGGGGCCATAGACGGCTATTACTGGCATTTGATCGAGGGACTGGCCGAGCATTTCAATTTCTCCGTCCATGTGCCTTTCAAAAAACTGTCCGAACGCATAAGGAACATAATACTGCACGGGACCAGCGAGGTCATCAAATACAAATACAAGAACTATACCACCGACTGGAAGCACACCGGCGGGTTCGAGGGGCTGGTGCCGTTCTTGCAGCGCAGGTATAACGACACGGAAACCGACCGCGTCCGCGACGACATTTTTCACAGGTACATGGTGGAGCAGGAATGCTCCGTCTGCCACGGCCAGAGGCTCAAACCAGAGGCGGTAAGCGTCAGGGTGGCGGGCAAGTCGATAATTGAAGTGTCACGGATGTCCATAGAAAAAGCGCATGAATTCTTTTCCACGATAGTGCTTTCAAAAAAGGACGAAATGATATCCAGGCAGATACTCAAGGAAATAAAGGGGCGACTTAAATTCCTGCTCAATGTGGGGCTTTCATACCTGACCCTTGACAGAAGGTCGGGGTCGCTTTCGGGCGGGGAGTTCCAGCGCATACATCTTGCCACACAGATCGGGGTCGGGCTTGTGGGGGTCCTGTATATACTGGACGAGCCCAGCATTGGACTGCACCAGAGGGACAATGAAAAACTGCTGAATACCCTGATGAAGCTGCGCGACCTCGGCAACACAGTCATAGTCGTCGAGCATGACGAGGAAACCATAATGAACGCCGATTTTATCGTCGATATGGGGCCCGGCCCCGGAGTGCACGGCGGGGATATTGTGGTCGCAGGCGACATTAATGACATCAGGAAGTGCAAGGCTTCGCTGACGGCAAAATACATAAACAACAATACGAAGATAACCATTGAAAAGAACAGTGCGCGGCCAAGGGACAAATTCATAGACCTTTTCGGCGCCACGACCAATAATTTAAAGGGCATAGACGTCAGGTTCCCTCTGGGGAATTTTATCTGCATCACGGGCGTGTCGGGCTCGGGAAAGTCGTCGCTTATCGCCGAGACCCTTTATCCCGCGCTTATGCACGAGGTTTACAGGGGCGGATTAAAGCCATCGGGTTACAAGAGCCTCTCGGGCTGGCAGCAGATCGACAAGGTTATAGAAATAGACCAGTCTCCCATAGGAAGGACGCCCAGGTCGAACCCGGCCACATATACCGGAGTGTTCACGGAAATCAGGGAGCTGTTTGCCGCGACAAAAGAGGCGAAGCTCCGCGGTTATGAACCGGGCAGGTTTTCTTTTAACATAAAAGGGGGCAGGTGCGAAACCTGCGGCGGCGACGGCATCATAAAGATCGAGATGCATTTTTTGCCCGATGTTTACGTGCCATGCGAGGAATGCCAGGGAAAAAGGTACAACAGGGAGACACTTGAGATACTTTTCAAGGATAAAAATATCTCCGAAGTGCTCAATATGCGCGTGGAAGAGGCGCTGGAATTCTTCAAGAACATACCAAACGCCAGGAGAGTGCTCGAGACCCTTGACGAGGTCGGGATGGGTTATATCACGCTGGGACAGCAGGCAAACACTCTTTCCGGAGGCGAGGCCCAGAGGGTAAAGCTGGCCACGGAACTTTGCAAACGCTCGACTGGCAAGACTTTCTACATACTTGACGAACCGACCACGGGGCTCCATTTTGCCGACATAGAAAAGCTACTTATAGTGCTCAACAAACTTGTGGAACTGGGGAACACCGTGCTGGTAATCGAGCACAACCTGGATGTCATAAAGAACGCGGACCATATAATAGATATCGGGCCTGAAGGCGGCGACAGGGGCGGATTCATAGTGGCCCAGGGCTCCCCGGAAGAGCTCATAAAGAACAAGAAATCCTATACGGGAGAGTTCCTGGCAAGGCACATGTCGCAGGCTAAAAAATAGGAAATAAGGCGTAACATTTTCATAGAAGAGTTGTCAAATCATTGTAATCAAATTTGGGAGGTATTTTAATGAGAAAAATCGCCTTAATTACCACGGCATTAATTCTGTTATCATTGCTGATATCCAATTGCAGCAGCACACATAACGTCCCGAACCCGGTTTCAGCAATGTCGGCCGAGAGGACTTGTTCTCCCGGCGCCATTACATACACGGCGATTTCCTATGCCAGCGGTATGGTGACCGGAATAGTGATAAACTCACAGGCGGACTATATTGCAAATTATATAGGCTGGGCACCGGCAGGTTCACCCACGCCGACGCCTGTGCCCGTTGATTTTACAAAGAACACCCTTGTCGGTTTC
>Ga0181535_10003403_pt1 | contig 18500 bp, 15 predicted proteins | sample PEATcosm2014_Bin_44_FD_119774 | JGI IMG/M metagenome (GOLD analysis project Ga0181535, IMG submission 119774) | Peatland microbial communities from MTU Mesocosm Facility, Houghton, MI, USA - PEATcosm2014_Bin17_30_metaG | ecosystem: Environmental > Terrestrial > Soil > Wetlands > Peat | place... | reverse complement strand
CTGTGACATACAGGTAACGGATTTCCACCACCTGGCCTTTTGCGGGAATGCCGTGATTTGGCGGGATCGTGACATTTCCGACAGATTTTCCGCCAAGCGCAAGCTCGACACTGCGTTGCGCGTTGACTTTCGCCACCACGCAGGAGCATGTCGCCCAGAACTTGCACTTTATGGCGATGCCGCCGCTGGCAGGCCGACCCGCTGTCCAACTGGCGCGGAGGTCTTTGAATACGATTCCCTCTTTGCCACCCTTCTTCAGTTGCGCCATGAATTCCCTCTTCTTGGCGCCAAATGCTGTGGCGGCCACGACAATGTTCCCGCCGAGTTTGTCGAATTGCGATTGCAAGGCTTCCAGCCGGTTTCTGTATGGCATGTTCCGCCAATCGCCTCCCGAGGTTTCGAGCAGGTCGAAAGCGAAGAACGTTTCGCCAACGCTTTCACCGTCGATGACGAAGCAGGCCGCCAACCCGCCTCCGCAACGGGACAATGGCTCAACCAGCGCATTCGGAAAACCGATGGAAAGTCCATTCCGGTTGGCTGCGGTGATCTCTCTGCCTGATTTACGAAGCAGCATGCGCTTGCCGTCGAACTTCTCCTGGGCGCACCAGTTGTCATCGTCGAGGTATGCTTCGGCTTCATCTTCCGTTATGGGATTAAGGAGCTGCGGCCGTAAGCCTGTGTCGAGTTGTTCCCTATCCGTTATACTGCTTCCAATGTCGGCGCCGGCCTGGCACCCGGTAACGGGCCTGTACCCTTTGGCTGTCTTTGATCGAACGAGCTTGTCGTAAATGCTCTCCGCTTCGTCGTACGGTACCGCACTTGCGGTCTTTGTGCCGGTGTTCAACGTCGCGCCACGCCGGCCGTAAGCGAAGTTGACAACGAATCCGCCGTCCGCTTTTTCGATAGCGGCGCGATAGACTTTGTCGCTGCTTCCTTCTCTGAATTCCAATTCGATATGCGATAACTGTTCTGTGTTCATGGTTTTCTCCTGAATATAAAAAGCCCGCTCCACCGCAAAGATGGGACGGGACTGTTGTTGCCAATGTTCTTGACTATGCTGCCACACCGGGCAGATCCAGTTGTTTGGCGGACTTGAGCACTACAGCCTCCGCCGGCATGCTCTGTTCCCTCGCTCCCAGCAGTCCGGCCATGCGGCCAAAGGCATCAAGGCCGTTCATGCGAAGCTGGATTCTCGTCATGAGAACACAGCGCTCGTCTATGTCCATGCCGTAGAGCTTGAGTTTGCTCAATGCGCTTCTGCCAAGCTCGGAGTTTACGACACTGGCGAATGCCAGTAGCATAACGCCTGATCCCACTGTGGGATCACAGACTGTTACTTCGCCTTTCTCGGCCACAGTTTTCTCGAAATCCTCTTTCGAGAACTGCATCCGCGCCATCATTTCGGCGATATTCCAGGGCGAAAAATACTGTCCGGCCCGCGCTGAATTCACGTCGAGTCGCATGAATAGCTCGCCGAGAATGTCCCGAAACGGCATGTCTTCAACGGCGCGGGTGTAGACACCGAGCAAACGTCCGAATTCTGCCCCTTCTTCGTACTTGTATTTATCCAGACATTCCCTGAATCCCTTTTCGTCGTATGCCGCATTGAGAAACGCCCATGCTGCCTCCAGCCATTTTCTGTAGAGGTCGTAAGCGTGCATGTGTCCAAAGACGGCGTTGGACTCAAAGCCTCTGGCCAGTTCCTCATAGGCCGAGATTTCCTTCGTCTTACTCATTCATTGCCTCCCTTCCTGAAAAGAAGAAGGGCAGGCCTAACCGTTGCTTGGCAAGACCTGCCCTGTCTTGATTGCTTCTTGTTACGCGGCCATAGAGAAGTCGCAGAGGCCCGTTTCCCTCAAACTCGTATGCCTGCTGCCGGTTTCCGGATCTCTGCCGATGATCACGTGATCCTGGACAGAGATTCCAAGAATCTTTCCGGCCTCAATCATCTGCTTCGTGATCTTCACGTCTTCGGCGGAAGGTGTGGTCTGGCCGGACGGATGGTTGTGTATGAGGATAAGGGCTGAAGCATTTTGTGCGATTGCTTCGCGAAAAAGCTCGCGAGCGGCGACGAGAGACGCATTAACCAGTCCCAGCGACACCATTTGCCTGTTTATCAGGTTATTCTTCGCGTTCAAAACGAGAACGTGAAAACTCTCCTGCGCGAGATTCTCGATGTCTGAACATACCCGTGCGGCGTCAGCCGGACTGCGTATCCGTGCCTTCGAAGCTTCCTTGACCAGCGGAAGTTGAACTATCGCGGTCGTGTAATTCATAACTGTTTTCTCCTGATTATGAATGAAAAGGGCGGCCACGCCTTTCTAGGAGTGAACCGCCCTTCAATTGATCTTTCGATCTATGTCGTTATCTTGTTACCTCACTTCGCGGTGTGGTCGCGCAAGTGCTGTTCGCGCCATGTCTTGGCGCAGTTGATGAGATGCTTGCCGGCCAGCAAGCATCCGATTCCCGTAACCAGCAGGCACAAACCAGCCATGGCGAGAATGGCGATGCTGACGGCACCCATGACGATTAGCGTCACGCCGCCCGCTGTCATCAGCCGGAAGACAGTCTTCTTCACCCTCTGATCTTTATGGAACATATCCGTGCCTCTTGTCGCTTCCATCATCACTTTTCCCCTGTCTTCTGTTCTGATCCGTGTCAGTCGAAGGGAAGCGGTTCAGGCACAGCGATCGGTCTCACGCCGCCCCGGTCAACAACCACTTCTGTGCTGTACTTTGTCTCGCCTTCCTTTGTCTCAAACTTGGACGTGGCGACATGGCCTTCGACCTCGATGGTCACGTCCTTCCAGCTTTCCATGAGAACCTGTTTCAGTTCATCTGGCGGCTGAAAGAGCACGCATGGCACATAAGCCAACAGGTCCTTGTTGGTCTTGCTGTTGTGGCTGTAAACTGTGGCCAGCGTGAATTTCAGGACCTTCTTCTCGCCGCCGTTTAATACTGCCGCCCTTGGCAGTCTTCCTACTCCTGTGAATTTGTTCATGTTGTTTTTCTCCTTTTTGTTTGTTGATATTTCTGGCCGAAAAGCCTCAAGAGGATCTTTCCGCGTGTCCGGAAAGTTGCGGAAACACCTCCTTTCTGTGTGTAAAAACAGGGAGCGCGGGCTCCCATTGAATTTCGCCGTTCCCTGAGAATGGAACGTCTCGGATGCGGCATCATCACGATCAACGTCACGTCCGGCAATTGCTGGACGATTTGCGAACAGGAAAAGACCTGCTCATGAGTTTTCGGTTCAAGGTCAAGAAGGCAGGATGCTTTATAAATGCATCGTTTCCTTGCGCGTGAGATTCTGTTAGCGGTTGGTCGGCTTGCCTGGAGGTTTCAGTAAATGTCTTTCACCGACCTGTTGCCCAGTTTCCGGTGTTTCCCTATCGATCTGTATTACCCACCGGATAGGTACTCTTATTGATACGGCATGTTTCCGCGCGGGAGGGAGAAGAACAGGGCAGGGGAGTAAGGAATGTTTCACTCGTGTGTGGCTACTTTTGCGGGGCAACATTATTAAACTCAGGATGCTTTATGGATATGCGGCCGGGCACACGGAGGGTGCTCCGGTCATCTTCATTTATCTCGTTCACATACGATCCTGACAGCACTATGCAAAAGCGAAAGAGCAGACCGGAAAAGATCATTATGGTTGGGCCTTGCAGAGTAAGCATCTTTCGTAACACCTGTCTCAAAGACGGCAAAGAAATCGAGATACCGAAAGTTCTTTTGGAAGTCCGCTACAAGGACAGACAGGGAAAATGGAGAGGGACGCACAGTCTGGCGCTGCACGAGATCCCAAAGGCGATACTGGCACTGGAAAAAGCGTTCGAGTATCTGACTGAAAGGCATGAGCGATCATTTGCGATTGACGCTTAAGACGGGATTGGGGACGTGTGCGATTGTGATCTGCCGAGGAATCGAATCCTCATGTATGCGGCCTTGCCTTTGGCTTGCAGTTATCCTAACTTGATTCTCTGGCAGGGGATAGCAGAAGACGGGGAGCGCAGAAAGATCTACTGAGAACTTGGAGAACCGATAATGAGTAGAGAAATCCACATCGACCTTGGCGCTGACGGTGGAAAGAGTGGGAACGACAGGATTGTGACGTACAATGTCTTCTGTCAGGCATGCAAGGCAAACGTCACCGCCATTGATGAATCTGGCAAGAACCCAAAGGTCATCTGCCCTTATGCACAACGAACCACTGTTTCTCAGATTTATTGTCAGTTGAGAACTTCCGAGGGTCTGCACCTTCTTTGCGGTATCAATGAGGGACTCAAGTCCTGACCGCGCAGTGCGCTGACGCGCCATTTGGTACAGGCACACGACTCATCGTCAAGGATGTCGATGACGTGGTGCTTCACAAGAGTCCCTAAGCGATCCTCGCCTTGCAAAAGGCGTTCAAGCATCTGAGGAACGGCTGTAGAATTGTCGCGCACGAAAATCAGAATCGGGAAATCACGCGACAAGTCGCACGCCTTGCTTGACACTCGCGACTCTTTGTTACATCTTTCGCGCAATCAAAGGCGGGGGGTGCCAGACGTGCGTCGTTCTAAACCGAGCAAACATATCGGCGATGACTAACTCCCCTAGACAGTGCGACCGGTTCCCGCCTATCTTTCTTTCTTCTTTGCGGTTGGCGGGGCTTGGCCATATGTCGCTGGCATGTCTCATGTTTTTGTGCCAACTATACACAGCAACATCTTTTGAGAATCATTTCAAAATCCACCTACGGTTTTCGTAACATTCAGCGCTTCAAACACATAACCAGTTGAGAAGAGATTTTCAGCACACTTTATCCCTATATTGGCATGGTCTTTGCGTCATCTGAGCACAAGAGGCAATACATGAAAAGCAAGGAAGCAAAGAAGATCTATATTCCAGCGCAGGAGGCCGCAAGGATACTCAGGGTGGCTCCTTTTACCATATATAGGTGGTGTAGAACAGGCCGACTGTCCTGCACGAAACGATATATTGGCAAAAAGCTGATCAGGTACGTGCTAGTGTCCTCCATGAAGCATGCGAAGGAAGACACTTGCGAGGTGTGCGGCAAGGTTTTTGAAAGAGAGCATTACGCCGGTGCACGGACTTGCTCGGATAAATGCCGCGTCGAAAAGCGACTGTCAAAGACAAGGAAGTATCCTTTCGTTGGCAGACCTCCTGGGACCCGCAAGGCTCTGGCGAGAAAATGGAATGAAAGCCTGAAAACGAATGACCGCATCAAAAAATACCCCCACAGTTACGCAAACCTTCATAAACCGCCGTTCATTCATTCCTGAGTGTGCGCGATTATATGCAGGGCAAAAGAACAGGCTGCATTTTCACAGATACCAATAGAGAGTAGTGCGCCCTTATTGCGGCCGGTTCCCGCCTTTCGATCTTCCTGATTCAGCTTTTGTCTCGTGCCGTCAGTATCATCCAATGCGAGTCGAAAGTCTCACCAACTTTTATCTTGGTGCTCATACTGTGCTAATTCTTATTTGTTGCACTTTCGCCGTGAAAAAAGAGAAGGCGGGTCAGGCATTTGTGCCATGAAAAACTTGCGAGAAATAATCTATCGCAAAACTATCTTGACAGCGTGCCGATCCTCTGGCAAGATATGCGCCATATTCTGAATGAGGATTTTGAAGTCGCGGAATCGCAATGAGTCATTAAAGGGGAATCATGCGAAGCGTGGAAAGAAGAATCCAACATTACTTCGCCGGGTGTAATACCCGCGGCATTGCCATACACTTTGACGAACTTTCCGAATTTGTCCTTTCCATTTTTGTCCACAACATTTCAGTCCAGTCAAATACGAACATGGAGAATATGACAAATGAAATCATACCTTATGTATAGACGCGCACTGGCCTTTGCGCTGGGCGTGATGCTGGCCTGTGCCACTGGATCGCTCGCAACTGATTTCAGCGGCTGGTCAAATAAGATCAACATAACCTTCCCCGGCTATACCCAGTCCGAAACGCTTACAAACTTTCCCGCTCTGATTGTGTTTAGCAACGGGTTGGCCGGCACATTCCAGTATTCCCAGTTCGCCTCGACAAGCGGCGGCGACCTGCGATTCAGCGCATCCGATGGCACGACAGAGCTGAATTACGAGGTCGAAAGCTGGAACACCAACGGCACCTCCTATGTATGGGTGCAGGTGCCCGCGCTAATCAGCAACGGCTGTATCTGGGCATATTGGGGCAATGCGAATGCAACTACCGCGCCAGCATACACCACCAGCGGCGCGACCTGGTCGAACGGTTTTGCACTGGTTTACCACATGAACCAGACAAGCGGCAGCACCGTGTACGACTCGACAGCGAACCACAACAACGGCGGATTCAAGAATACATGCAACTGGACAAACAATGGCGCCGCAGACGGTTGCCTGCAATTCCCAAACAGCGGCGACAACGGGATAACCGGCGGCAGTCTTCCCAGCGGCGGAAATTGGACTCTCAGCGCTTGGTTCATGAACCTGCTTCCGACAAGCGCTGAGCGAGCCCTGTACCTGGACCAGAATGGCAACGACATTAACATTGGCAGCGGATCAAGTGTTGTGGAGTGCTTCGGAGGCTATAATCAGCATGTTTCCAGCCCGAACGTCACCATCACGCCTGCTTCGAGTTCCAATCAATGGCAGCAGCTTACGGCAGTTGGCACTGGCGGCAATACGCTCTTATACCTGAACGGAGTGTATGGTGGAACTTGCGCTAATGAAGGTTCGGGCAACACAGTATCAATCAACGTTTCTACGGAAAACGGCGGATGGAGTTGGGACCGGCAGTTCGCACAGAATCTGGATGAATTCAGAATCGAGAGCGTGGTGCGATCCACCAATTGGATTTTTGCCACTTACCTTAACATTGCGTCGAATTCTGTGTTCAATAGCTACGGCAACGCACAGGGCGGCGCAACGGCACCGTCCATTAATAACGATGGCGGCGCTTCTAATGTGACCGCCACTACCGCGATATTAGACGGCAATCTGTCATCCGCAAGCGGCGCAGTTACCACTGTCTATGTCTACTGGGGTTTGTCCGATGCCGGAACGACAAAAGCAAACTGGGGAAATGTTGCCAACCTGGGAACTAATTCAGCAGGAGGTATCGTTACGGATAGCGTATCGGGCTTGAGTCCGAATACGAAGTATTACTATCGCTTCTATGCCACAAATTCCGCGGGTGATTGCTGGGCGCCAACGACAACGAACTTCACCACATCGGCACAAGCACCGATCATAAACAACGGCAGTGGCGCATCGAGTGTTTCCGCAACGACAGCGTGCTTGAATGGAAATCTCATTTCAACAGGCGGTGCTGCGACCACTGTAATCGTTTATTGGGGAATCGCCGATGGCGGAACAAACAGCGCAAATTGGGCAAATACCATAAATGACGGCGTTATGGCGCAAGGCGCGGTTTCCAACCAACTCACCGGCCTAAGTCCAAATACGATCTACTATTACACCTATTATGCCGCTAATTCGGTGGGCAGCACTTGGGCCTCGGCCTCCACGAACTTCACAACGTCCGCCCAGCCTCCATCCATAAGCAACGGAGGTGCAAGTAACGTAACTTCGTCCAGTGTCATGCTCAACGGCAATCTGACATCCAATGGCGGTGCGCTTACCACGGTATATCTCTACTATGGCGCTGCCGATGCCGGCACGACCAAGGGCAACTGGGACCAGGGGATTTGTCTGGGTACGGAAAACACCGGTTCCTTGAGCGAACAAGTCACAGGACTCTTGGGAATGACGACGTACTACTACCGGTTCTACGCGACAAACGCAGGCGGCGATTGCTGGGCGCTATCAACGGCGAATTTCAGCACCTTGTTCACCACCAATCAGTTCCCATCCAAAATGAAAATCACATTTTCAGGATACAATACGCCGAATCTCGGACCAGTCCTGACAAATTTCCCGGCCCTGATCACGTTAAATCCGAACACGGATCGCGGTTTCACATATGCCACGTTCGCATCCTCGAACGGGTGGGACCTCCGGTTCTCCGATTCCACGGGGACGACAGAATTGAACTATCAGGTGCAGCAGTGGGCGACGAATGGGACTTCCTATGTATGGGTGCAAGTCCCCACGCTTGCAAGCGCCAGCGATTGCATCTGGGCGTATTGGGGTAATGCCTCGTTTGCGGGCGGACCTCCGGCATATTCCAGCAACGGGGCAACCTGGGACACCAATTATGTCGCCGTATGGCATCTTAACGAACAGAATGCTTCCAGCCCGGCAATCGATTCCAGTCAGTTTGGAAACAATGCCGCGACAAATGGGGGCAGCCCGGCTCCCGTTCCGGGCATCATAACAGGGGGACGGGCTTTCACGGGGAACGTGAAACTTGACGCGCCGGGCGTGAATATCTCCAACAAGGCATTCACAATAGAAACGTGGATCAATATAAGCAATTCGTGGTCGTCGTCATCGGCAGACGACATGTGGGCAGGCGGTGGAGTGCCGGTCTTCAATGATTGCGCCTTGCACTGCGGAGGGCGTTATCCGAACCTGTACTTCGGGCTATATGGCGATGACAGACGCGGCGCGCCAAACCGATCCGGAGACGTGAATTCATGGCACTTCTACACGTTCGTTATGGACAACTCGCATGTCAAGACCATCTATCGCGACGGCGTATTGGAGCCTCTTGACGGTACCGGGTATGACAACAGTTTCTATCTTTCCAGCGGTTATTCCCTGGGCGCATATACGGATATTCCCGAGTTCAAGGGGCTGATGGACGAAACGCGCGTAAGCGCGGGTGTCGCACGTTCTTCCAACTGGATTTGGGCGTGTTACATGACTGTTGCCTCCAATAGCACATTTATTACCAAGTATTGCGTTCTCCCCTATGCGATTGTGCCGGTGCCCGGCGCGGATGGCGGAGGAGTGAGCGCCGATTTCAGTATTGGCACAAAGGATGTAACCGTCGGCGACTATGTCACGTACCTGAATAGCAGATTTGCCGCCAGCAACTTGTCCGTTGTTGCCGGTCAAGTCAGCCTGGCATCGACATCCAATCTCCTGTGCATCACGACTGCCGCTAATACGAATTCTTACATCTCATTCACATCTAACACATTCACTTCCGTAAGCGGCAAAATCAGCCACCCGATGATATATGTTTCATGGTTCGGCGCCGCCGACTACTGCAACTGGAAGAGCCAGCAGAATAACCTTGTCCCGGTCTACACCAGCGGATGGCAATCCATTGTGACCAACAGCGGTTATCGTCTGCCCATGGAAGCGGAATGGTATAAGGCGGCTGCGTGGGACAAAACGCTTGGCGTGTTCCATGTCTATGGGATATGGCAGGACACAATTTGCGGCTCCGAAGCGAACTACCTGAACAGCGGCAACAGCTTCGAGACAAATCCCGTCGCCACTTGTCCTGTCGGAAGCTACAATGAAGTCAGTCCCTATTTTCTCTATGACGCATCGGGGAATGTGTGGGAATGGTGCAACGACGGGGATAGCAGCCCGGCTGTGGATCCGCATCCAGCCAGAGGCGGCAGTTGGGGCAACCTTGCGACCGACGTCAAAACGACGAGCAGGTGCGAATTCAAACCCGGCATGGTGCTGAATAGCGTTGGGTTCAGGATCGCGATAAGCGGTAATGTGAGGCAATAGCGTCGTCGCTCATTTGGAGGCAGTCAATGATTAAGACCCGGAGACAGAACTGGCGGTTCGGCCTTTCGGCGATACTCCCGGTTTTTGCGGCGATGCTTGCCGTGATTCCAGGCTGGACGTCCGCCCAGACCAGCAACATCGTCTCGGCGCCGGTAGGTTTCGTCCGTATTGTGGTGCCCGGGAATGGCGAAGTGCTTGCTTCCATGCCCTTCAATGCTTTCAACCAGGACATAAATGCGGTCTTTCATTCGCAGCTGACAGGCGCAACCAACCAGAGCGCCGCCGACATGCTGTTGCAGTGGGATACTTCTGCGGAAAGTTACACCAACGCCTACAAGGCTGACAACACAGGCAATCCCGCCGTCGATGGTTACTGGTTCTGTAATTTCACGAACTGGATGCTGTCTGACATGCAGTTCGGGTCGGGGCAGGCATTCTGGATACATAACGGCCAGTCAGTCACGCAGACGGTCTACCTATGTGGAAACGTGGTGTTGGACAGCAGCAGGAGCATAATACTGAATCATGGGTTAAATCTTGCGGGCTACCCGTTTTCCACGGCGGCTCAGATCGCGAATACCGCACTTGGCTCAGGTGGGGCTTTTGCCGGCACCAACGCCGGATCAGCGGATAAGATTGAAGTTTGGGATATACCTTCGCAGTCGTATGTCGAGTACGGGTTCAGCGCGTCAGATTTCCAGTGGCACTACACCACCAATTGGACAGGTCCGGCGACAGAAGATTATTTCGGGCTGGGACAGGGTTTCTGGTATACTCGTTTGCCGGTCAACTCCTATGACTGGACGGAACCGAGGCCATATGACAATCTTTTCCCGAATAACACAAATCCGCCCACGGTCACTGCCATGGCGGTCAACACCAATGGCGATGAGATTACCCTCACAATCAGCGCAAATGGCACTCCCGGCGAGACATTCGAAATCTACTATAAGAATCAAGTCGGAAATGAGTCGTTCTCCAGTCTCAGCTGGCAGATCGCCGAGACCAACATCGCCGTGAATGGCCAGACCTCGGTGACGTGGACGGATAGCGGCTCGGCTGACCGCGGCAAGATTGATACGGTATATGGTCGATACTATCTCGTTGGGAGAGGTGACATTGCCAGCGCCAGTGACGGCATTCCTGATGCCAGAAAGATGTTTGTATATGGGACCAATCCGCTTAGCTGCGCCAGTGACTCAAATGGAACACCTGACGGCTGGGAAGTTCAGCATGGATTTTATCCTGCCGGGATTCCTGTGACAGACATCTGCGGATGGTGGCGATTGGATGAGACGAACGGGACAGTCGCCTATGACAGCAGCCCCAGCGGCAACAACGGCGCAATCTCCGGCGCGGTATACACGAACGGTTATTTCGGGAACGGTCTTTCGTTCGATGGAAGCGGCAATGACCAGGTGAGCATATCCAATGGCACCGCATACAAACCCGCATGCTTTACGGTGGCCGCAATAGTCAATTTCACGAACTCGTTTGGCAACGCGGTATCGGGCGGTGCGCCTGACGGATACATGGTTATCCTCGGACAGAAGAACAACTCAGGTGGATATGCCTATGCCTTCTATAAGACGGATCGCGATTCACTGGCCTTCCAAGTATCGAGTTCCTCAACCACCTGCAAGGTTGAGACTGCGGACGGATTTGCGGTGGCCGGGCAATGGTATCATCTGACGGGCACATATGACGGCACAAACGCTTCATTCTACGTTGAGGGTGAAAACATAGGGACAGTCGCCTGCTCCGTGCCTCTGGTCTATGACAGCGGCAACGGACTCCTGTTGGGTCATGGCGGGCTCAATGTGGACGGTTATCTTGCCGGAGAACTTGATGACGTGTTCGTTCTGACTAGCGCCATCTCCGCCACGCAGGTGAGCGCATTTGACCAGAATGTCGAGCAGTATCTGAATGGCGCAAGTCCGATTCTCGCCGAAAGCGGTGGCGGAAATTCCAGCACCAATTCTAATAGCAGCACTAATTCCAGCAATTCCAGTACTAACGCTACCGGCAGCGCTGGCACAGGCACCGAAGGTATCTCCGACAACTGGGAAATCCAGTACAGCAGTCCCATTGTCCTGCCCGTCAACGATCTCATGGGGTACTGGATGCTCGACGAGACGAACGGGACGATCGCTTATGACAGCAGTTCAAACGGCAACAACGGCGTTATCAATGGCGCTGTGCCGGTGCCGGGGCTTGCCGCAGCAACAACAGCGCAGAGCTTTGATGGCGCGGACAACTCGATTGAGATAACCAACAGCGCCGCATACAAGCCTGCCTGCTTCACAATATCGGCCTACGTGAATTTCTCCTCCTTCTACGGCAATACCGTCGCAAACGGCGCTCACGATGGGGACATGGTACTGTTGGCGCAAAAGAGCGCGGTTGGCGGCAACGCTTACGCCATTTACAAGACAGCCCGGCAGTCGCTCGTTCTTGAAATCTCGTCCTCGTCAGCCACGGCAAAGGTCGAAACTGCCGATGGTTTTGTCGTGACAGGTCAATGGTACAGCGTGATAGGCATGTACGATGGAGCACAGCTTTCTATGTATATCAACGGCAAGCTTGCCGGGCAGACCGCAACAACGCTTCAGATAAGCTACGACAGCGGTTCCGGACTGGTCATGGGTGCTCCCGCCAATGGGGTTCCAGGCGGCTGGTTTAACGGAATGCTTCAGGATGTCCGGGTATACAGCGCTGCGGTGATCACTCAACAGACGTTCGGTATTGGCGAATGGCTTGTCTACGCTATGCTGAACAGCGACGGCTTGCTCATTGGCCAGATAAGCAGCGTCAGCGCGGGGGGCGACACTGGCGGAAGCTCTAATGGTATGGAAGTGGTTTCCGGCGACGCAGGGCTCTCGAATATCGAGGAATACGAAGCCGGCTTGGATGTCTTTGACCCGTCCTTGAATCATGAGGGCATCCTTGACTGGTATGAGGGCATTGGAATCGAGACCGCCCCGTTGAATCCGCAGTTTAACGGAACCACGACGGATGTCGTTGTGGTGAACGGTTCAGCCACCAATGCCACGCTCGGAACCTGGCAGGTTCAGGGCACACAGGTTGTTTGCAACAGTATGCGAGGCTACGCCGAATACCTGTTGACTACGCATACCAACGACATGTTCCAGCTAAAGGTTGTGGCAACGCTCACTAATCAGTTGAGCACATGCAGTCCTGTGGAACCTGTTGGGCAGAGCCCCCTGATGCTTTACGTGGACGGCGAATATCTGGGCACACGAACACTCGTGGCTCCCAATGGCATCTGCGGTTCCGTCGAAATACTCACGCCGTATTTGACCAACGGCACACACACTGTGCGTGTCTTCTGGGACAATGTGCACGTCCAAGTTAACCTCATCATACAAACATTGTGCTTCCAGAGTCTTGGGGGGACTGATGCCAATGGGGATGGCGTGAAGGACTGGGTTGAAGAGTTGCTCGATCTGAACAACACCATCCAGAATCCAGCCTCCAGCAACAGCGTCGTCTCGCCTGTGTGCCTGGAGGGGACAGTGCAGTATCTGGATCGGATGGCGGTGGCGGCAAACGGTTCCTCCTTCCCTGTCTTGAACGGCGCAGGGCCGAGATGGTATTCCGATGTTGGTCTATCCCCGACCGGCATCACAGCAATCGCGGTTTCCATTGAGAACGGGGCATTTACCAGAATTACCAACATCACATGGACTGCGTTGAACCTGTTCAATTCGGGAGGCACGAGCATTCGTGCGAACGATTCACTTAAACTGACAGCTTATCCGCAAGGGGCGACAAACGGCACTATGACTATCAATATAGCAGGCCTGACCAACTACTCTGGTGCTATCAATCAGCCCATGATTTATCAGTTCACAATAGCAGGCGTATACGCTGTGACCGGAACCTATTGTGAAGGAAGTGTCACCAATACGAGCAGCATAAACGTTACAGTTGTTGAGGCATCTTTCCCGACGAATCCGCCGGCGTGCATGATTGGTTATACTCGGTCCTGGAACTGCCCGGACATACCGGACAGCGCCATTGTCGAAGTGGACAACACTGTTTCGCTGGACACGTTATACACGGACATGAACTTCAGCATGTCCGAGATCAACAGCAATCACTACATGGTGGCGCGGCTCTACCCGAACGGTCCCATACTTGGCAACGTCAAGCTCAACGGATTCTGGGTGCAGGCTGCGGTGGATTCATACATGTGGGTAGTGGCGAATAACGGCGACAGCCAGACATGGGAGAACCAGCTAATCGCCGAAGACGTGCCGCAAGACGTGGATATTTGCATCAGCATTATTGTGAGCGGTGTGACATTGGACGATGGCACCCTTGAACGGACGATAACATCCACCAACCTGACGTCACTTGGCGAATATGACTTCTTTATGATCCGCCCGAATTCGCTGAATACCTCCACGTGCCACACGATCAAGACGTATGAAAATGGCGTCTACCTTGGCGAAGCATATTACTCGAGCAATATGCCTCAGTAATAGGATGGGATACGTGAAGACGGCGAAGAGAACAGTTATGGCGAGCATAATGCTGCTAGGGCTCTTAGTGACCCAGACGTCGTGGATATCCCAAGCAGCATGCAATGCACCGGATGGAACTGCCATTACAGTGAACATTACCGATCCTGCAGAAAATGATGTTCACTTACAGGGCGAGGAGGTCGAATTCACAAGCAGCGTCGAGCCAATGGTGGGAGGAGAGACTTTTGCTTGGTCTGTCGTTGAAGGTACATGCGATCCAGCGACTGCGACAACGCAGAACTTCCAAACGACACTTAAGTCCAAAGGAACAATCACGGTTAAACTGACCCTCACAGTTAACGGTGGATCCTGCGACGCGACTCGGACAATCACAGCGGTGTTGCCAGAAGTCACAAAGCTTAGTTGGGACAATGACATTGATTTATACGAGGGTTCAACAGGAAGCAGTGCCATTACGGATCCTGTCTGGACTAAAACTCTGGGCGGAGACATCACCAAAAATGAACCTGGGGCCTATACTGCTGGCGACGATGCCACAGCTGAACTTGCAATCGAAGGCAGTTCGCCGCTTACTCATTCTGCTAGTGTCGAGGTCAAAGGCGCCGGCAACACTGAAAATTTTTACCCCCAAGGCGCCACTTTCCATAACTGGACATGGAGTCCCGGTGAACTTGAGCTTGAGTCGTCGCCACTTTATGAATCAGTCAATTTCTACGGCACATTAGACATAACTTGGTACTATCGGGTTCAGAATCTCGCTGGCGGGTGGGGAGACTGGGTGGAGATGAATCAGTCGAAACACTGGCTCTTCACAACCTTGACAACACCAACCTCACCAGAGGCAACACCCCATGAAGTTATCATTTCCAATGCTTGTTGCTGGGCCGCCAACGCTAACGACGGAGATAGCGTATCTGTTGGTTTACTGAATAATGGATTCAGCGCACATTACACATGGGTCTTCAATTGTCATAGGCTATCAAGTGATTTCATTCGACTTGCCGCTAGTGTTGGAGTCAGTGGTTCGCAACACAATTGGGCAAGCAAGGGAAGCCAGACAAGCGGCCAAGTCGGATGGATGTGTTACCAGCAAACAAAGTCGTTCACACCGGTAGGAGGCTCAGCGGGGATTCAGCAATGGTCATGGCATCAGTGGGCAGAAGCCGCAGGTTCTCAAAGAGATCCCAGCGCTGCAGTGTCGCTGTCTGGCGCTTGGGGTGGATATGAAGACAATTTGTTCACGTACTACTATCAGTGCATGGTTAGTAGTCCGTTTAGCGCAACATGGGTCACTAATCACCCAGGCGAGAGCGTGGGCTGTGAGGTCTATCCGGCAAATTGCACATACGATCCAAATCCGACTACATATGACTGGCTGGGTCCGGATCGTTAAACCGAAACTTAATACATAAAGGAGTATACTTGGTATGAGAAGGTTGTTTTTCCCGCTTGTGCGGTTTCTATTATTTATCCTTTGTGCGGGCAGCTTCCTCCCTATGAACGCCAGCGCGCAAACAGTTGAGCCATTCAAGAGGTATTCCAAACAAGAACCTCTTGTCCAGCGTTTGTACGAAACTGTGGACAAACCCAGTTCCAACAGTAAACAAGTCCAGGCTGACTTGATTGGGACTTGGAAACGGATTTCTCCCGCAACCACAAATCCTGCAGCAGTGATCATGCTGAATACGATGTGCTTTCGACTTGGAGGGGGGGTGGAATACGCCTACGAACTGGTCAAGGAGCATAGGACGGTAGTGTGCTCAGAAACGTATGATGTTTGTCACTCTGGTTCTGACGGCCAACTGCCCGGCAAACCTCCTAATGTGATGCTCAAGAGTCCAGCCGCTGATGACGATACAGTGGGACTGCTTCTCGACGTGTCGGTAGATTATGACAATCGTTTTCCGATGACGTCGGGGAAGGTTCTCAAGTTCAAGGATATGGATGGCAACGAGTTAATTTTCATTCGCGACAAGAGTATTGAGAATCTTTCTGGCCAGACACAAGATGAAATTCGCACGACTGGAGAAAACGCAAAAGGCGCCAGCAAACAGGAAAGGCTGATTGATCCTGGGATGACGAAAGAACTTTCTACAAAACTTAAGGAAACGGACATGAGCGAATCCGAAAGGAATGAGGCCATCTTGAAACTCATTACGAAAGGCGATTCATCTTGCGTTCCGGTTTTGATCGAACACATTGGAACAAATCATGTAATTATTGTTCGGCAGAATGCGATTCGTGCACTCGGAAGAATTGGCGATAAGGCTGCGGTGCCAGCTCTTCTCTCCGTTCTGAATGCGCCGATTGTTGGAAATGTAAATGACGAAGCGGAGGACAACGCCATACTGCGACGAAATGCAGTCATTGCCTTGAGGAGCATCGGAGACGCGATCGCACTGCCAGCCCTGAAAAACATTGTTGCAGCATCTCATGAGTATCAGAGTGTCAGAAATCTTGCCAAGAATGCTATACGGAACATAGAGAATAATACTATGCAACGTTAACCTCACCATAATTGTAGTTGGCATAATTGATAGCATTTAGGGCTTGATGTAAAAGGTAAGAGTGCTGAGAAATAAAACGACGGGAGAACTGCGTCTACGAGCGTGCCATATTCTACAGGATGAGACTCATCGGCGTGACGTTTGATGAGATGACTCTTAAGCGCTGGATAACAGTTGCGAACGTGAATGCACTCGGGGGAATACAATTTCATGCTAATTCACCCGAATTCCCTGGGTGCCTCAGCATGCTACATGATCGAGACGTATGAGAATGGAATCGATCTTGGCGAGGCATATTACTCTGGAGTGATGCCTGAATAATGGGAAAAGATATGCAGAAAGCTTTGAATAGAAAAGTTGCGACGATCGCGATATTGCTGGTTCTTGCCGCGACCTTGGCGTCGTGGGTGTGTCATGCAGCATGCAACGCGCAGGATGGGACCTTAGTTACAGTGACGATAGGGAATATTTACCGCGTCCCCATTTTTGGGAATAATCCACAACAAACGAATCAGAAGAGCACGACTGTTACTCTTAGTCCTTCACCACTTCCTGCAGGTGCTGTTGTAACGCTCACTCTCTCGACGACGAGTGGAAAGGGATCAGCCACGTTTGACGATGGTTCGACATCGAAGAGGATAACCCAAACCACGACAGTAAACATTCGCGGTGTTGCCAACAGCGATACTGCTAACAACATAGCACTGGAGGCATCCATCAACAATCATTTTTCGAGTACGTGCGCCACTATGAACTTTACGGTAAGCACTTGGCCGTACAACTTCCAGTTTCAAATAAAAAGCGCGAATGACCATTTTGGACTTACATGCACTGGATTTTGGTCAAGCGAAAGCGGAGATCCTAATGACTTGATCAACACTAATCTGCGGGAGGATGTGATTTGGACACATCCGGGTTCGAATCCGCCTTTCATGAAGCCTGTCCCATCTGAGTATATTGGTCCGCTTAATAGCGGCACTCTTGGCAGCACAGGTCAGACAGATAGGCACCACTATTACCCTGCCTTGGTTGACTTTTCTACCGGTGCCACCGACTATAGGGAAGGTAATCAGAGCATTCAGTTCCAAGACACGGTACTCAATACAAGCTGGGACGCAGGTGTGCTCGCCACTTATACCATCACCAAAACAGTCGCCAAGGATACAAATACCGGTGGAACGTACACGTTTACGACATCAGTTACTGGATCCGGTGGGTTTTCTCAGTCTTGCACTGAGAGGCCATGAATGTGAGAGGAATTGACAATGGTAAAGGTAAAAGAAGTCTATCAGGTTGCTATAGCAATCATGTTGATCATGGCAGAGGTGCCTGAAGTGATAGCCGCGTCGTCTTCACAAACTGGCCTAATGCTCGACGTTAGATATGAAAATGTGCAAGGGACGACGACGACTGAGTTTGCAGTCAACGAGCCAGTGTGGATGTCCATTGTACTACGAAACACAAACTCTGTCCCCATTACTGTGTGGCTTAATTGCATGGAAGACAGGGGAGTAACTTACCAACCAACTTGAAGTGATGAGGCAAAGGTTAGGGTGCTTCCCAGTGATATTTCTGACGAGCAAACCCTCAAAAAAATGATTGTTGCTCCCGGAAACGAAATCACAGTGGATGTTCTTATCATGAACGACTATTTACGGGTTCTGAATAAATGCTCGTTATCCCTTGACTGCGCAATAGAGATACAGGATGAGAGAGGGCAATCGGTTGTCATCAAGGCAGTTGCCCCTTTACAGTTCACCAGTGAACTCGACACGCAAGGGATCAGTAGACTTGTTGATCAGTTGCGCCAGCAGTACAACTCAGGCGACGAGCACACTCGTGT
>Ga0181535_10003401_pt1 | contig 18505 bp, 13 predicted proteins | sample PEATcosm2014_Bin_44_FD_119774 | JGI IMG/M metagenome (GOLD analysis project Ga0181535, IMG submission 119774) | Peatland microbial communities from MTU Mesocosm Facility, Houghton, MI, USA - PEATcosm2014_Bin17_30_metaG | ecosystem: Environmental > Terrestrial > Soil > Wetlands > Peat | place... | reverse complement strand
CAGCAAGTACGATCTGGTGACGATCGATCATCGCCGCGCCGGATTCGTGATCGCCCATCATTTGATCGAACGTGGCGTCAGGCGCATTGTCTTCTTCAGCCGGCCGCATTCGGCGCCCACTGTAGCCATGCGCACCGCGGGCGTCTTTGAAGCCATCCACGCATCCGCGGATCGTCACGTCTGCGGGTGGACCGAAAGCGGAGATCCAAACGATGTTGCCTTGGTCCGCTCCATCCTCACCCGGCATCGTCCAGATGGCTTTGTCTGCGCCAACGACTTCACGGCAGCACGCCTGATGACCTCGCTGTACGCTCTCGGCGCCGACGTTCCATCTCAGGTGAAGGTTACGGGCTTTGACGACGTGCGGTACGCCAGCCTGCTACAGACGCCGCTCACGACCATTCATCAGCCTTGTCTTGAACTAGGCGCTACCGCGCTTGCCGCCATGTTTGCGCGCATTAAAAATCCCGCCATGCCGGCCCGCGACTATCTCCTCGATTTCAAGCTCGTTGTCCGCCAGTCGACAGCTTTATCAGACCCCAACAGCACACCAAATCCTTCGCTGGAGAGCAGCGCGAATGAGGAATAATCCGCGCGCAGGAGAATAGACCGCACAGCGGACCATGATGCACGGAGGATTCAAAGGGGAGTTGACAGTGAAGATTCTCAGCATGGGCGAAGTCCTCTGGGACGTGTTTGGCGAGGAGGAGTATCTCGGAGGCGCGCCGCTCAATTTCTCGGCCGTACTACAGAAGCTTGGAAACACAGCCGCGGTATTGACCGCCGTCGGCATGGATGAACGCGGCGCCCGTACGCTCAAGGCCATGCGGGATCTCGGCCTGACTACCGAATTTGTGCAGCAAGTGGCCGAACGGCCTACGGGCACCGCATTCGTTTCCACGGGTGGAGATCGGAACGTGATTTTCACGATTGACCGGCCGGCGGCGTTCGATTGTGTCGAGGTCGATGCGTCGCTGCTTCAGCGCGCGATTCACTTCGCCCCTGACTGGCTGTATTTCGGTACGCTCGCACAGGCGAATCCGCACATGGAAATGGCGCTGATGCGCCTCGTCGAAAACCTTCCTGAAACTCGGTGCTTTTACGACGTAAACCTGCGCAGCGGGCATTGGAACCTGGCGCTGGTCGAGAGACTCTCCTCTGCGGCCCATGTTATGAAGCTTAACCATCACGAAGCCGAAATGCTCCACGAGCTGACGAGGGGAAAGAGCAACTTCGACCTCGAAGACTTTTGCCGACATTGGTCTTCGACATACAACATCTCCACCATCTGTGTGACCCTCGGCAGCCGCGGGTGCGCCATCTTCAAGGACGATACATTGCGCTCCTTCGATGGCTTCACGGTCGAGGTGGTTGACACGGTTGGCTCCGGCGATGCCTTTGCCGCCGCCTTTCTGCACGGGCTGAACGCCGGTTGGCCGATCGAAGAGAATGCCACCTTTGCCAACGCGCTCGGCGCGCTAGTCGCAGGCCGCCCCGGAGGAACTCCTGACTGGAACACCGAAGAGCACGCTGCACTGATTCGCTCACGCTCCACGTCACGCAAGAAATCGAATCCATCCGCACCGCGGTGACCCCGCGCGAGACCCCCCATGAAAAACCAGGTTCAACTGATTGCCTATGTCGACCGTTTCTCCGGTGGCGGGGTCCAGGATCTTGCATTACTGCTCAACGGACCCCTGGCAGGCGTCTTCGGAGGAGCCCACTTACTTCCCTTCTTCGATCCGATCGACGGCGCCGATGCCGGCTTTGATCCCATTGACCACACTCGAGTCGATCCCCGGCTGGGCACGTGGGATGACCTGCGTGCGCTTGGCGGTCGCGTGGAGCTTATGGCCGACTTGATCGTCAATCACGTTTCCAGCCAGTCTCCGCAGTTTCAGGACTTCTCAGAAAACGGCGCAAGTTCGCCCTGCGCCGGAATGTTCCTCACCTATGACCGTGTCTTCCCGCAGGGCGCAACGGAAGCCGAGCTGCTGCGCATCTATCGCCCGCGGCCCGGGCTTCCGTTTACCTATTCAACCTTGCGCAACGGCGAAAAGAGGCTGCTCTGGACCACTTTCACATCGCAGCAGATCGACATCGACGTGACGCATCCGCGGGGCCACGAGTACCTCGGCGCAATTCTGGAGCGATTTCAAGCGGCCGGCATTCGCGCTATCCGCCTTGACGCCGTCGGTTACGCCATCAAAAAGCCCGGCACAAGTTGCTTCATGATCCCCGAGACCTTCGACTTCATCGCCGAGCTCACGAAATGGGCTCGCTCGCTCGGCATGGAAGTTCTCGTCGAGGTGCATAGCTACTACAAGCAGCAAGTTGAGATTGCGCGGCGGGTCGATTGGGTCTACGACTTCGCATTGCCGCCGCTGGTTCTGCATGCCCTTTACACGGCCGACGCCCAACCACTCCTTGAATGGATGAAGATCCGCCCCCACAACGCCATCACTGTCCTTGACACGCACGACGGCATTGGCGTCATCGATGTCGGCGCCGGTCAGCAAGGCGATCCCGGCCTGCTTGCGCCCGAGGCCATTCATCATCTGGTCGAGGAAATCCATCGCCGCAGCAACAATGAAAGCAAGCAAGCCACTGGAGCCGCGGCCAACAACCTCGACCTCTACCAGGTCAATTGCACTTACCTGGATGCTCTCGGCGGCGATGAAACCCTCTACCTCATCGCACGTGCGATCCAGTTCTTTGTGCCCGGCATTCCCCAGGTCTATTACGTCGGCTTGCTCGGCGCACACAACGACATGGAACTACTGGCCCGAAGCGGCGTGGGCCGCGACATCAATCGCCATTACTTCACGCCCGAAGAAATCGCCGCGTCGCTGCAAACGCCCCTGGTCAAGGGGCTCATCGCGCTGATCCGCTTGCGCAACAGTCACCCCGCTTTCAACGGCGACTGCACAACCGAGCTTGCATCGCCTGGACGACTCACAATTCGCTGGCGCCAAAATGAGCACTGGATTTCGCTCGCAGTCGACCTGAGCAAACCCTGCGCGACGCTCGAATACTCCAATGGCCGGGATGCGACCGCAACTATGGCCATTCCAGCAAGATGATCGACGAAGGAGGCGTACCTCGGTGACCCTTCACGCGCCCGGCGCAAATCATTCTGTGATTCGCGCTTTGACTTACCTGATGTTCATGATGTTCGCGATGACCACGGACTCGGTCGGAGTCATTATTCCCGAGGTGATCCGGACCCTTCATCTGAGCGACACCGCCGCGGGTGCTTTTCACTATGCCAGCATGTCGGGCATTGCTGTGGTTGCCATCTTTCTCGGATTTCTGGCCGATCGCTTCGGCAGAAAGTGGACCATCATCCTCGGCCTGGTGCTATTTGCTCTTAATTCGTATCTCTTCGCGGTTACCAATTCCTTTGCCGTTTTCGTCATACTTCTTACAGTCTCCGGAGCCGCGATTGGCATCTTCAAGACCGGAGCGCTGGCTCTGATCGGCGATATCTCCGATTCGACCCAGCAACACACCTCGACGATGAACACCGTCGAAGGCTTCTTCGGCGTCGGCTCCATCGTCGGTCCGCTCATTGTCGCCCGGCTGCTGCTGCAAGGCGTTTCCTGGAAATGGCTTTACGTAATTGCCGGCTCTCTTTGTGTCCTGCTGATTATTACGGCATCTCTGGTGCGCTATCCGCATACAGCGCGGCGTTCCGAGGAGCCGATTAATCTGAATCGGACTTTGCGCTTGCTGGGGAACCCCTATGCGCTGGCCTTTTCCTTGGCCTGTTTTCTCTACGTTGCCGTTGAGTGTGCCATTTACGTCTGGCTGCCCTCCTACCTCAAAGACCACAGACCCTCGTCGGCGTTTATGGCGGCCTATGTGGTCTCGATCTTCTTCATCCTGCGCGCCGCGGGGCGCTTCGTGGGCGCATGGTTCATAGCGCGATGGAGCTGGACGACTATTCTCGCTCTCTTCAGCGGCGCAATCCTCGCCTGCTTTGTCAGCGCCATCCTCGGCGGAGCCAACGCGGCAGTTTATCTACTGGCGTTTTCCGGCATATTCATGTCGGTCATCTATCCCACTCTCAACTCAAAGGGGATCAGCTGTTTTCCGAAGTCTGAGCACGGCTCCATCTCCGGCGTTCTGCTCTTTTTTACTTGCCTCGGAGCGGCGCTCGGTCCACTGGCGATGGGCATTGTCAGCGACGAGTTCGGAGGCCTGCAAGCAGGATTCGTTCTGGCAACCGTTTTCGCCGCTTTGCTATTCCTCGGCTTGCTCTATAACTGGATTGCAAATCCCACGCGCGCCGTGCTTCTTCACTCCGACGAGACGGAGTACGGCTTGCAGCAGTGAATCGGCCCGATTGCAACCGTACAAGGGCCTCCAGTTCGTTGGAGATCCACCAATAACTTTCGTTAGTGCCCGTTCAGTGGATCGTGAAGCAAGCTGCGCAGGTAAGCTGCGCCTTGGCTTGCGATGTCCATCGGCGAGACTTCGCGCTCTGCCCAAAGCGCGCCCGGACCATCCTTGACTTCGGGCAGAAAACCAAATCCTTCGATCATGACATAGCCCTGGTATCCAATCGCGTGTAAAGCATCGACAATTCCGGGAAAGTCGACGTGCCCCTGCCCCAGAAGGCTGCGATCGTTCTCGCTGATGTGCATGTGCTTGAGGCGATCACGTAGAGAGAGAACCGCCGCGGCGGGATTCTTTTCCTCGATGTTCGCGTGAAAGGTGTCAATGGTGACGCCAACGCGCGGATGCCCCACGGCCTGGCACAGCGCGAGCGCTTCCTTTGCCGTCCGCAGAAAAAACGTCTCCGAGCGATTTACGGGCTCAATGGCAATCGTGACGTCGCAAGCATCGAGCGTTTCGCCGAGTGCTTGAAATGCTTCAGTCGCCCATTGCCACTCATCCGCCGTCGGCCGGTGGCCTGTGAAATAGCCGATGGGTGCGTAGAGCGGGCCTCCCAGCACTTTCACGCCCAAATTTGCAGTCATTTCTACGCACTGCTTCAGGTGGCTGAGCGCCTTCCTGCGATCGCCTGCATCGGAACTGATGGGATTAACGCCGGCGGGAAGAATCGCGCAAACCGTGCATTCCAGGCCGCTCTGCTCGAAGGCTGATCGGATCGCGGCCGCAGGCAACAGCGCTGGATCGAACATGGGAATCTCGAATCCGTCCATGCCTAAACTCCGAATCGCCGGCAGCAAATCAAGAAGCCACGGCTCGAATCTTCCCGTCCATGCGAATGCACTCACTCCAAGTTTCATGGGTCCATGTTAATCCGCGGTCCTAAGGCTCCGAAGCGGAGGCTTGAGACTCTACTTCGGCTGGAGCACGACCCTGCGAGCTGTCTCTGCACAAGGCAGGCAGTCCGTCGCGGCCCCGGAAAGACGGGAATCACGCCCAATACGAAATGGGAAGCTCAATCACCGTTGAATGTAGTTTGCGCCTGCTTGCAGGCGCCATTGTGCTCAGGTCGCTCTGGCTTACTTCGTATCGTATGACTGGCGATGGCTTACCGTATTCGCAGGGCTCAACCCGTCGCAGCCGGCCTTCACCGGTTGATGCCCGGCCACAACGGTCAGGGAATACCCTTGTGTGCTCGTTGCTCTTACATTATGATTACGGAGTCGGAATTATTACGACCGTCGAAGAAAATCTTAGATGACGGGAATGATTGCACTTAGGCTCATTGTGGACTTCGCAATCTGCGCTCCTTGAGCTGGGTATTGACCGCCCCATCGAGCGGGAAGAAATAGATCGGCGATTCGGGCAGGACGGATTGCGTGAGGGCCGTTCATTCCACTCATGGGCCCGACAGGGATGCATGAATCACAATTGTGATCGGGAGGAGAAGCATGCGGCCGGAACAGTGGGAGACGTTCAAGCGAGCAGTGCGTCGAGAAAAGCTCGACAAGATCCCGATGGCGCTCATCATCGATAGTCCATGGATTCCGGGATATCTGGGCATTAAACACCTGGACTATTTTCTTGATCCCGAGCTTTGGTTTCAGTCGAACTTGAAGATCATGCAGGAGTTTCCAGACATCATCTTCATTCCCTCATGGTGGATGGAGTACGGGATGGCGGCTGAGCCCTCCATTCTGGGAGCCAAAATCAAGTTCTGGCAAGACAATACGCCCAGTGAATACCACACGCTTTACCGCCTTGAAGACATCGACAGCTTCCCCGAGTATGAGGTCGAAGCCGACGGATTTGCGGGCCTCACCCTGCACCGGATCGGTATGGCGCGGCAGCGAATTCTCGATGCCGGCTACATACTCCCCATGGTCACCTCGCGCGGTCCCATGTGCACCGCGGGATTTGTCCGCGGCACGACGGAGTTCATGATCGATCTGGTCGAAGACCCAAAAGGCGCGCATAAGCTGCTCGACCTGTGCACGCGCGTCATTATTGACTGGCTGAAAGCGCAGCAAAAAGTCATGGGCGATACCGTTGAGAGCATCTTCATCCTCGACGACATCGTGGGGTTTGTGAACGAGGAGCATTACCTGGAGTTTGCGCATCCATATTTGAAGCGAATCTGCGACGCCTTCCCCAAGGATTGGATCAAGCTGTATCACAACGATGCCGAGGTAGACGCCTGCCTCGACCACCTGCCTGACACGGGATTCAATGTGCTCAATTGGGGCAAGCAGCGCCACATCACTGAGGTAAAACGTCGCATTGGCGACCGCATGTGCCTGATGGGCAATGTCAATCCGCTGGAGGTTGCGGTCCGCGGAACCCCTGAAGAAGTGAAGGACGAGACTCTCGAAGTCCTGGAGGGTTCCGGCGGCGAAGGGATCATTCTCTCCGTCGGCGGCGGCACCAGCCCAGGCATGCCGCGCGAAAACATTCTGGCCATGCTTGAGGCTCTTGAAGAATTCAACACCAAACGCGCCGCGGGAGCGGTTGCAAGCGCACGCTGAGGAAACGATTCGATGCCCGATTACGCCCTGATGAATCAACACCTGTACGAAGGAAATGCCGACCAGGTGGGCAAGCTGACCGAAGCTGCTCTGGCCGAAGGGCGCTCCGCGCAGGAGGTGTTGACAGAAGGTCTCATCGCCGGCATGAGCGTGGTCGGCGAGGACTTCAAGCACAACGTGCTCTATGTGCCGGAGGTTTTGATCGCGGCGCGAGCCATGAAGTCTGGCATGGCGGTGCTCAAACCTCTGCTGACATCGAAGGACGGCGGAACGAAGCCCAAAGGTGTTCTGTTGATGGGCACGGTTCGCGGCGATTTGCACGATATCGGAAAAAATCTAGTAGGCATGATGGCCGAGGGCGCGGGCTTCGAGGTTCATGACATCGGCGTGGATCAGAGTGTTGAGAAATTCATGGCCGCCGCCGAGAGATGCAAGCCCAACATCGTGGGCATGAGCGCGCTGCTCACAACTACGATGATGTATATGAAGACCGTGATTGAGGGCTTTCATGCTGCGGGCCACACGGAAATCAAGATGGCTGTGGGCGGCGCTCCCATCAGCCAGATGTTTGCCGACGAGATTGGCGCCGACGGATATGGGGCCAATGCCTCCGCGGCGGTGGATTTGTTCCTGCGGCTCGCAGGACAGGCGTAACCAAGATGGCGACCTACAAGATTCTCTATTGGCAGGAAATCCCCACTCAGATTAAAGCTGACGACGGGATCGACGACGTAACCGTGCAGTTGGACGGGCGATTCATGGAACACATCGATCGACTCGCGGCCATGCGCGGATTGCAAGCCTCCGACGACTATTTGGCGCAATGGAAGTGGAGCGACGAACAGGAGCGCGAGGGGTCCACGCAAGATGTCGCAGACGCGCTGAAAGCGGAGCTCGAGGCGAAGGGATGGTAGGCACTTCCCGAAAATGGCCGTCACGCTAATCATCAACGGACAATCGACCGAGGCTAACGCGGCCCTTTCTCTCTTCGACCAGGCCGAAGCCATGGGCATCGACGTGCCCACGTCGTGCCGCAAGCAAGGTAAATGCAAGGAATGCATGGTCGAGGTGGTCGAAGGCCTGGACGCGCTGACTCCGATGACCGAGGCCGAGCGCCACCTCAAAGGAAATTTTCGTCTCTCCTGCCAGACATTCGTAACCGGCTCAAGAGGACAAACGTCGCCCGGCATCGTCCGCTGCCACACCATGCGCCGCGGACACATGGTCATCGAGCGCCAGGCATATGGATTGCCTGCCGACGGTCAGGCGCTCGCACTCGATCCCGCCGTTACGCGCGACGGCGACCGCATCCTGATCGACGGAGTGGAAGTGGAGCGATCCACGGGGCCGATTCACGGCATCGCGATGGATCTTGGAACAACAACGGTCGTTGTGCGCCTGCTCGACCTTGAGAGCGGCGAGCTGATTGCCGACACTTCGTTTGAAAATCCGCAGCGATTCGGCGGCTCGGAGATCATGTCGCGCATCGCCTACGACACCAGCCATCCGGGTAGGCTGCTGATGCGGACGCTGGCCGGTTACCTGAGCCATGCCATCGAGAAATTTCCCGTTGACCCGAAAACAATTTACGAGATGGTCGTGGTCGGCAACTCGACCATGCGCGATCTTTTCTTCCGGCAAAACGTGTACTCAATCGGCCAGACGCCCTACCGCTCCATCACGGAAATTGAAATGGCCGAAGGCAAGCGCACAACGACCAGCCTTCAGGAATCCGGCCTGCGCAGCCTTTTGCCGATTCATCCCAAAGCCCGCGTGTATGGTGCTCCCATCATCAGCGGGCATGTGGGAGCCGATGCTGCCGCCTGCATGCTGGCCGCGGATCTGGCGCACGAAGAACGCCTCATCGCGATCATGGACATTGGCACCAACACCGAGTTGGTGGTGGGGAACAAGGATCGGATCCTCGCGGCATCGTGCCCGGCGGGACCGGCTTTTGAAGGAGGCGCCATCGCCTGCGGCATGCCCGCTCTGGACGGCGCCGTTGAGGACGTGGTGATTGATGAGAACGGCCAATTCCGGATCCGTGTCATCGGCGACGTTCAGCCTGAAGGAATCTGTGGGTCAGGATTGGTCGACCTGCTCAGCGAGCTCTTGCGCACAGGCCGCATGAACGAGCGAGGGCGCTTCGAGGACGACCTGCATCGCATCGATCTAGCCCAAGGCGCAAATGGCGGCGTTTATCTGCTCGAAAGCGACGTGAATGAGCTGGCTCAGGCCAAGGGCGCTAACGTCGCCGGGCTGCACGTTGTCTTCAGCACCTATGGCATCGACTTCGACGATATCGGCGTCTTCTATCTTGCCGGCGGATTCGGCCGGCATCTCAAGGTGGAGTCCTCGCTGCGCATCGGGCTTGTGCCCAGCCTCGCGCCGGAAAGATTCGTTCGCGCTGGCAATCTGGCCATTGAAGGCGCAACCATCGCGCTGCTTTCGAAAACCAAGCGCCAGGAACTGGAAGAACTGGTAAAAAGAGTCGAACATTGCCGGCTTGAAACGCACCCCAACTTCTTCGACTTCTTCGTCGAGGGTTGCCAGTTCAAAACCGTGGAGCCGATTCCATGCGCCAGGTAGCAGAATCCATCGAGATCGCCGAACCCGTCGCCCAGGTGGACGTGCCGCAGCAGGAATTTACGCGGCTGCTCGGCTATCCTCGCGGCTTTGCGCTGGAAGGACGCGCGCAGGAGCTGGCCGATTGGGCGCGGGACTGGTACGCCAGGCATGGCCGGCCGTGGTTCTATGCGCGCCAGGTTGAGAGCCTCGAATTTGCTACCGTCGCCCGCGCCGGCACGCTTCAGCCCGACCCGACCAAGCCCGACTCGATCAAAATCGACGGCGTGGTCTTCAACAGCAAACGCCTGCACGGCGCCTTCATGCAGGCCGGGGCGCACAGCGCAATTCTGGTTGCCGTCGGCGCGGGCCCCGAAGCCGAGGAAGAAGCCCGCCGGCTCTGGCAGGAAGAAAAGCCCGACGAATATTTCTTCCTTGAAATGTATGCCTCCGCCGTCGTTGAGCAATTGACCACCATCGCCGGCGCCCGCCTTTGCGATTGGGCGGAGCACCGCGGCATGGCTGTGCTTCCCCACTCCAGCCCCGGATACCCGGATTGGGACGTCGCGGAGCAGCCACGTCTTCTCAAATTGATCAGGCAGACGCGCAGCGAGCAATTCCCTTCCCGCGTGGATTCGTTTGACACCGGCATGCTCCGCCCCAAGAAAACACAACTCGCGGTCTTCGGCGTCACGCGCCACACGGAGCGCCTGGAGCGGCTCACGAGCCTTGTCCCGTGTGAGAGCTGCTCCTTTGGACCTTGTCAGTACCGGCGCGCGCCTTACAAACGCGCACCTCGGACAACCGCCGAGCCTCTGCCCGCGCCCGCCAATCTGCCGGAAAGGGTGCTCGCCGCCGACGCGCAGTACACCGTCAATCGGAAGGCCTTGCAGCGATGGGCCGAGGAACGCCTCGCTATCGCGCCCCAACCAGACGGCTCAATGGTCGCCACGTTCCGTTACGACGGAACCACGTGCACGAACATGGGTCGTCCGCTGGCCTTCATCTACAAAGTGAAACTGGGACCGCGCGCCGACGAGTATCCAATTCTGGACGAGCGCTGCGGCCCAGCTGAAGGCGACACCGGCCACGAGTCGATGTGCAAATTCGTTGAGGATTCCGATCGCCTGATGTCTGCGATTGACAACGAGAAGCCCCTGCTTGGTCAGCGCCTCAACACAGTCCTCGAATGGCGGCGTGATCCAAACGGCGCGGGCTGCTACTGCGAGCCGCAAAGCCGCAACCACAAATGGGGCCTGGTTCTCGAAACCATCCACTACGCTCTGGTACAAAAGGAATCGAACCGAGAGACGGAGAACTCATGAAGAAGCTCTTGCATGAAGAGGTGCTGGATCGGCCTTTGCTCGGCGACGGCGCGATGGGCACGCAGTTGATGATTGCCGGCCTGGAACAGGGCAATTGCGGCGAGGCTTGGAACCTGACGCACCCCGAGCGCGTGCTCGCCATTCAACGCCGTTATGCCGAAGCCGGCTCCGATTGCATCATCACCAATACTTTTGGCGGATCGCGCATCATGCTCAACCGCCATGGCGAAGCGGAGCATGTGCCCGAAGTCAATAAGGCCGGGGCTGCGATCGCGCGGCAAGCATTCGGCGGCAAAGACGGATACGTGCTCGGCGATATTGGCCCCTTCGGCGGCTTGCTCGAACCCTTCGGCGATTTCACCGTCGCCCAGGTTCAGAGCGCCTTTGAAGAGCAGGCGGCTGCCTTGGTCGCGGGCGGCGCCGATGCCATCATCATCGAAACCCAGACATCGCTCGAAGAGCTCGCAATCGGTATCGAGGCGGCGAAGACGGCCGGAGCGAAATGCATCATCGGGTCCATGGCCTACGACGTGACCCTCGACGGCTCCACTTTCCGCACCATGATGGGCATTGAGCCGGAGCGCGCAGCCGAATTCATGCAGGAGCATGGCGCGCACATCGTGGCCCTCAACTGCGGCACGGGGATGGATATGCCGCACGCGCTGCTGGCAGTGGAGCGCTACAAGAGCGCGACAAAGCTACCGGTGATGGTTCAGCCAAACGGGGGAAAGCCGCGGCTCGTGAATATGAAAGTGGTTTACGACGAGACGCCGGAGCAGATGGTCAAGGGCGTCCTCCCGCTGCTTGAAGCGGGCACGAATATCATCGGCGCTTGCTGCGGCAGCACGCCCGATCATATTCGCGCATTTAGAAAAGTCATGGATGAGTTTCTCGAACGAAAAGGAATTGAACCTTTGGGAGCGCAGCGTGAAAGTCAAAATATGTGATGTGAATGCGGATGCAGAGAACAAGCTTCCCGCCAAAACTGAAGATAAATCCGGCATCGGCGTTCATTACATTGACGCTTACATCAAGCCGATGAACACCAAGCTTGAAGATGGCACTGCCGTGCGATGCAAGCGCCGCGGCCTGAAGATCACGCTTTCCGCCGGCACGAAGAAAGGTGAAGGGCTGATGCGCCGCCTCGACGTGAGCCCGGACCCGGTTGTGATGCTGCGTGCAGCGCTCGACGAAGCCGCCAAGGCCGCCGGCGTCGAATTCACCGTGGAAGACGGCGCGATCTTTCTGGCGCTTTAACCCTCGCAGCCCAGCTCCTCATCCCCGGAACCATCGACCGTTCCCGGAAAGGTAAGACCGCCCAAAATGGGACGTTTATCCGCACCCCGGCCGATTGTGCAACTTTCTGCCGGCTTGATTCGTCTGTGCAATAGCGTGCCTACGGGCCCATTGGGCGGATTTACGCCCTCACCAAACTCCGATTGCCGCTACTCGCCTGAAATCTCGCGGCGACCGCGCATGTTGGTATTCACTCTAGCGAAGAGGCTCCGTGACTAACCTCGATGCCCTGTGCATCCCGGCCATCAATTCAAATATGAGAAAATGTCCCTATCAAATCGAGCGCTCGTAACCGGACATAAGAGAAGAAGAAGGCGATGGACCAACCCCTTTCTGTTTCAAGTTCTGACCTTGGGCAGCCGCCCTTAGACTCAACAAAAAAACGCCGCCACCTTTGGATCTGGGTGATCGTCCTGGTGCTGTTTGCGCTCCTCTTTTGGTGGGTGTGGAAACAGCACAGTGCGAGCGCCGCTCCAGCAGGCGGCGGACGCGGCGCTGCGATGGGCGGAACGGTCCCTGTCACCGTCGCCACTGCGGCCAAAGGCAGCATCGGCGTCTATCTTGAAGCCATCGGCACGGTGACGCCGACATATACCGACTCCGTCACCGCGCAGGTGACGGGCGTGATTACGGCTGTCCACTACCGCGAAGGGCAGGACGTTCGCAAAGGCGATCCGCTGGTCGATATCGATTCCCGGCCCTACGAAGCGCAGCTGACTCAGGCGCAGGGCGCCCTAAGCCGCGATCAAAATCTGCTCGCTGAAGCGCAGATGGATCTCAAGCGCTACCAAGACGCGTGGGCCAAGAATGCCATCCCCCGTCAAACGCTGGAGGATCAAGAAAAGGTGGTTCTCGAGGATCAGGGAACCGTGCAGAACGATCAGGGCACCGTCCAATACGACGAGGTGCAGGTCTCTTTCTGTCACATCGCGTCGCCCATTGACGGGCGTGTGGGACTGCGGCTCGTCGATCCAGGCAACCTGGTGAGCGCCAATTCCAGCACCCCGCTCGTTGTGGTTGCGCAAATTCATCCCATCACCGTGATCTTCACGTTGGCTGAAGATAGCTTGCCTGACGTTCTGAAACAGATGCACACCGGCAAACCGCTTGAGGTCGACGCCTATGACCGTACCCAGCAAACGATGCTGGCAAAAGGGAAACTGATCACCGTCGACAATCAGATCGACACCGTCACGGGAACCGTAAAGCTGCGCGCGCAATTCGACAACTCGAACGGCCTGCTCTTCCCCAACCAGTTCGTCAACACGCGCCTGCTGGTCAAGACCCTCGACAACCAGACCCTGATTCCATCCTCCGCGGTTCAGCACAACGGCTCGGTCGATTACGTGTATCTGATCCAGAAAAACAAAGCTGTGATGCGGAACGTGAAATCAGGAATCTCGGATAAGGGAAATACCGCGGTCACAGGCATCAATCCCGGTGACATGGTGGCGAACAGCAGCTTTCAGAAATTGGTCAACGGATCGACCATTTCCATCTCCAAGGTCGTTATTCCTGCCACATCCTCCGATACCACCGAGGCCGCTCCATGAACCCATCCCGGCCATTCATTCTGCGGCCGGTTGCGACCTCGCTGCTGATGGCCGCAATTCTCCTGGCTGGGCTGGTCGCTTTTTTCCAGCTCCCTGTCTCGGCGCTGCCGGAGGTTGACTACCCGACGATTCAGGTAGTCACCTTCTATCCCGGCGCCAGCCCGGACGTCGTTGCGACTACCATCACTGCGCCCCTGGAACGCCAGTTCGGCGAGATGCAGGGCCTCAGCCAGATGACTTCGACAAGCGCGGGCGGAGTCTCGGTTATCGTGCTCCAGTTCGGTCTTACGGAGTCGCTCGACGTCGGCGAAGAGGAAGTGCAGTCGGCGATCAACGGCGGCCAGACGTTTCTCCCGTCCGATCTGCCCGTCCCGCCGGTTTACACCAAGACCAATCCGGCTGACGCCCCGGTCCTCACGCTGGCAATTACCTCTGACTCCATGCCGCTCTCTCAGGTTGAGGACATGGTCGATACGCGCCTGGCCCCCAAGCTTTCGCAGTTGGCCGGGGTCGGTTTGGTCTCGATCAGCGGCGGCCAAAAGCCGGCGGTCCGGATCCAGGTGAATCCAGTCGCGCTATCCTCTTACGGTCTGAACATGGAGGATATGCGCACGGCCTTGACGCAGGCCAGCGTCAACTCAGCAAAAGGCAACTTCGACGGCCCCCGCCAGGACTACCAGATCGATGCGAATGACCAGATCAACACTGCCGACGACTACAAGAATGTCGTTGTCTCCTACAGCAATGGCGCGCCGGTTTTCGTCAAGGATGTCGCCAACGTGGTCAATGGCGTAGAGAACAGCAAGCAGGCCGCCTGGATGAATCTCACGCCTGCGGTCATTCTCAATATCCAGCGGCAACCCGGCGCAAACACCATCACCGTCGTCGACTCCATCCAGAAGGTTCTGCCTCAGCTTGAGGCCAATCTGCCCGCCGGTATCAAGGTCACGACGCTGACCGATATGACCACCAGCATTCAAGCCTCGGTCCACGACGTGGAGTTTGAGCTCGGGCTCGTTGTCGTTCTGGTGGTGACGGTCATCTTCCTGTTCCTGCGCAGCTGGCGGGCGACGATCATTCCCACAGTGGCCGTGCCGCTTTCCCTCATCGGCACTCTCGCCGTGATGTATCTACTCGGCTACTCGCTGGATAATCTCTCTCTCATGGCGCTCACCATCTCCACAGGATTCGTGGTCGACGACGCCATCGTCATGATCGAGAACATCAACCGATTCCTTGAAGAAGGCATGCCGCCGCTGGAAGCGGCTCTGACGGGCGCCGGCCAGATCGGCTTCACCATCGTTTCGTTGACCGTTTCGCTCATCGCCGTGCTCATCCCGCTGTTGTTCATGGGCGACGTGGTCGGCCGTCTCTTCCGCGAGTTCGCGGTCACGCTGGCCGTCACCATCGTCATTTCAGCGGTGGTTTCGCTCACCCTCACGCCCATGATGTGCTCGCGCATCCTCCGCCACGATCCCAAGCAGCAGGAGGGCCGCTTCTACCAGGCGTCGGAACGCGTGTTCAACAGCCTCATTGCTTTCTACGGACGCACGCTGCGCGTGGTCCTGCGTTACCAGACCTTCACCCTCCTGGTGGCAGTGGCCACACTTATACTCACCATCGTCCTCTACATCTTTATTCCCAAGGGGTTCTTCCCGGTGCAGGACACCGGCGTGATTCAAGGCATCTCGCAGGCGTCGCAGTCCATCTCCTTCGACGCCATGAGCCAGAAACAGCAGGAGCTGGCGAAGATTATCCTCAAGGATCCCGCCGTCGAAAGCTTGTCGTCGTTCATCGGCGCCGATGGCATCAACACCACGCTCAACAGCGGCCGCATCTCCATCAACCTGAAACCCATCAATCAGCGAGTCGGAGCATCCGACGTCATCCGCCGCCTGCAGCAAAATTTGGCCCAGGTGCACGGCATGCACCTTTATATGCAGCCGGTGCAGGACATTACAGTCGATGACCGCGTGAGCCGCACGCAGTATCAGTACACGCTCGAGGATCCTGACACGGACGAGCTGAATGATTGGAGCAACAAGTTCGTGGCCCAGCTCAAGAAGTTGCCGGAGCTGGAAGACGTGGCTACGGACCAGCAGACCGGCGCACGCGCCGTCCAACTGGTCATCGACCGCGTGACAGCATCCCGGCTCGGCATTGCGCCCACGACGATCGACAATACGCTCTACGACGCTTACGGGCAGCGCGAGATCAGCACTCTCTATACGCAGCTCAATCAGTATCACGTGATTCTGGAAACGCAGCCGGAGTGGCAGCAGGACCCCAAGAAACTGAGCGATCTTTACATTCAGTCGAGCGCTTCGACCGGTGCCACCGGCGCGGGCGCGGCTACCTCGTATTCTTCTTCGGCTTCTTCCTCGGCCGGGTCAAACGCGCTAACGTCTTCCGTGCGCTACACACCGTCCTCGCAAGTTCTCACCACGCCGGCCAGAGTTCTTTCCGGCGGCACTGGGACAACTTCGAACCTCACTTCTTCTTCCTCGGGCGCAAACGCCATTCCGCTCAGCGCCTTCACCCAGATGAGCAACACCACCGAGGCGCTCTCCATCAATCACCAGGGACAGTTCCCTTCGGTTACGGTCTCATTCAATCTGGCGCCCAATGCTTCATTGGGAACCGCCATCAGCGACATTGAAAAAGCGGCGAAGAACCTTAATTTCCCTGCCAGCTTGCAGTCCGGTTTCCAGGGCACCGCGGCTTCCTTCCAGAATTCTCTTACCAATGAACCGCTGCTGATTCTCGCCGCTCTGGTCGCTGTCTACATCGTGCTTGGCATCCTTTATGAGAGCTTCATCCACCCCATCACCATTATTTCCACGCTCCCCTCTGCCGGCGTGGGTGCGTTGCTCGCGCTCATGGCTTTCCGCCAGGATCTCAGCGTCGTGGGAATCATCGGCATCATTCTGCTCATCGGCATTGTGAAGAAAAACGGCATTCTGATTGTGGACTTCGCGCTGGAGGCCGAGCGCAAGCACGGCAAGGATTCGACGGAGGCAGTTTACGAGGCCAGCATGATGCGTTTCCGTCCCATCATGATGACCACAATGGCGGCGCTCCTGGCTGGGATTCCTCTGGCTGCCGGAACCGGCCTGGGCTCTGAGTTGCGCCGCCCGTTGGGCATTGCCATGGTCGGTGGGCTGTTGCTGAGCCAGTTGCTCACCTTCTACACCACACCGGTGATTTACATCTTCTTCGACCGCCTCGCTGAGCGCGTCAAGGGACGGCGTCTTTCGCGGCTGCCCGTGGCGTTTGAGCCGAGGCCGGGTGAAGAAAACGCATGAACCTTTCGGCTCCATTCATCCGCCGGCCCGTGGGCACTACGCTGCTCACTGTCGCGGTCGCCATTGCCGGAGCAATTGCATTCGTGGTGCTGCCCGTAGCCCCGCTGCCGCAAGTGGATTTTCCCACCATCAGCGTTTCCGCCGGATTGCCCGGCGCCAGCGCGCAGATTATGGCGGCTTCGGTTGCCACGCCGCTCGAACGCCAGTTCAGCCACATCGCGGGCATCACTGAGATGACTTCGTCGAGCTCGCTCGGCTCGACCAACGTAACCATGCAGTTCGATCTCAGCCGCAACATCGACGGCGCTGCGAGAGACGTGCAGGCAGCCATTAATGCCGCGCGTACGTATCTGCCCGCGAACCTGCCCTCCAACCCTTCCTATCGCAAGATCAATCCGGCCGATTCGCCCATCATGATCATCAGCCTCACCTCCAACAAATACCAGGTGACGAAGCTCTACGATCTTGCTTCGACCATCCTGGAGCAAAAGCTGTCGCAGATTCAGGGCGTCGGGCAGGTTGGTGTTCAAGGCGGCGGTACGCCTTCGGTGCGCGTCGAGGTCAACCCCACCAAGCTGGAGAGTTTCGGGCTCACACTTGGCAGCGTGCAGTCGGTGCTCAGCCTGCAAAACTCGCATTCCCCCAGGGGTCAGCTTTCCAACGCAGGGATCAGCGAAGACATCCTTACCAACGACCAGATCTCCGATGCTGCCGACTATGCGCCCTTGATCATCGGCTACCACAACGGAGCAGCAGTGCGCCTCTCCGACGTGGCCGACGTTGTGGACTCCACGCAAAATATCCGCACCGCCGGATTCATCGACGGCACCAAGGGCGTTGTGCTCACCGTCTTCCGCCAGCCCGGCGCGAACATTATTCAAACCGTCGATCGCGTCAAGGCGCAACTGCCGTTTCTTGAGGCGGTGCTGCCGGAGGGCATCAAGACAACTGTAGATGTGGATAGAACCGTGACCATCCGCGCTTCGGTCAACACGGTTTATCGAACCCTGGTCGGATCGGTCTGCCTCGTCATCCTGGTCGTCTTCATCTTTCTGCGCAGCCCGCGCTCCACGCTCATTCCCTTCATTGCCGTGCCGGTCTCGCTCATTGGCACCTTCGCCATCATGTATCTGCTCGGCTACACGCTCGACAACCTGTCCCTGATGGCGATCGTGATCGCCACCGGATTTGTGGTCGACGACGCGATCGTGGTCATGGAAAACATCACGCGCCATATGGAAGGCGGCATGGAGCCGCTTGCCGCCGCATTACAGGGCGCGAAGGAAATCGGGTTTACGATCTTCTCCATCAGCATGTCGCTGATTGCAGTTTTTATTCCCATCCTGATGATGGGCGGCATCATCGGGCGGCTCTTCCGCGAATTCGCGATCACGCTCTCCACGGCCGTCGTCATTTCAATGGTCATTTCCTTAACCACCACGCCCACCATGTGCGCGCACCTGCTCAAAGCTCACAAAGAGGGCGAGAAGCACAATTGGCTCTACCGAACCAGCGAAAAAGGCTTTGACGGCATGATT
>Ga0181535_10003400_pt1 | contig 18505 bp, 16 predicted proteins | sample PEATcosm2014_Bin_44_FD_119774 | JGI IMG/M metagenome (GOLD analysis project Ga0181535, IMG submission 119774) | Peatland microbial communities from MTU Mesocosm Facility, Houghton, MI, USA - PEATcosm2014_Bin17_30_metaG | ecosystem: Environmental > Terrestrial > Soil > Wetlands > Peat | place... | reverse complement strand
TCTTGAAGACCTGAAGCATGCGGGCACATGGGCAGCGGAGATGGGTGTTGAGCTGCCGCGGACCGTCGATACTGTATATCTCGGCGGCGGAACGCCGAGCCTGCTGGCTCCGGAACTGATCGCTCGGCTCTTCGCTGCGGTTCGAGCTGAATTCAAGGTTGAAAGCACGGTGGAGATTACCGTTGAATGCGCGCCGGGCCAACTTGCGGACGAGACAATCGAGGCGCTGGCGCGTGCGGGCGTGAATCGCGTGAGCCTCGGGGTGCAAAGCTTTGTGGATCGCGAGGCGCAGGTCAGTGGACGTCTTCATAATCGGCGAATTGTTCTCGACGATCTACGGCGGTTACGCGCCGCGGGAATCGCGAACCTCAACATTGACTTGATCGCCGGTCTCTCTGGCCAGACTTTCGCCTCATGGGATGAATCTTTGGCTGTGCTGATCGAGACCGGCGTGCCCCATACCAGCATCTACATGCTCGAAGTGGATGAAGACTCCCGATTAGGTCGGGAGTTGCTGGGCAATGGGAAGCGTTATCACGCCGGGTTGGTTCCTACCGACGATTCAATCGCGCAGATGTACGAGACAGCGATCGAAAGGCTTGAGAAGACGGGACTAGGACAATACGAGATTTCGAACTTTGCACAGAGCAATTTTCAATCTCGGCACAACATGCGCTACTGGGAGCGGAGGCCATATTTGGGCCTTGGCCTGGACGCGTCTTCGGCTTTGCGCGCCAAAGGCGCGACATCCAGCTCGGCGAGAAAAAGCGAACCGCGGTACATCTTGCGATCGAAGACGGTTGAAGATCTGAAGGAATATCTCTCCGGTCCGCAACCAGCAGAGATTGCGTGGCTCTCGCCCGAGCGGCAGCAGGAAGAGGCATGGTTCCTGGGGTTGCGGCTCAGTCGTGGCGTGCAGCTAGCTGCCCTCAAACGCGAATTTGGCGACGACGGGATCTTACGCGCTCTTGAAGTGGTTGAGCGCCTGGTTGGGTCTGGCCTTGTAGTTTCAGATGGGAAAACGGCGTGCCTCACCGCGCGCGGACGCATGGTTTCGAACGATGTGTTTCAGGAGTTTCTGTTTGCCGCCAACCATTCAACTTCCGTTGAGGAGATGGCTGCAAATTGACTGTGCGCTAATCTTCGTTCAATCCGCGGCATAAAAATTCAGAGCGTCAGGTCTTATGACAGGAAGCCGATCGGATCCATTCGCGGGTCCGGTCTGCCGACGAAACACTGAATCGATTCCGGTCCGGATTCCTGGGCTCTGTGCAATGCTATTTCAGCTTCGCGCAAAACCACCATGGGCGAGCGGCCTTGGCTTGAAGCAATGCCAAAGCGCGCCGACAGCCGGAGCGATTCTCCATCCGATGGAATCGGATACGCAAAGACATCCATACGCACGCGTTCGGCGAGCATGGTGGCATTGATTGAGCTGCAACCCGGCAAAATCAACAGGAATTCGTGATCGCCGGTTCGCCCAAACGTGTCGTAGCTCCGCAAGAGACGGTTGCATCGCGCAGCGATTGCGCGCAGCAGATCATCGCACGACTTGGCCGACAATCGCGATCTCCAATGGTCGAAATCGTCGAGTTCGAAGAGGACCAGACTGAGTGGAGTATTTAGCCGCTGCACCCAGTCTGTCTCGCGAAACAACGTCGAGAGCAGTGCCGAGCGGTTATCGAGCCCGGTGAGCGCGTCTACTTGTTCGTTCAATTGTGACGTTGCACGCAGACGATCGAATTTGCGCCACCGTTCGCAATTACGAAGGACAGAATCGAGGCGAAGACGCCAGTGCGGATTCGCAACAGCGCGAGGAATGATATCGTCGAAGACGCCCTCCGCAAGGCGGCGATGCCATTCCTCGCGAACAGTGTCCGAGAGCAAGACAATAGGATAGGTGTGGGTACCTGTTGCCGCCTGCACCGACGCGATCAACTGGTCGATTTCGGATTGAGGCAATTCCGCGTCGAGCAGCGCCAGGATGGGCAAAGGGGGATCCACCATGGACGCGAGTGCTGCTTTGGCGGAGTCCGCAACCCCCACGCATGCACCCGTCGCGGCGAGCAAAGGTTGCATGTGAGCCAGCAATGCAGCATCGCGGGAAGCGATAAGCATTCTTGGTGAGAATTCAGAGAGCATCCAGGATTCCTCAGATATTGGATGCATCGGCAGAAATTAGAAGAAATTTAGCGATCTCAACTAGTCCACGAAATCTACCTGCGGCTTGATCGGGATGATGCCGCGCTTGTGGCCCACATCGAGCAGTTCGCGAATGGCGTCACGGCCGTCTACACCGTAGTCCAGCGTGCGATCGTTCACATACATGCTGACGAATCGATTCGCCAGCGTGGAGTCGAGGTCGCGCGCAAACTGCATCGCGTACTCGAGCGCCTGTTCACGATGATCGAGTGCATGCTGGATGCTGTCGCGCAAGGCCTTCGAAATAATCTTGTGCTGCTCGGCGCCCAACGAGCGCCGTATCGCATTGCCGCCGAGCGGAAGCACAAGCCCCGTGGTTTCCCGCCACCAGGCGCCCAGATCGAGCGCGCGATAGAGTCCACTGGACGAGTAGGTCAGCTGTCCTTCGTGGATAATGAGTCCCGCTTCATACTTGCCGGAAAGAATTCCGGGAATGATCTGGTCGAAAGCGACGGTCTCGGTCTCAATCGCGGGGTTGAAGATTTTAAGCGCAAGATAAGCAGTCGTCAGTTGGCCGGGAACGGCGACGCGGAAGCGATCCAGATCGGTCGCAGCCAGCGGTCGATTAGAGACGACCATCGGCCCGTAGCCTTCGCCTACGCTGCCGCCGCAACCCATCAGCGTGTAGTCCTTTTGTATGTAGGGATACGCATGGAAACTGATCGCTGTGACGTCGAAGAATGCCTCGTCCTGAGCGCGCCGATTCAAGGTCTCAATGTCTGAAAGCGTATGCGAGAAGCGATAGCCGGGAACGCGAACCTTATTTGTTGCGAGGCCATAAAACATAAAGGCGTCGTCGGAATCGGGACTATGCGCGATGGAAATTTCGGTCACGGCCTGCGCGCTGACTACTGCTGATTGCTCATTGCTCACGAAAACACCAAGGTCCTTTCGGCGAATACAGCAAAACCACACGCAACAGTTATCGGCGTTCCCGGCGGACTCGCTGCCAGCCAGCCGCGATACTTCCTGCGGCCACAACTTTCAGTACATCCCCCGGCAAAAAAGCGAGCACTCCCACGAACCGCGCTGAACCCGAAACTGCGGGACTGACGGCAGCCAGCCACGCAGCGCCGGCGGCCAGGATCAACAAATCGCCCAAACCCGCGCTGAGCAGGGCGCTTGAAAAACCGCGTTCCATACGCCGCCAGAGAACTGAAGTGAGGCCGCCGGCGAGGGGATAGGCCATGAGATACCCGCCCGTCGGTCCAAGCAGGTGCGCCACGCCACTCAGCGGCGATGGAGCGAAGACGGGCAGACCAGCAGCTCCCTCGGCCAAATACGCGACGAGCGTTGCCACCGCCATCCGCGGCGAAAGCAACAGACCCAGCAGCAGCACGCCGAAGGGTTGAAGCGATAGCGGCACCGGCGCGAAACCCAGCGGCACTGAAACACGAGCGCATGTTGCAAGCACCAGGCTACCCGCAAAAACCAGTCCGGCGGAGCGCAGCCAAGGGGACGCGACCGTCCCGGTGGCCGATGGAACAATCGGCGAAGAGATTTCCCTCTGCATTTGATCCCCTTACGGTTCTGATTCCACGTCTGCTTCTTCGCTGGTTCGGGCAGCCTGCGCCAGCCCCGCTTCGCGTAGCTTCGCGCGCTGAAGCCAGATGTGACGTGCCACTCCCGCCGCTGCCAGCAGAAGCGCACCAAGCGAAACAAGTAGGGCAATCACTAACCGATGCATGACTGCAAAAGGTCAGGATACCAGATGGTCCGAAGTGCGGTTTGAACGCTCGTAGGATATCGGCGCAACGTCTATGCTTTGCTCAAACTTGCCATGAGCCAGTCGAGATATCCCGCACTGCCTGCGTCGACTCCGAGCACCAGAAACTCGGGCGTTTCGTAGCTGTGCAGCGCCAGGATTCGTGCTTCAAGAGCCGCCAATTGTTCGGCGCCGGTCTTGATCAGAAGCATCGTCTCGGTGGAATCCTCGACTTTGCCTTGCCAGCGATAGATGGATCGGACGGTGGGGAGCAGCGTGGCGCATGCGGCCAATCGCTCCTCCACGAGAGTGTGCGCCACGCGCTCGCCCTCTTCCGGATTCGCAGTGGTGGTGAGAACAATGCGGACTAATAAAACGGATTCGGGCATAGGAGCATCCTCGGTTCGGCGCAGGCGTGTGCCAGCTGGGCAGGCGGCGGAATGACGGCAAAATCAGATTCTTTGTAACCTCGCACCGTTTAAAGAGCGGTGCGGATCACCTTGCGGTATTTGTCCAGGACCTCCTTGCCTCGCGCCGTGAGCCGACAGATCGTTAGCGGGTATTTTCCACGAAAGGTCTTTTCAATAGCAACGTAGTCCGCCTCCGCAAGCCTGGACAAATGCGTGGAGAGATTGCCCTGGGTGAGCCCCGTCGCCAAGCGGAGATACTGGAAGTCGGCTTCCTCCACAGCAGCCAGCAGCGCCACGATCATCAGGCGCGCCGGCTCGTGGATGATGCGATCGATCTCCGTCAGCCGCTGGATATTCCTGCTCATCTCATTCGCCGGCTTCGGGCGTCCGACGCAAAAAGAGCAAGAGCACGACGCACCCGGAGAGGAGAGACAGGATACCCATAGATCCGTATAGGATCATGTAGCCCTTCTCCAGCGAGACTCTGCTGAGAGCAACCAGAATGCCGGTCGCCGCCATGATTGCGCCGCCCACAACATATCGGGGCAAGCGGCCGGCTCGGGCAGCCAGCACGCCGCCTCCTATCCCGGTTCCCGCCAGAATCCAGCTCGCGGGGGGAAGCGCTCTCTTATAGATTCCGACCACCATCGCAACTGCGATCAGAAACGAAAAGGCACCGACGATGACGAGACGCTTCCGATTGGGCGGTTTCAGCTTTACGTACCCCTCCTGCTCGATTAGAAAATGCCTGCGCACTTTCTTGATCGCCCACATCGATCCAAGACCGACCGCTGGAACCAGCACCCCGAGAATCAACGCAGCTTCCCGGTAAGGCAGCGATCCAGGCTGAAATGCAACTTGAAGCCACATGGAGAAGGCGGTGATGAGAAAGCACAGTCCAATTGCAATTTCGGGTAATCCATCGCGGTTATGTCCCTTTAGCAGGAGTCGCCGGGCAGTTAAATCGGGGTTTTCATCGAAGGGACGGGACAGTAGATCTTGCATGTTGTCCTCGCAGACTAGTTTGTGTTGCAAACCAGATTGAAAGCAATGATGCTCTCGCCGGCTCCGCCTGTCAAGAGGGAAAGGGAAGCTTCCGGTGTGGCCGGTTACCGCTTTCATCGGGAGTGAATTGGGAACGAGACTGCACCGAAACTTGCCGAGCCCGCTCCAGTGTTGCAGTATGTTCCTTACGGCTTGTGAGCCCGCTGCGCGGAGAAATACCATGAGCAAAGGCATAAAGTTCGGCACCTCCGGTTGGAGAGCCATCGTCGCGGATGAGTTCACAGTCGCCAACATTCGCCTCGCAGTCTCAGGCATTGCCGCATACGTAAAGGCCCAACCCGAGCCGCATCGCGTGCTAGTGGGCCGCGACCCGCGTTTTCTGGGCGACAGCTTTGTCAATGAGGCGGCCAGTGTGCTGGCCGCGAGCGGCGTTACCCCGATCGTGATCCCAAAACCCGCGCCGACACCGGCGATCGCGTATGCGGTGCGCCAGATGAAAACCTCAGGGGCCATCAATTTCACCGCATCGCACAATCCGCCGGAATACAACGGAATCAAGTTTTCCACGCATGACGGCGCGCCCGCCCTGCCGGAGGTCACGAAGCAAATCGAGGCCGCGATTGCCGCGACGCCGGCCGATGCGGCGATTCCGAAATCGGATTCACCCGCAGCGGGCTTTGAGACCACCGATGTGAAACCGGAGTTCCTCAAGAGGCTGGCCGATCTCGTCGACCTGAAAGCCATCGCGAAGTCCGGCATCAAAGTTGTCTACGATCCGTTCTGGGGCGCGGGTCGCGGCTACAGTTGCCACATCCTGCGTCAAGCGGGAGTGACCGTCGAAACCGTGCACGATTACCGCGATGTGCTGTTCGGCGGTCATGCTCCCGAACCGGACGATCACTTGCTCGGCGATTGCAAGGCGAAGATGAAAAAGATCGGCGCAAAGATAGGCATCGCAACCGACGGCGATGCGGACCGCTTCGGCATTGTGGATGAAGACGGCACTTTCATCCAGCCCAACTACATCATCGCGCTCCTCTTCGATTACCTTGTCAAAACCCGCGGCTGGAAAAACGGCGTAGCCAAGAGCGTTGCTACGACCAACCTGGTCAATGCGCTCGCCGAGCATCACAAGGTGCCGCTCTACGAGACGCCAGTAGGGTTCAAGTACATTGGCGAGCTCATCATTGAGGACAAAATCGCCATCGGTGGCGAGGAGTCGGCAGGGCTGACAATTCGCGGCCATGTCCCCGAAAAAGACGGCGTCATCGCCGGCTTGCTGGTGACCGAGATGGTTGCCGTGCGCGGCAAAAGTCTCGGCGCTCAGTTACGAGAGTTATTTGCCGAGGTAGGTTCCTTCTACCCGGTTCGCGAGAACTTCCGCTTGACCCCGGACCGCATGGCCGCGTTCACTGAGAAATTGAAGACCGATCCAACCGAGCTAAGCGGACGCAAAGTAGCTGGCGTAGTGCGCACCGATGGACTGAAGCTGATTTTGGGCGACGGATCCTGGGTATGCTATCGGCTCTCTGGCACCGAGCCGGTGGTGCGGGCGTACACCGAAGCACGCAGCGAGCAGGATATGGAATCGTTGAGCGCGGCGGCGAAGAATTTCGTATTAGCGTAGACCTATATCGAGGACAGATGCCGGACGGCAGAACAGAACCCGCAGGACCCAACCAAGAGATCAAGTTTGCAGTGCTGCGAGAGCGTGCGCTCGAAGCGGCGCAATCTGTCTGGCGCCCCGCCGGCACTTGCGTTGCAGTTGCGTTGATCCTGCTTTTCGGATGGGGCGTCGTCAATGGGAAGCACGGTCTTTCGGCCTGGCAACAGCAGCGCGTCAAAGATCATCAACTTCGCCAGGAGATCTTGGATCTCCAGCAGGAAAATGCGCGGTTGCACGGCCATGTGGAGCGGCTGAAGTCCGATGCCAATGCAATTGAGCATGAGGCGCGCGAAAAGTTGCACTATGCCAGGGCCGGCGAGATTATCTACACCCTTCCCGCGCAGCCGCAATCGCAGAACCAGCCGGCAGGCAACGGAAAATAGCACATGCCGATAGAACCCGCATAAACAAATGATGCCGCCCGGCGGCAAGTGCCCTAATTCGCTTTTACTTTGTCGCAATGCCGGGGGCCAGTTGTTCGGGCGAATTTGTCGCGCGCGAGAACCAGGAAACCCCAGCGCCCACCAACGGAGCAAGGTCACCAAGAACGGAAATGCGCAATTGAAGCGCAAGACCCAGAAGTTCGCAATGGGCAGCGGGCAGAAAAAGATCGGCTGCGTGCGAGATGCCTCCGCCAATCACGACGACCTCGGGAGCGAAGTCGTGCAGCAGGATTCGCAATACCCGCCCCAGATCGCGGCCAAGCTCCTGAAAGACCTCGACCGCAGCAGGGTCCTGCGCTGCGCCGGCGGCGATCTCCGCCACTTCACGCGCGTTCCCGGTGCATTCCTTGTATCCCTGTTGAATGGAGCGAGTGGAGATCAGATCCTCGACGATTCCGTCTTCGAACGGTAAATTCCAGATTTCGCCGCCGTGTGGAACACCCGGTCCCTCGGTCACAAGATGTCCGTCAATGGCAAATGCCGAGCCGATGCCGGTTCCCAGTGTGATGCCCACGGTGCGCGAAATGCCGCGCGCGGCCCCGGTCCCGATTTCGCCCAATAGAAATGCCGCGGCGTCGTTGAGGAATTGCACTTGCTCATCCTTCCAGCCCAGCCGCTTGGCCAGAGCGCAGCGCACATTCACGCCATAGAGATAAGGCATCTTATGCCTCATCCAGCTCACGCCTTCCAGATAGTCGAACGGGCCGGGCATTGCCAGCACCGTGCCCGCTACGCCGCACACGCCTGCAGTTGCCTGCGAAGCCAACTGGCTCAACGCGTCGAAAAACGCGTCAATTGATTGGGGCTGAGTGGCCTTTGAAACGGGACCCAGTGCGAAATCGGATTCTGCGCACACTGCCGCGGAAATGTGGCTTCCCCCGATGTCATAGACAAGGACACACCGACCGTCCAAAGTGGCCACGCCACCTCCGCATCCGGGGAATCTACCTATTTTAGCTGCTTAGAGTAGCTCTCACATGACACACAAGTGGGATGCCGCCACGGTCCGTGCCGTCGTTCCACCTATCAGAAGTCCACGTGCGCCCGCACCGACCCAACCCACGCGGGACCGCGGTCACGGTTATAACCGGGGTCATTAATGTGCTGCACATCGACGGCGTAGAACATGCCACGCCAGGCATGCCAGTTGTAGTAGCTCTCGACAATATTTTCGCGGCCATAGTTCAGATTGCCATCGCCGAGCAGAAAGCCGAGTCCGCCCAGCTTCAGATATTCCTGGTGGTCGGCTTTGATGGCGTTGGATACAAATGCGACACCGACCTTGTCGACCGGGCGATGCCAGCGGCTTCCAGCATAATCGGCGCCCACCAGGACGGTTTGATCCACTTCGGTGTAGGCGAAGGATTCATGCTGACCTTCGTTCCAGCCGAAGCGCCCAAAGACGCGCAGATTCTCGGTCAACTCTTGCTCCGTGTTGTAGCCGAGCCCATACTTGAGCGCGCCAAAGTGCTCGTGCAGCGTGATGGTGGGTACCGTAACTTCATGCGTTGCGGTGTCGGATCCATTCAGAAAATCCTGCACCGCCTCACGGTAGGTTCCCATGTGGGCCCGATTGGCGTAGAAGAGGATACGTTGCGTCCCTTTCCGTTTCGCAATAAAGCTGTGCCGCAACTCGAATTCGCCATTCTGTCCGTGGGCGCGGCTAAAGGCCCAGTCCATGTCGATGCCGTTCGCGATCACCGGCATGGCGAAGATCCCGTAGCGGATGCTCCAGATCCTATCGTCGTATTCGGCCATGGCGCCCACGGTGTAGCCGCGCGTGTCTGCGGCATAGTCCCACGCGCCGTTGTTGTCTACGGTCCAGTTCATGAACTGCAAATGGCTGTCGGAGCCTGCTTCATTGAGATCGAAGAAATCGGGAAGCCCCATCTTTCCTATACGAAACTCGACGCGACGCAGAGGCACGCTGGGTGCGACTGCGAAAAAACCCGGCTCCTGACTGGTGGTCTTGCTGGTCAGGCCGATAACCTGGTGGATTCCATAGCGCGCTGGGTAAGGCACTCTGCCCAGGTTGGGGTTGCGCACCACGTCGAGATTAGTAAATCCAGCCAACCCAAATGCTTCGCTCAGGCCACGCCCCTCGGCCGCTTCGAGATCGAAAATAAAATCGGTGTTGTATCGAATGGAGCGATTTCGGCGCAGCGCGGTGTAGAGCGTGCCGACCATCGAAGTTTTATATTCCGCCGAATTGCGAAAGCTGTTCTCTCCCTGATATGCCGAGTGAAAGGGCAGGCGGCCCTGAAAGATGATGTTGGCCTGGCCCGAGATCCAATAGATGCTGTCTTCCGAATGCGGAGCCATGGTGACGATGGGCGGGTCTTGCTGCTCGCCTCTCGCCGGAACCGAGTTAGTCGGCTCCTGTCCGATCCCGATTCCCACTCCCACTGCATGGAACGGCACACCAGGATTGGCGAAAGCTGAAAAAGCGTCCTGCGGCGAGGGCGCGGACGGGAGTTGGGCTGCCGGATCGACCGCCGTGGTATCGATTCCCATGGCGCGAACCTGAGTGGTGGAGACCTGCGACCACGCAAACGATGCAGCCGCAAGAAGCAAGAACCCGGCGAGCCCGCAGAGTGAGTACAGCCTTCGACCTCGAGGCCAGCATATCGACATATCGCTTCTAATCGTCCTTAAGAACTCTGCGTTCGGCAGAGTTTTTGGCATCGGGGAAGAATAAATTGACTATACCCCCACTGGGTATATAGCATACCCCCATTGGGTATTGTCAAGAGGAGAGGCTGCATGTCTCATCACGAGCGCGAAAAGCTCAAACTGCTGCAACGCGTGCGCAAACTCCGTGGACAGTTGGATGCCGTAGAACGGACGCTGACGTCGGACGACGATTGCGGAGACCAGTTGATGCTGCTGGCCGCGGTGCGCGGCGGCGTCAACAGCTTGATGGCCGAAGTGCTCGAAACGCACATTCGCTTCCATCTGGCGGACGGAGCCAAGGAGCAGATTGCTCCGGAACTTGCCGAGGATCTGATCGACTTGGTGCGCGCCTATCTCAAGTAGCGTCATGGCGGAAAGCCGGACGGTTGCGGCTTCCGTTCATGGTAGCGGTCGAGCGGAGCGGGCATTGTTAACGTTGTGTTGATTCAGCCACCAGCGGTTCACGATCGGATCGTTCGTGAAATGTCGCCTACTTGCGCTTCAGCCCGTTTGCCTCGAGGACTCAGCTCCTAGGCTCTTCCTGCAAACTCGCGTGTCTCGGTTGAAACCTTCACCTTTTCCCCTTCCTTGATGAAAAAGGGGACCTTGATTTCGAGACCCGTCTCGAGTTTGGCGGGCTTGGTAGTGTCGCCTCTGACCGTATCGCCGCGAACGCCCGGCTCGGTATAGGTGACAGCTAACTCGACCTGCGGTGGCAACTGCAAGCCGATGGGGTTGCCGTTGTACTTGTCGATGTGTAGGATGGCGCCTTCGAGCAGAAAATCAAGCGCGTCACCGAGCTTCTCGTTTGACAGCGTGATGGTCTCAAAGCTGACTTGATCTAGAAAATGAGATCCGTCGCCATCCGAGTAGAGATAGGATGCCTCGACGGATTCGAGGTCCGGCTCTTTGAATTTCTCGCCAGCTTTGAACGTTTTGTCGAAGACAGCGCGGGTAAGCAGGTTGCGCATCTTGAGGCGAACCAGCGTCTGGCCTCCGCGCGCGGTGGGAGTGGAAACATCCACGTCCATGCAGTAGTAAGGAGCGTTTTCAAACTCGAAGTACATTTTGCGCTTGATGTCGATTGCGTCGAGAAGTGCAGGCATGCCTTAATTCTAAGATCCGCGCCCAAAGTTGTTCTTCTCTTTCCGAAAGATACTGCCGGAATGCCTTAGGATTCACACCCAATCAAAGGCGCTTGGTACTTTCCTGTTGCTTTCCCAAAGGAAGTTGGGCATACTCCCTGTGGGAAACCCAAAGGTCGATTGATGAGCGAAAAACCGGATGTTCTGCAAGGAACGCTGGCGCTGATGGTCCTAAAAACTCTCGACGTGCTCGGCCCCCAACACGGTTACGGGATCGCCCGGCGCATCGAGCAGATCAGCGGAGACCTGTTGGCCGTAAACCAGGGCACACTCTACCCGCTGCTGCTGAAGCTGGAGCATGAAGGTGCGATTGCTTCCGAATGGGGCGCCTCAGAAAACAATCGCCGTGCGCGTTTCTACCGGCTGACACGCGCCGGACACAAGCAGCTGGGGGCGGAAACCCGCGATTGGGAGCAAACGGCCGCGATCATCGCGCGGTTCTTCGAGGTCAAAGCGGAGGATCTGACATGAAATTCCTGATGCGCTTTTTCGTGCGGCTGTCGAACTTTGTGACCGGGCGGCGGGAAGATCAGCGTTTGCGGGAAGAAATGGAAGAGCATCTCGCTCTGCAGGTCGAGGAGAATCTTCGTGCAGGCACGCTCCCCGCAGAGGCTCGCCGCCAGGCCGCGATCAAGTTTGGCGGTGTGGAAAGGATTCGCGAGGAGTACCACACGGAGCAGAGCCTGCCAATCATCGAGAACCTGTTGCGGGACCTGCGTTACGCGTTCCGCCAGCTTGCGAATTCTCCGGGATTCGCTGCCATTGCGATTCTCACCATGGCCCTGGGCGTCGGCGCCACCACGGCGATTTACAGCGTTGTCGACGCCACATTGCTCCACCCCTTGCCGTACCCGCATCCGGAGCAGCTCGTACGCATCGAAGACAATCTTCCCGGTGTGGGCGCGCACGATGTCGGCCTGTCCGTGCCCGAGTGGAAGGACTTTCAGCATTCCGGAATCTTCCAGTATGTGTCGGTAGAGGGAAGCGGATCGGTAAACCTTACGGGTTCGTCGCAGCCAGCGCGCATCATCTTCAAACCGGTGGCGCCGAGTTATTTTGCAATTCTGGGAGTAAAGCCTGAACTTGGCCGCGTCTTCGATCCCGACGATCCAACACCGGGCTTCAATCTGGAAGTGGTCATCAGCGATGGGCTCTGGAAGCGGGACTTCGGGGCAGACCCGCATATCCTCGGCAGAAGTTTGCGGCTCGACAATGACGTATATCGCGTCGTCGGCGTCATGCCCGCGGGTTTTCACGATCAAGGCCGGACAACCGATGAGAGGAACACCGAGCTGTGGGCCGCAGCCGGTTTTTCCGCCGCGCCTACGCCGGCTCCCATCCGTAGTTCACGCTTTATTCCCGGGGCCCTCGCGCGGCTGAAGCCCGGCCTCACGGTCGCGGCCGCACAAAGCCGGCTGGATGCGCTCGTTGCCTCTTTGCAGAAACAATTTCCTGCGGATTATCCGCCCGAGAGCGCATGGAGCGTGCGACTCGTTCCGCTCAGCGAAACTGTGGTCGGCAATGTGCGCCAGCCGCTAATGCTGCTGCTCGGTGCGGTGGGATTGGTTCTGCTCATCGGCTGCGTGAACGTAGCGAATCTTCTCCTGGCGCGCGCTACCGCCAGGGGACGCGAGATGGCCGTTCGCCAGGCGCTTGGCGCGGCAAGAATGCGGCTCGTGCGGCAGTTGCTCACGGAGAGCCTGCTTCTCTCTGTGCTCGGAGGAATCGCAGGCTTGGCGATTCTTTTCTGTACCCGAAAAGTTCTGCTGCAGTTGGTTCCCGCGAGCCTGCCGCGACTCAATGACATTTCCATCAGCTGGGGCGTTTTGATCTTCGCGCTCGGCGTCTCTGTTCTCGCCGGCGTTTTTTTCGGCCTCGCTCCCGCGCTGCAGGCAGGGCGGCTCGATCCGAGTCATATGCTGCGGCAGGAAGGGCGCGGCTCCAGAGGCTCGAGAAGCCAGGCACGCACGCGCAGCATCCTGGTAGTCACGGAGTTTGCGCTCTCCTTGGTCCTGTTGATTGCCGCTGGCCTCTTGCTGCGCAGTTTCTGGGATCTGTTCAAAGTGCGGCTTGGATTCGATCCAGAAAATGTCATGGCTGTGCGCCTGTGGCTCCCAGTGCCTAATGACCCAACCACAGATATCTATGGATCGCCCGCGAAAGAGGCGCCGTTCATCCGCGAAATACTGCGCCGCGGAAGATCGCTTCCTGGAGTGAAGGAAATTGCCGTGGGAAGCCTCGAGTCCATCCCTTTGAATCACGATCTACTCCGATTCCCTTTTGTGCTTGAAGGGAGGGACACGCGCAGCAACCTGCCCCATCAGGTCCAAGGGGCGAGTGTTACGCCGGAATATTTTCAGCTTCTGGGAATCCCGCTCCTCCGCGGCCGCTTATTCACCAACGCGGACAACGAGAATGCGCCTCAGGTCGTCGTGATCAACGAGGCATTTGCGCGGACCTGGTGGCCGAACGGCGATCCCCTTGGCAAGCGCATCAAGCTTGGCCGCGCGCCCACTTCATGGACCATGGTAGTCGGCGTGGTCCCGAACGCTCGCACCGAATCGCTCGAAGATGCGAGCACCCCACTTATTTATCTCAGCTCCTACCAGAGAGCCGATAAAGAGCTGGCTATCTTCCTGCGGGGAAGGCTTGATCCTGGCACAAATCCGCAACAGGCACACGAACTTGTCCAATCCATCGACCCCGAACTCCCCGTCTTCGGAGCGATGAAGCTCCCCGATGTCGTCTCCGGCTCTCTCGCGCAGCGGCGCTTCTCGATGGAAATGGTTTTGCTTTTCGCCTTGACCGCTTTGCTGCTCGCAGGAATCGGAATCTACGGAACGATCTCGTATGTCGTCAGCGAACGCACCCGCGACATCGGCGTGCGCATTGCACTCGGCGCACAGCGGAGCAGCATTCTGCAGATGGTTCTACGCCAGGGACTCGAGCTCGTCATTGCCGGGGCGACCTTGGGGCTGGCGGGCGCGCTGATCGTCTCGCATGTCATGGCGGGGCTGCTCTTTGGAGTGTCGCCCAATGATCCACTCACCTTCATCGCCCTCACTCTCGTGCTTACTGCCGTGGCGCTGGCGGCCTGTTACATTCCTGCGCGACGAGCGATGCGCGTCGATCCAATCGTCGCGCTTCGTAACGAATAGAGCGTGCCGGACTGTTTCGAGGCTCTCATCAATAGCGGGTGGGGAATACTCTATGCGGCGGGCGCGCGCATTGCTTCGAGGGCGGCGGTCAGATCGGTAGCCAAGGCCTCTTGCGTCTCAGGGATGAGCTTCGCGCCCTGGCTCGTCATATAAAAGACATCAATCGCTGTCTCGCCCTCGGTGTCGATGAGCGCCACTTCGATGTTGCACTGATGCGCGCTGAGGGTGAGCGCGATCTGGCGCAGCAGACCTGGGCCATCCTGCGCGACGACTTGTAAGAGTGTTGAGTGGCTCGATGACTCATTGTCGAATTGCAGTCGCGTCGTGACCTCAACCTTGATATTGCTTGCATTGTTGAGGTGGGCTCGCGATTCGAGCATCTGCTTGACCGGCACATTCTGTGCGACCACATCGTGCAGATAGGCGAGGAAGCGGTCTTTCTCACTGGGGTTGAGCTCGATGGTGCGAAAGACGTCGGTGAATTGGAAACTGTCTACCACCACGCCGGCTTCATTCGAGAAAGCTCCGGCCTTGATGATGTTCATGCCCCATGCAGCCAGAGCACCGGCCACGTCGGCGAAGAGACGCTTGCGATCGCGAACGATCACGGTGAGATCGAAGAGCTGGCGGTGCGGGCGAAGGTCAAGCTGGACCGGATCTTCGTCAAGTTTGGCGGCGAGCTGAAAGTGATCGCGGATCACTTCGGGGAGCCGGGTCTGCAGATAGCGTTGTGGCAAGCCTTCGAGGAATTGCTTGAGGTCGCCATACTGGCTCGATGGCACCATGGATCGGATACGGTTGAGCAGCGTTGGGTCAATGGCAGCGTGGTAGCGAACCTCATCCACGCTGCGATCCATGAAATTGGCCGTGGCCATGTAAAACTGCCAGAGGTTTTCGGCCTTCCATGGAGTTAAAGCTTCGGGATTGACGGCCTTGATGTCCGCGTAGGTCATCAGAGTGAGCACCTTCAGCAGACTGGGGCTCCCGATTTTGTCGGCAAATGCGCGGATGTTTTCGATATCGAAGATGTCGCGGCGCATGGCATTCGACATTTCAAGGTGCAGGCGGATGAGCGTCAAAACGGATTCCCGCTCTTCGGTGTCGAAGTCGAGCCGCGCTAGGAAGCTGTCGGCAAGTTCGACGCTCTGCCCGGTGTGTGCACCGCTTCGGCGGCCTTTCCCGGTGTCGTGCAGAAGAAGGGCGAGCATGAAGAGATCGAGCCGGTCGACTTCAGGCAATAGCTGCGCAAGACGGTGTTCCCAGTCGTGGGTAGGCTGGCGGAGGCTGTGCACGTTGTCGATCGCAAGAAAGGTATGTTCGTCGACCGTGTAGCGGTGGTAAGAATCCCGAATGACAAGCGCATCAATCCCGTGAAACTCGGGGATCAGCATTTCCAGTACCCCCAGCGCGTGCATGGTGCGCAGAGCGTGCGCTGCGTGTGGGCCGAGCAGCACTTCGCGCAGGGCATTCCACAGGTACGGCCCTTCCGGGATGTGGATGGCAAGCGCGGGAAGTGCGTCAGTGATGCGGTCTTCGGCGGCCTGCGAAAGCGCGTAGCCATGCGTAGCCATCAAGGAGAAGATGCGGAGGATCGCGGCGGTGTCAGAAAACTGCGCGCCGGGAAGAATGTCGATGCGCCCCTGATCGAGGATGAAGTCGGTGCCGGCAATGGGGGTACGGCGGCGGCGAAACTGGCGGTAGAAGCTGACCGGCGCGGGAAGATGTTCCATCAGCAGTGCGGCGCGGCGGTAGATGATGCGGGCGTGGCGATAGTAAGTACGCATCCAGTAGGCCGGGTCGGCGGTGCCGCGTGTCTCAAGGCCGATGGAGTTGGCTGCGGCTTCATCCTGCGATTGCCAGTCGAGCGTGTTGTCATCGCGGCCATGACGGAAGTGGAGAAAACAGCGGGCAGCGGCAAGAAAATCGAACGCGGCTTCGGCATCGCCGCGCGCGCTTTGGAAAACTCCACCACGCTGCCGGGGCCACTCCTTCGTTTCCTTCAAATGAAATAGCAGGGCGAACCAGACCGCCAGATGATAGTCGCGCAGGCCGCCCGGACAGTCTTTGAGATTGGGTTCGAGATGGAAAATTGTGTTGCCGTATTTGGCGTGGCGGGCGCGGGCAACTTCACCCAGTTTTTGTGTGATGGTGTTCCATTCGCTCAACACCAGGCCGGGAAGAACGGTTTGGTGGAGCTGTTGGTAGAGGGGGAATTGGCCGGCAAGAAAACGGCGGTCGAGAGTGGCGAGGGTGAACTCGAGGTTATCTGGATCGAAGCGGCCAATTTCCTTGACTGTTCGCGAACTTGGGCTGGCCCGCAGACCGATGTCCCACATGCCTTGAATTATGCCCCGGACTGCTTCGCGGGCCTGCTCCTCTGTCTTTTCATCGGCGAAGGCGAAGAGAACGTCGATGTCGGAGAACGGGAAGAGATCTTTGCGGCCGTATCCGCCGAGGGCCAGTAACGATACGTTGGGCGGTGTTTGCCCCGCAAAGGCGCGTCGCCACATTTCAATCAGAATCCGGTCCACCACGGCGGATCGCCGGCGAATCGCTGCCGTACCGTCGCCCGTACGCTCGCAGGTTTGGCGGACAAGCGCCATCTCGCGAAGATACTGATCCCGTAGGTCGTCAACCGCCAAAGCGACTGGAGTCATGTGAAATGTGGGTGGTTCGGCGAAGCCAAAAGATTGTTTTAACAGAATACTAAACTTTGAGGGACTAGGGACTAGGGACTAGGGAAAGCCGGGGTTAGAAGCCAAGCGGTATGGCGCTCAAGCTGCTGGATATTGTGGAAAAGCATGGGTTGAAAGTGCTGGCGTAACTCCGAGTCGAGGCAGCCTCCAGGAACCAGTGCAGACGCGTGAACCTGGACGATTGTAGGAAGCGGATCGGAGGCTTACAGCGCCGATTCGCCGCGCTCGTCGTTGCGGATGCGAATGGCTTCGTCGATGCGGCTGACGAAGATCTTCCCGTCGCCGATGCGACCGGTGCGCGCTGCGCTCATGATGGCCTGGATCGCGTTTTCCTTGAGATCATCGGTGATCACCAACTCGATCTTGACCTTGGGAAGAAGATCAACCGTGTACTCGCGGCCGCGGTAAAACTCGGTATGGCCCTTCTGGCGGCCGTGGCCGCGTGCTTCAAGAATGGTCATGCCTTCGATGCCGGCTTCGAGCAGGGCATCCTTTACTGCATCCAGTTTCGATGGCTGGAGAACCGCTTCGATCTTGAGCATGTCGAGAAGCCTCGTTACGGCATCTTCGGAAAGAGATGGAAGAAAATTGTGTCCAAAAATGCTTATGACAGCCTATCAGGCTGGACAGCTATGTGGGGCGGCTGTGTGGGCTGACGGCGCAAAAACTTTTCAACAGAAGATCAATAAATCCGTCAGGAATTGAGATCGTAGCCTTCTTCGCCGTGCTGCGAGAGGTCGAGCCCGGCAGATTCTTCCTCTGCCGAAACGCGCAGTCCGATCACCTTGTCGACGACAAACAGGAGCGCAAGTGTGCCGACGATGGAGATGCCCCAGGCAATGGCGACACCCGCTGCCTGATTCAGGACCTGACGCCAGTGGCCGTCCATGGCTCCGGTAGGGACACCGTTCCCAAAGGCGGCGTTGATGGCCCTGGTGGCGAAAAAGCCCGTGAGCAGCGCACCCAGAGTGCCGCCTGCTCCGTGGACGCCGAAGGCATCGAGCGAATCGTCGTAACCCAGGCGGCTCTTGACTTCAAAGACCATGAATGAGCAGAATGTCCCGGCAACGACGCCGATGAGCAGCGCAGAAAACGGCTGCACAAAACCCGAGGCCGGTGTAATGGCAACGAGCCCAGCGACGGCCCCCGAGATGGCGCCCAGAGCGGTGGGCTTACCGTTGTGGATCCACTCGGCAATCGTCCAACCGAAGGCTGCTGCGGCGGCTGCGAAATGAGTGTTAACGAAGGCGCTGGTTGCCAGGGAGCCGGAGCCCAGTGCACTGCCGGCGTTGAATCCGAACCAGCCCACCCAGAGCAGGCACGCACCAATAAAACTGAGGACCATGGAGTGGGGCGGCATGTTGGTGTCGGGATAGCCGAGGCGCTTACCGAGATAAATGGC
>Ga0181535_10003399_pt1 | contig 18507 bp, 19 predicted proteins | sample PEATcosm2014_Bin_44_FD_119774 | JGI IMG/M metagenome (GOLD analysis project Ga0181535, IMG submission 119774) | Peatland microbial communities from MTU Mesocosm Facility, Houghton, MI, USA - PEATcosm2014_Bin17_30_metaG | ecosystem: Environmental > Terrestrial > Soil > Wetlands > Peat | place... | reverse complement strand
TTTTTCTTTTGCTGGCTGGCCTTGCACTGATTGGCGGGGCGGGCGGCTGGCTGTTTTTTCGGTTCGCCAGGCCGGCTGGCGCTGGACCCGCCGGTCCGGTGGTCGCTCGCGAATCCTTTTCACAGCCGTGGACGAACCGTCGGATTTTGCTGGTTGGGCTGGGAGACAGTGTCACGGCTGGATTCGGATCACGAAAGGGATATTCGTATTTTGCCCGGCTGACTAAAAATCCGGCGGATGAATTCCCCGAACTAAATGGCATTTGCCTGTCCGCCATTTTTCCAAATCTTGCATCAACCAACCTGTCCGTTTCGGGCAGCACTTCTGCCGAAGTTCCAGCCGGACAATTATCCCGGTTGCCGACCAACGAGCCGAGTGTGCTGGGGATTGTCGTAATAACGACAGGCGGAAATGACATCATCCACAATTACGGCAGGACGCCACCGCGTGAAGAAGCCATGTATGGGGCGACGTTGGAGGAAGCCAGACCCTGGGTGGAAAACTTTGGACGCCGGTTGGAAGAAATGGTTACACAAATCAAAAGCCGTTTCCCCGGCGGCTGCGAAATATTCATGGCGAACATTTTTGATCCGACAGACGGCTTTGGCGACGCGGAACGCGCTGGTTTGCCGCCATGGAAAAATGCGGCCCAAATTCTCGATGCCTATAACAATGTGATTCGTCAATGCGCGGCGGGTCATCCGGAGGTTCATCTGGTGGACATCCACGGCGCTTTTCTCGGCCACGGCATTCATTGCACGCAATTCTGGCAAACCCATTATGACCGGCAGGATCCGCATTATTGGTTTTATGATAATCTCGAAGACCCGAACGAACGCGGTTATGATGTCATCCGCCGGCTGTTCCTGATTGAAATCGAAAAGGACAAAAACCAACTCAATTAAATGTCACTGCCTTACAAAGTCGCGTCGCTGCTCTTTTGCTTCAATGAGCGGGACGAAACCCTTTTGCTCGAACGGGCGCAGGAGCCGAATCGCGGTCGCTGGAGCCCTTGCGGCGGGAAATTGAAGACCGACATCGGCGAATCGCCATACGTCTGCGCCTGCCGCGAGGCAAGGGAGGAAATCGGCGTGGAGCTTTCTCCGTCGGATTTGCATTTGACCGGGCTGGTCAGCGAGCACGGCTATGAAGGCCAGACGCACTGGCTGATGTTTCTGTTCGAGGTGAGGAAGAAACTCACCGCGTTGCCGCCGCCGCACAAGGAGGGACGGTTCCAATTTTTCCGAAGGGAAGAAATTGATTCGTTGAAGATCGCGCAGACGGACCGCGAGCAAATCTGGCCGTGGTTCTGGAAATTCCGCGGCGGTTTTTTTGCGGCGCATTGCCATTGTCATCCCGACGGGCGGAATGACTGGACATTGGAAGAGCCCACAGTCGCCAACCCGCCGTCCGCAGTCGGGTGCGGTTCGACTGTGGACTGAAAACTGTGGACTATGGACTGATTTATGGACGACCCCATTATTGATTTGCACAGCGACGATTATTTCATGGGCGAGGCGCTGCGCCAAGCTGCCAAGGCATTCGAAAAGGACGAAGTGCCCGTCGGCGCGGTCATCGTGCGCGGGGGCAAAATCATCGCGCGGGCATTCAACCAGGTCGAGGCGTTGAAGGACGCCACGGCGCACGCCGAGATGCTCGCGCTCACGCAGGCGGAAAATGCCGTCGGCGACTGGCGGCTGACGGATTGCACACTTTACGTCACGAAGGAGCCGTGTCCGATGTGCGCCGGGGCCATCGTCCACACCCGGCTGGCGCGGGTGGTTTTTGGCGCTGGCGATCCCAAGGGCGGCGCGGCGGGCAGCGCGATGAATCTGCTCCAGTTTTCCACTTTGAATCACCAATGCGAAATCACTGCCGGCGTGCGCGAAGCCGAATGCCACGTGCTGTTGCAGGATTTTTTTGCCGGCCAACGGCGCTCGCAAAAACTGGAAAAGAAAAACAGCGGGGACGTTTCCGAAAATTAGCGGGACAATCCGGCTCCCGTCACCGCGGCGGGGGATTATTTCCCGGTTTGAACGCTGCCAATGATTTCCCGCACGTCCCGGATTTTTTTCCTCCGCATGAATTCACGGATGCCGGCGATGACTTGCACCGGTGTCTGCGGTTCGTAAAAATTCGCCGTGCCCACCGCCACCGCCGTCGCGCCGGCCATGAGAAATTCGATGGCGTCATCCGGGTTTTGAATTCCGCCCATGCCGACGATGGGAATTTTCACGGCCTTGGCCGCTTCCCAGACGAGCTTGATGGCAATCGGCTTGATGGCCGAGCCGGTCAGTCCGCCGGTGACGTTCGCAAGCCTCGGCTTCCGCGTTTCGATGTCAATGGCCATCGCCGGATAGCTGTTCGTGATGGCCAATGCGTCGCTGCCGGCGTCTTCCGCCGCTTTGGCAAATGGCGCGATGCTGACAACGTTCGGACTCATTTTGGTGATGAGCGGCAGCGTCGTCACCTTGCGGCAGGCCGCGACAACTTGCGCGAGCAATTTCAAGTCCGTTCCGAATTGCGCGCCGCCTTCCTTGATGTTCGGGCAGGAGACATTGAGCTCCAGCGCGCCGACGCCGATGAGCGCGTCGAATCGCCGCGCGACCTCGGCGTATTCCTCGACCGTCGTGCCCCAAATGTTGATAATGGTCGGCACCTTCAACTCCTTGAGGAACGGCCAGTATTTCTGTATGAAACCGTCCACGCCCGGTCCTTGCAGGCCGATGGCGTTGAGCATCCCGCTCGCCACCTCGGCGGTGCGCGGGGTGGGGTTGCCGGGAACGGGATTCAACCGGATGCCCTTGACCGTGATCGCGCCAAGCTGGTTCAAGTCAATCAACCGCGCGTATTCCGCGCCGTAGCCGAACGTGCCGGAGGCCACCGTCACCGGGTTTTGCATCGTCAGCTTGCCGATTTTGACGGACAAATTGATTTCCGCACCCGGCTTCGGGACTTTGGACTTTGGACTTTGGACTTTGGACTTCACTTGGCCAAAACTTAACGATTTAACCCCCGCGACTCAATTATCAAAAAACTGAAATTAAACTTGACGCGCGGCTATGACTTTAGAAAAGTGCTATTCGCAACCCATGAGGGAATTGGTGACATTCAGAAGTCTCACCGAAAGCGCAACCGCGCAACCGCGCAACCGCGCAATAGTGCGGGGAATTCTTGCGCGCAAATCAGCCTCCTTCCGTCGCTGCCGGGTAACCCGCGACGACTGCCCCGATTATTCCGCCGCTGCCCCGGTTTTGACAACGACCGCCCCGATTTTTGGTGGGGCGAGCGTCCTCGCGAACCGCGCTGCCCCGAAACAAAAACCTTCCGCCCCGAATATGTGAACGACTGCCCCGACATTGACAGTGGTTGCCCCTGTTTCCAAAACTCCTGCCCCGGAAGCATGAGCCGTTGCCCCGGCAGTTTCCGGCTTTGCCCCGATTTTCAGACCCTTGCCCCGTTTTTGAAAGCCATTGCCCCGATTTCTGGAGCGCCGCGCCGATTTTGCAACCTGCTGCCGCAAAGTAACTTGCATAAAATTGCCGCAAAGACGCGCAAAGAGCGCAAGAAACCCTCACCCGTCCTATCGGACACCCTCTCCCATCGGCTGGGAGAGGGCCGGGGTGAGGGCTGCCTGTTCTTTTCCATCTCCAAACTTCCAACTCCTAACTTCTAAAATTATGAGCACCAAACGCCCGCACATTCCCGTTCCCATTATCACCCACAACGGCAGCCTCATCATCGCCGCCGCCCAAGACCATGCTGAAATCGCCACGCGATTGACCGCCGCCGCCATCACAGCTGCCGACACGCTCTGCCAGAAAGTTTCCGGCGATGTCGCCGGCCAAAAAACAGCCAAGGGCGAACTCGGCAATCTGACCAAGGCGCAAACCGATAATCTGAACACCCTGCATCAGTGCATGGCGCAGGTGGCCAAGACGGCTAAACTGGCCTTTCCGAACCAGTCGGTTAAGCTCCATCAGGAATTTCAGATCGGCGCGCATGACAAAAACGACCTCGGCTCGTATTTGGGCCGCGTGGATATTGTGCTCGGCTCGGTGAACAATGCCGCGAACTTGGCCGCGCTGAAGCTCAAAGGCTGGACGGATGCCGAGACCACGGTCTTTCAAGCCGCCCGCGACGGTTTTGGGCCTGCCGAACAATACCGTGTCAAATCCATCAGCGGCGCGAAGGACACCACCACGCAAAAGAATGCCGACGCCACTGCGCTTTACGAAAACATCCTGACGATTCAAAACGCCGCCGATTTGGAATGGCCGGCCACCGACCCGGCCAACTCCGGCGTGCGCGATGAATTTCTGCTCGGCATCTTCCCGCCCGACCACGGCGGCAACCACGCGCCGCCGCCCTCGCCGCCGCAACCAACTCCGTCGGCAAAATGAAAATGTCAGAGAACCAGTAATCCAACCGTAACCTTTAAGGACACAAACTCGAATTAAACATGGAAGGGTAAAATATATGAAAACAAATGTTCGAATATTCATCTTGGGCGTGGTTACCGCCTGTTTGTCCATTCTTGGCTTGGCACTACCGACATCCGCTAAAACTGTCGCATATTACCGTTTTGAGAATGGAACAAACGGATACTCGGCTGTTGGAACTAATACGATACTCGACTCGTCGGGCAATGCTTTGAATGGCACTCCCTTCGGAACGCTAGTTTACACTTCTAATGTGCCGGCAAACCCGGTTCCATTGACTGGAGTTTCGAACTTGCTCGCACTTACCTTTGATGGCTCGTCAGGTCGGGTTTTTATTCCCGATTATCCACTACTTGAATTGACTAATGGTCTAACTATTGAAGCGTTCATCAACGCCGCCGCTCCGGGAGGCGGGACATTTGGCCAAGGCCAAATTTTATTTCGCGGTGATGATAGGGGGGCTTGGGATCCTTACGAGATATTGTTGAGCGGAACCAATCTTTTGTTTGAAATTACAGACACAAATAACTTAATTTCAAGTGTGCAGGCACCGATTTCTCTGCATTTGTGGCACCATGTAGCGGGGACACTGGATAATGCCACTGGGGCCCAGTCGCTATACATTGACGGTGTCTTGGTAGCGCAAACAAATACCACCGAAAGGCCTTTTGGCCCACTTATTGGAGCTAACCCAGGATTGGGAATCGGCAACGTCGAATCGTCAAGCGTTAACCCACAAGACGTTCAATATTTCAATGGTTTAATTGATGAAGTGCGAATTTCAGATACGGCGCTTACAACAAACCAATTTCTTAACGCTCGGCCCATTTTGTCCGCAATTTCCAACACGAACATCCTCGAGACCGTGTTATGGCAATACACGCCCACCGTCAGCGGCAGCGGTTACACCTATGGCAGTTCCAACGCCCCCACTGGCCTGTCGGTCGATTCTTCCAGCGGCACCATTTCGTGGACGCCCACGGAGACTCAAGGCCCAAGCACCAATGGCCCCATCACCTACGCCGTCTATCAATCCGGTTCACCTTTGGCCTGGACCAATTTCACAGTTGTCGTCTTGGAATCTAACCTGCCCCCCGTGTTCACTAATTTCCCTGGAACACAAACAGTTTATGCCACTACCACCTTGAATGTCACTATTGCGGCCACGGACCCGGATATTCCAGCCAACACGCTCACGTTTGCCATCGTCTCCGCTCCGTTCGGCGTGGCGGTCAATCCCAGCACCGGCGTCTTGACTTGGACGCCGACGACGGGCCAGGTCGGCACCAACACGATTTATGTCAGCGTGACCGACTACAATCCGTGGGCGGTGAACAGCCAGCAGTTGAGCGTAACGAACAGCTTCCAAGTGCAGGTGTTGGGGCTGACCGCGCCGACGTTCACCCTATCGCCGAGCAACGTTGTCGCCAGTCTCGGTCAGGGCTTTGGTTTCGTCTCGCTGGCCACGGGCTTTCCAACGCCAACGTATCAATGGCAGTTCTCCTCAAATGGTGTGACGTATGTGAACCTCAACGGGGCGACCGGCGCGAATTATTCGCAAGCCACCTCCGGCGTGACGAACATCGGCTATTACCGAGTGCTGGCTTCCAACTTCGTCAACACCAACACCAGCATCGGCGTGAGTCTGACGTTCCTGAACATAAATATGTATGCCGGGCTAAACATCGTCGGCCCGCTTGGCGCAAACTACAATGTCCAGTCCATTCCCGCCCTCAACGGCAGCAACTGGACAACGCTGACCAATATCTCGCTGCCTTCGCAGCCTTACATATACATTGATTACAATTCGCCCACGAACGCCGTGCAATTTTACCGCGCCGTGCCGCAATAGAAGAGTTTGGGCGCATTTTTACGACCTCCGCTGCGGGCAACTGCGGCGGTGGTTTTTTTTCATCCATGTTTCATTCTGCATTCTGAATTCTGCCTTCGCCTGACGGCACGGGCAGTTCATCAAAGATTTTCTGGATGACGGTTTCGCTGGTTTTTTCCCCGGCCTCGGCTTCGTAGGTGATGGCGTAACGGCTTTCGGCAGAAAGCCGCATTTACGGCGGCGCTCTGCCGAGACGCCGCTACGACTTTTCCCAAACTATCTGCCGCGAATCAAACACCGGCCCTTCCGTGCAAGTGCGCTGGTATTCCCAGCCGCCGTCGCGCTGATGCGCTTCGGCGCGCCGCAGGCCGTCGCCGGATTTCACGGGAATCACGCATGTCAGGCAGACACCGACGCCGCAGCACATGTGCTCGTCCATCGAAAGCTCGGCGGGCACGTTGAAATCTTCCGCGATTTTGCCGACGGCCTTGAGCATCGGAGTTGGGCCGCAGGCGAACAGCTTGCGAGTGCGGAGTGCGGAGTGCGGAGTGCGGAGTTCTGCCAGCAGCGGTTGCGTGACCAAACCTTTTTCGCCATGGCTGCCGTCTTCGGTGGTCACGCGAACGTCCCAGCCGAGCGCGGCAAATTCCTTCTCGCACAAAATGTCCACGCGCCGCCGCCCGCCGACGAAGACGATGCCCTTTTGCGGCGAGCGTTGCGCGAGCAGAAACATCGCCGCCATGCCATAACCGCCGGCCACGAGCAGCGGAGTTTCCCCGCCGCGTTTCGGCATGGTGAAGCCGTGGCCGAGCGGCGCGATGACGCTCAATTCCTGACCAGCGCGCATCCGCGAGAGCGCGTCCGTGCCTTTGCCGACGGTTTTGTAGAGGATGGAAAACGTGTCACCCATAACTTGAAAAATGCTGAACGGCCGCCGCAGCAGCGCATCCTTCAACGGCAAAATGCGGACGTGCGCGAACTGACCCGGCTGGATGAGCGGCGCGATTTGCGGCGCCGACAGGACGAGGCGGAAATAGGAATCCGTGTCGCGCTCGTTGGCGACGATGGTGACGGTTTGCTCAAGCATCTTGAAAAATCCTAATTACTAAATCCGAACGGCGAAAGAATTTTAGCCGCAAAGCGGCGGTTGAAAATAGACCGGCGTTTTAACGCCGGGTATCGTGTGGAAAAACCATTCGAGTCCCGAAGGGACGGCAGAAACATCGGGATTAGAAATTCCCGCCGCCCCTCCGGGGCTTGAATTTCATTTTGGCAAATCAACCCGCAGTTGAAACTGCGGGCTATTTTCAATTGCGCCGCCGGCGCGGAAACTGGCGGGCGATTTTGGAAGAGATCCCGGCTCATTTCAGGTCGCCGTTAAACTTGCCGGCGTGGACGGCAGCCGCGCGCTGGCAGATTTGTTTGTAGGTTGCCAATGCCAGCAGCGGCCAGGCGTTGCGGTAAATGTCGTATTTCAAATAAAACACCTTCGGGAAACCGGTGCCGGTCGTCTCGTCCTCGCTCCACGAGCCGTCAGAATTTTGCGTGCGGATCAAATACTCGATGCCGCGTTTGAGCGCGGGATTGTCCGGGTCGTCGAACGCGCACAAGCCCATGACGGCCCACGCGGTTTGGGACGCGGTGCTCGGGCCTTGCCCCTTGAAGACCGGGTCGTCGTAGGTGTTGCAGCGTTCACCCCAGCCGCCGTCCTCGTGCTCGACGCTTTCGAGCCAGGCGCGCGCCTTGAGCAGCCACGGTTCGGTCATGTTCCAGTTCATCGCACGCATTCCGCGCAAGACCTGCCAGGTGCCGTAAATGTAATTCACTCCCCAGCGGCCATACCACGAGCCGTCCGTTTCCTGATGATCGCGAATGAATTCAAGCGCCTCCTGAATTTGATGATGTTCCCGGCTCCAGCCTTCATAGCCGAGCAATTCCAAAATGCGCGCGGTGATGTCGGCGCATTCGGGGTCGAGCATCGCGTTGTGATCGGCGAACGGGACTTTTTCGAGGATGTTTTTCGTGCAATCCCTGTCGAACGACGCCCAGCCGCCGTCCTTGCACTGAAACGTCATCATCCATTTCAGGCCGCGCTGGAAACATTCGTCGCGTCTCTTTGGATTGTCCGTCGGAATTTTGCGCAACGCGAGCAGCACCATCGCGGTGTCGTCCACGTCGGGATTCCATTTGTTGTTGAACTCGAAAACCCAGCCGCTCGCCTCGACCTTGGCGGGATTTTTGTGAACCCAGTCGCCGTAAAATCGAATCTCGCGCTCCATCAGCCATTCGGCGGATTTTTTCAGCGCCGGGTGATTTTCCGAAATGCCGGATTCATGCAGGCAAATGGCGACAATCGCCGTGTCCCAGACCGGCGAAAAGCACGGCTCGATGCGCACGTCATTTTCGGTCTCGTGTTCGAGTTTCTTCAACTCGTGCGCCGCGCGGATCACCTGCGGATGGTCGTCGGGATAACCCAGGCATTTGAGCGCAATGAGCGAATTGAGCATCGCCGGGAAAATCGCCGCCAGCCCGTCCGAACCTCCAAACCGTTCCAGCATCCACTGTTCGGCCTTTTTGAGCGCGGCCCGGCGGAACGGATGGATTTTATGCTCGGCGAACCACTCGGCCAGCTTGTGCAGACGGTCCAGCCACAGGAAAAAATTGCGGAACGAGATTGTTTCCGGGTCGGGCGCGAGCGCGAGATCGCGTTCATGGATGCCTTCGGGATACAGCTCGTCCAAATCCACTTTCACCGGATGGGTCGGCTTGAAATGGTTGATGATGGCCAGCGGCACGATCATGCCGCGCGACCAGTTGCTCATGTCCCAGAAATTGACGTGAAACCACTTGCCGATCAGCAGCACCTCGCACGGAATCGTCGGGACGTATTCCCATGGAAACAAACCGATGAGCGCGAGATACAATTTGGAAAACGTGTTCATGCGCGGCACGCCGCCGAAATGCAGCGCCACTTCGCGCGCCTGCAACATCCGCCGGTCGGTTTCCGGCACGCCCGCGAGCTTGAGCGCGAGATACGCCTTGATGGTGGCGTTCACTTCCGACGGCCCGCCGTGATAAATGTTCCAGCCGCCGTCCGGCAGTTGCATTGAGAAGATGCGGTTGACCGCCTTGCGCTGCCACGCCTTGTCCACCTTGCCGTTCCAATGGTGATACACCACCATGTCGGAAACGAGCGTGGAATCCACCATCAGCTCGCCGTTCCAGTAGCCTTCGGGCTTCTGCAAGTCAAGCAGATTTTCCTGCGCCCGCAGGATGGCGGCCTCCAAATCTCTCCCAAAACCGGGACGGGCCTCCGCTGACAACGACGCGGATCGAACCCTTGTTTCACTTCCAGTCAACACGTGCATACTCTGTTGAATCCGCCGCCGTTTGAAAAGTCTATAATCGTCGGAGCGCGAGTTGTCCCAACTCGCAGCCCGTCCGCATTTTCCCGCCGCTGCGGATTGGGCGCAATCCGCGCTCCGCATCAAATTAGTGACACTACCGCTCCGATTACCACTCCGATTCTCGTTTTGCGCTTTGTGCGCGAAACGATATTCTTACGCCAATGCAATTTGCGTTCTCCAAATACCACGCGCTCGGCAACGACTACATTGTCATTGACCCGAAGGATTTGCCCGCGCCGCTGACCGTGGAACAAATCCGGACAATCTGCCATCGCAACTTCGGCGTAGGCTCGGACGGCATTTTGCTCGGCCCGCTGCCGGTGGAGAACGTTAAATGCTCGCTCAAAATTTACAACCCCGACGGCAGCGAGGCCGAAAAAAGCGGCAACGGTCTGCGCATCTTCTCGCGCTATTTGTGGGACCGGAAAATTGTCGGCGGTGAGGAGTTCGCCATCCAGACGGCGGGTGGCCTCGTGCGCTCGACCGTTTTTGACGGCGGCAAATCCGTCCGCGTCGAAATGGGCCGGATCAGCTTTTGGAGCGACCAGATTCCCGTGGCCGGCCCGCGCCGCGAAGTGCTCAACGAAAAAATTTCCGCCGGCGGACGCGAGTTCACGTTTTGCGCCGCGACGATTGGCAATCCGCACTGCGTTCTGCCGCTGCCGGAAATCAGCGCGGACTTGGCGCGTCAATTCGGCCCGCTGCTGGAGACGCACGCCAATTTTCCGAACCGCACCAACGTCCAGTTCCTGAAAGTGCTCGACCGCGCGAACATCCGCATCGAGATTTGGGAGTGCGGCGCGGGCTACACACTGGCCAGCGGCAGCAGCAGCAGCGCGGCGGCGGCGGTGGCGCACCGGCTCGGATGGGTGGACCGGAACCTTTCCGTCCACATGCCCGGCGGCGTCATCAAAATCGAAATCGGCGGCGATTTTTCAATCCGCATGACCGGCCTGGTGACGAAAGTTGCCGAAGGCGTGATGGACCCGGAAATGTTAGGCGTCATGGTCACGACTCGATTTGGTCTTAATTCTTCTTGAGCACGATCTTGCCATCCCGAATGTCATAGGTCAGTGCCTCCGGCATGAGAATCTTGGCGAGAGCTTCACGAAGTGGAATACCTTCTACCTCCGGCGTGATGTATTTCCGGCACACTTCGCCTGCATTGGCTTGGGAGGCATCCCAGTCGTAGCCCAACTTGGCTTGCTTGGCCAGTTGGATCACTGCGTATTGCACGGTAATCCTGTTGCTCTCGTCACCCGCGTAGCTCAATGGATACGGTTTAGTCAGGGTGACTTTCGTCGTGAGTTGGTCATCGGTTGCACGGGAACTGCTCGGTGACTTCTTACCACAGCCTGCTATCAAGATAGTGGCTGCCATAATTACGGTTATGATGGTGTTTTTCACAAAGTGTAATGACGCCTAACGTCCAGCTCCGGCACGCGGGACCAAAATGCGTGAACCGCGAAGCGGAACTGAAACGGCCATCCCGCGTTGCCTGCAGCGATTTGTTAGGCGCGTCAAAGTCCACCGTCTGCTCCTTCCGAATAAGTGATGTCGGAAATCCACTCTGTATCACAACGACGACAATCATAAAGCACTCGCTTCATGGCTGACCAAGGATCAGTCACCTCCCGTGGATGCATCCTCTGCCCGCAAGTCGGGCACTTGAGAAAGAAGTGTGTGTAAAAACTCCAACCGGCAGCGACGAAAATCGGAATGGCAATGAGCCATGAAATGTCGAACACAATCTCGACCACGACAGCGCTAATAACGATGACAAGCAGCAAAGCACCCCAAAGTGGCGGGTGCAATCTGCGAGGTAAATGGCGGCTATTTGTCATCGTGTGCGAACAAGCGCCTAACTATTTTTTAATTGAATTTTTGCGGCCTATCCGGGTCGTATGTTTTTCACGTTATTCCGAGCTTTGTTTCCCGTCAAGCAGTGTTTAGGAGGTGTCGCAATTTAGTGCGAGCCAGCTCAAATCTCTCCGGCCGAAATAATGAGCGGACTCACGCCCGCTGCCACCGGATTGCAGATTCGCAAACTTTACGCGCCGCGTCTTCCGGCGGCTCGTCCGGCTTTAATTCCATCCAATCCGGGTCAAGCTGGCGGCGGAACCATGTCAGTTGCCGCCGGGCAAATTGCCGCGTGCGGATTTTCACCAGCCCGATGGTTTCCGCCAGCGACCGCCCGCCGCGCAAATGTTCCACCACCTGCCGGTAACCAATGGCCTGCATCGCCGTCTGGTTTTCGGCGAGGCCGCGCTGGAGCAGCCCGCGCGTCTCGTCCACCAGGCCGCGCCGGAACATTTCATCCACGCGAAGGTTGATGCGCGCGTGCAAATCCGCCGGCTGGCGGTTGAGGCAGAAAAAGACCTTGGACTTTGGACTTTGGACTTTGGACTTCCACTCCGCCCGTTGTTCGGAAAACTTTTTCCCCGTCAGCCGGATCACTTCCACGGCGCGGATGACGCGGCGCGGGTTTTGTTTGTCCATTTTTTCGTAAGCCTCCGGGTCGCGCTCGCGCAGTTCCTGTAGCAGCGCTTCAAAGGGCACGGCTTCGAGTTCGGCCCGCAATCCGGGATTCGCGGACGGCGCTTCGCCAAGGCCGCTCAAAAACGCCTTGAAATAAAGCCCCGTGCCGCCGCAGAAGACCGGCACATGGCCGCGCGACTGGATTTCCGCGACGGCCAATTGCGCGCGGCGGATGAATTGCGCGGCGTCGAAGGCTTCGGTCAAATCGCAGAGGTCAATGAGGTGATGCGGCACGCGGGCGCGGTCGGCGGGCGACGGTTTGGCCGTGCCGATGTCGAGTCCGCGATACACCTGCATGGAGTCGGCGGAGATGATTTCGCCGCCGAGCTGTTCCGCGAGCGCGAGCGCGATTGCGGATTTTCCAACGGCGGTCGGCCCGGCGATGAAAATCGGCTGGGCGTTGAATGTTAAATGTTGAATGTCGAATGTTTCCGCCATCTGCGCCTCGCTTGGTTTTATCCTCGCTTTGGCTCTCGCCGCGACAGAACCGCCGCGAGCGCGAGGCCGGCGGCAAAAATCGGGACGCCGATCCATTGCGCCGGCGTGAGGCCGAGGTGGTAATGGAGATTGGAATAATCGCCGCGGAAGTATTCGACAACCGAGCGCGTGACGGCGTAGCAAAGCAGATAAGTGGCAAAAACCTGGCCGTCGAATTTTTTGCGCCGGAACAGCCACGCGAGGAACAGATACAGTCCGAAGTTGAGCAGCGCGTCATAAATTTCCGTCGGATGCAATGGCACGTCGAGCGGCGTGCCGGAAAGTTCATGCGCTTGCGGATTGGTGAAGGTGATGGCCCACGGCATATCCGTCGGGCGGCCGTAGCAGCAGCCGTTGAGCAGGCAGCCGGCGCGGCCAAAAACGCTGCCCAGCGCGATGCTCGGCGCGAGAGCGTCGGCGGTTTTCCACAGCGGCATTTGTTTCCAGCGGATGCAAATGATTCCGGCCAGCGTCGCGCCAATGAAGCCGCCGTAATAAACAAGCCCGCCGTGATAGATTTTGAAAACTTCCGAGAGCGGCTGGCTGGCGAATTCCTCCCGCCAATACGTCGTGACATAAACGAACCGCGCGCCGACGATGGCGCCCACCATCAGCCACAAGGTCACATCGGCGATTTTTTCGGCGGGAATATTTTCACGGCGGGCGCGGCGCGTGGCTGTCCACAGCCCGGCGAGGAACGCCAGCGCGATCATCACGCCATACCAATGAATGGTGATCGGGCCGAGTTGAAAGGCAATCGGATGCACAAACGATTTACGATTTACGATTTACGATTTGCGATTGATGATTGACGATTAACGGGCACGAAGAAACGCAAAAAACGGATTTTAGGCGGAAACATTTTGCGTTTTTTTCTTTGCGGCTAATTCCGATTCGTGACCAGCGGCGGATGCGGGCGCGGCGGCGGCGGCTTGGGCGGCATGATGAGCGCGCTCGGCACTGGCGGCCACAGGGGCACCTGCGCGACCAGATCGCACCAGGCCTGGCGTTCCTGCGGCGGCAATTGCGACCAGCGCTCGGCGTTTTTGAGAAATTCCGCGCGGTCCGCCGGACTCATCCCTGCAAATTCGGCGAAGGCGCGGATGCATTGGGCGCGTTGCGCGGGCGGCAATTTGCCGAAAGTCTGCAGCGTCTTTTCCATTTGGACGCGCTCGGCGTCGGACAGCGTGTTGAGCGTTTTTTGTTTTTCGACCGGCGTCAGTTCAAAAAACTGGTTGAACTCGTTGGTGATCCGGCGCCGGTCGTTCTCCGACAATGCGTTCCAACGCGCCTGATCGGCATCACTCGGCCCGGGCGGCAGGCCGTTGGTGGAATCCACGTGCGAGAAATAATGCAGGGTTCCCTCGTTGGCCAAAAATTCCTGCTGCAACGACGGCGGCAAAATGCTCCAGCCCGCCAGCCGGCTTTTAACCAGCCCGCGCAAATCATCTGGCACCTGCGCCAGTCGCGCGTCCCAATTGGGCGGCGACTCGCGCAGCAGTGGCATCAGATACCAGCGCAATTCCGTCGCGCGCAGGCGCAGTTCGCGCTCGTCCGGGGCAAGCGCGAGGTATTCGCGGACCTTGGCGAGGATGCGGTCGCGGATTTCCGGCGGGCGGTTGGTCAAATAATTTTCACGCTCCGGCGGCGTCATGGCCAGCAGTTGCCGGAATAAATTCACGGGCGATTGCGTTTGCGGCAACGGCGGAATCAGGTTCGTTGCCGCGGAGAATAATTTCACCGGCGCCGGTGCCGGCAAATTTGTGGAATCCTGGGCCGGCGCCGGGAAAGCGATCATCGGCCCCGCCGCGCCCAAGGCGAGCCACCAACGCGCCTGACGCGGAAGGTTCATTTCAAATCGGGAGCGAGCGCCAGCAATTCCTCGTCCGCGCGCACCGGCTGGCTCATGCGCTGGATGGCGTCAAAATTTTGCAGCGCGTCCACGCTGGGCAGTTGGCGCGCGCCGGCCACGAGCGCGACACTCCGGGCGATCTGTTCCCGATGAGCGTTGATTTCGTAATATTGCACCGTTAATCCTGCGACCGCCACCGCCACCGCCAATACGGCGGCGCGCGGCAACAGCGAATGCCAGTTCCAACGCCAACCGCCCGTCCGCGCGGCTTGTAATTCTTCGCGTTCGACCGCCTGCATCACGCGCGCGGTGAAATTCGATGAAACGGGCGCGTCGGTTAATCGCGAAAGCAACTCGCGCAATTCTTGCGGTTCGTTTTTCATTGTATCCTGTGAGTTAAAAACCATCGCCAAAACAAAGTTGCGTGAAAAATCGGGCGCAAGTTGCTGTTCAAAGCCGGCCGGGCTTGCTAATATAATGCCTATGACTGTTGCTGTCGCCCATGCTGCCCGGTTTGCCGCGCCCGTTCTGACCGGTCGCCAGCGGTTTCTGAACGCCTGCGCGTGCCAGCCGGTGGACCGACCGCCAGTCTGGCTCATGCGCCAAGCCGGTCGCGCCCTGCCGGAATATCGCAAGCTCAAGGAAAAACATTCCTTTCTCGAACTGGTGCAGACGCCGGAACTCGCCGCCGAGGTGACGCTCCAACCAGTCCGACGGTTTGATTTTGACGCGGCGATTTTGTTCAGCGACATCCTCGTGATTCCCGAAGCGATGGGGCAGTCCTACCGCTTCCGCGACACCGGCGGCATCGCAATGGATTTTGCGGTGCGCGGCATGGCAGACATCGAAAAACTGTCCACTGCGCAGGTTCGCGAAAAGTTGAGCTATGTGGACAAGGCGCTGCGGATTTTGCGGAAGGAACAAGGCGACCGCACGGCGCTCCTCGGTTTCGCCGGTTCGCCGTGGACGCTCGCTACGTTCATGATGGAAGGCGGCAGCGCCGAGAAATACACGCGCGCTTTAAACCTGTTTCGCAAGGAGCCAAAATCTTTTTTTTCGCTGGCAGAAAAACTCACCACCGCCATCACCGCTTATCTTGAAATGCAAATCGAGGCCGGCGTGGATGCAATCCAGATTTTTGACAGCCACGGCGGGCTGCTCGCGCCGGCGGAATTTCAGGAGGCGTCCGGTCGCTGGATGCGGGAAATCATTTCGCGACTCGGCGGCAATGTTCCCGTCATCGTTTTTTCACTCGGCACGCACGGCAACTGGGACGATTTGATTGCCACCGGCGCGAGCGTGCTGGGCATTGACTGGCGGTTTCCGCTGGCGGACGCGCGCCGGCTGCTGCCCGCCAAGGTCGGGCTTCAGGGAAATCTCGCGCCCGCATTTTTGAGCGACGACACGCCGGAAAAAGTCGCCGCCGAGACGTCGCGATTGCTGGAGGCAATGCGGGAGCGGAAGGGTTATATTTTCAACCTCGGCCATGGCGTGCCACCGGATGCGAAGCTGGAAAACATCGGCGCACTGGTTGAAACAGTGAAAAATTTCAAATAGATTTTGTAGCCAGCGGACGCGAGTCCGCTCACTATTTTGATCGGAGCCGATTCAAATCGGCAGCTGCGAAAAAAGGAAATGAGCCAATTGAACGTCAATCTGGATTTGGTGAAAAAATACAACGTGGCCGGGCCGCGTTACACCAGCTATCCGCCCGCGACGAAATTCACCGATGCGATCTCGTGGGAACAGCTTTCGGCAAAAATCGAGGAGAACAACCGCGCGCCGCGCGACCTGTCGGTTTATTTCCACATCCCGTTCTGCGAGACGCTCTGCTGGTTCTGCGGCTGCACAACGGTCATCACGCTCAATCACTCGCAAGGCATGGCCTACGTCGAGGCGCTTGGCCACGAAGTGGCGAAAATGGCGCCGATGCTGAATCCGGCGCGTAAGGCCGTCCAACTCCATTTCGGCGGCGGCTCGCCGACGTTTCTGCGACCCGACGAAATCCGCCGGCTAGGTGAAATCATCCACAACCATTTCACATTTTCTGCGGACATCGAAGCCAGCGTGGAAGTTGACCCACGCCGACTCACGCGCGAGCACATGGTGGCGCTGCGCGAAATCGGGTTCAATCGCGCCTCGATGGGTGTGCAGGATTTTAATCCGCAAGTGCAGGAGGCGATTCACCGCATCCAGCCGCGCGAAATGACGCAGCAGGCGATGGATTGGATGCGCGAACTCGGCTACGGCTCGATCAACTTGGATTTGATTTATGGCCTGCCATTCCAGACGCCGGCGTCGTTCAACGAAACGCTTGACACGGTTTTGCAGATGAAGCCCGACCGGCTCGCCGTGTTTAGCTACGCGCACGTGCCATGGATCAAGCCGTCGCAAAAAATTCTGGAAACGAAAATCCTGCCGTCACCGGAAAGCAAATTGGAAGTGCTCAAGCTCGTCATCGAACGGCTCACCGCCGACAACCAATACGTTTATATCGGCATGGACCATTTTGCGAAACCGAACGACGAGCTCGCCGTGGCGCAGCGCAACAAGCATCTCCAGCGAAATTTTCAAGGTTACAGCACGCGCTCCGGCTCGGACATTTACGCGTTCGGCATGAGCGGCGTTTCGCAAGTGCCCGACGCCTACTGGCAAAACGAAAAGGAACTGCCGAAATGGCAGGCCGCCGTGGACGCGGGCAAAGTGCCGCTGCATAAGGCTTACATCGTAACCGACGAGGACAAAATCCGCCGCGAAACCATCATGCGGACGATGTGCGACCTCTCGCTCGATTTCGCCGCGATGAGCGCGAAGCTCGGCATCAATTTCGAGCAGCATTTCGCGAAGGAACTCGCCGCGCTTGCGCCGTTTGCCGCCGACGGCCTCGTGAAGCTTAAACCCGGCAGCCTCGAAGTGACCGACGCCGGACGCCTCTTCATCCGCAACATTGCGATGTGTTTCGACAACACGCTCGGCGCGGCGAATGAGCGCAGACATTCCAAGACGATTTAGTTTTCAGCCGCGGATAAAACACGGATTGAACCCAAGTTTTCAATTCCAATTGCAGGCAATGGGTAGCGCTTCAATTTGGATTTGCAAAATTCAAATCATCCAATCTTGATTCGATGATAATTTCGTCTTTTCTTTTTCGTTAGATTGTTATTGCGTTAGGCTGTTTGTGTGAGTATATTCGTTATGAAGTGAATTTGACAGTTGAAGCAATTGACCGTGAGCTTGCTGAATTGGAAAAACGATTCCAGCAAGATCGCGATGATTTGCTTCGGGCACGAGCATATGCCTTGCGCCAATCAACGCCGCCACCGCCAATTCAAACCAATCCAGTTGTCTCTGATTGGACGCCGATGAGTGGCAAGATACCCCCAATCCGTGGTGGTGTCAAAACCGATAGGCAGATTATACGGGAGTTTCTGGCTGGCTGGACTGGTGAGTTTTCAATCCAGCAGCTAGTTGACGCCACTCAAAGACATCCAGACTCGCCAGAAGCTAAATTTGATAAGAATTTATGGGCATCCACTATTTTCTGGCTTTGCCGCAATCGGTTCGTTGAAGTCATTAAGCCGCGTGCTGGAAACAAGCCAGGAACGTATCGCGTTATCGTTAGCAGAACGGATTTAATTTCCCCTAGACGCCGAAAAGTCAAATGGGTTAATCCATTGCAAGATATTGTAATTGAAGTGATTAAAAATTTACAAATGCAGCGATTTGTCAAAACAGATGTGGTGAATGAAGTGCTTAAAAACCACCCCGACAGAGATACAGACGTTATTGGGGCAGTGCTTCATCGTTTAGCTGCTAATAATGTCGCTGCCAGAATTTTTGCACGAAGCCGAGAAGGGAATGTCTATGAAAAGCTCTGACATGAGCGAAGAACACATCTTGCGTTACACCGATTTGGCCGCTGCAATTCAGTTTGCCAAAGCCAATGACCTGACGACGCGC
>Ga0181535_10003398_pt1 | contig 18514 bp, 17 predicted proteins | sample PEATcosm2014_Bin_44_FD_119774 | JGI IMG/M metagenome (GOLD analysis project Ga0181535, IMG submission 119774) | Peatland microbial communities from MTU Mesocosm Facility, Houghton, MI, USA - PEATcosm2014_Bin17_30_metaG | ecosystem: Environmental > Terrestrial > Soil > Wetlands > Peat | place... | reverse complement strand
GAGGGTCTCGAGCGCCTCCAGCGAAACGGTCGGGATCTGCAGTCGGACCGCCGGATCGAGGGTCTTGGCCATCAGCCACGAGCCTACGCGGCGGTTGCGACGGAACGGCGTGGGCGGGGGCGGCCGACGCGCGGCGCGGGTCGCGGGTCCGCGGGCATTTCGCGCGACGCGCGGTGCGCGGGGCGGGTGCGCGGGTGCGCGGGCATTTCGCGCGACGCGCGACTCGGCGCGCGGGGGCGCATGCGCGCGACGTCGAGCGGCAGGTCGCGTGCGCGGCAGGTGCGCGTGCGCGCGTCGAGCGGCGCGCGGGGCGGGTCAAGCGTCCCGTGCCGTACGCGCGTCCCGCGCCGTGCGCACGTCCAGTACAGCCTCGACCTCCCGCCGGCGCCGCGTGGCGCTACTGGCCGCCGAAAGGCCCGTCGGCCAGGCGCGTCGATCCGCGCTCGCGCGCCGCGCCGACAGCGTAGATCAGCGCCATCCCGGCGAGCGCGCCGGGGATCGCGTAGAGCACGGTCGAGAGGTGGGTGGCGTGGCGCCCGGGGATCGCAACGCCGTGCAGCGCGAGGCTGATGACTATCCCGGTGACGATCGCGCCCGCAATCGACGCCAGGAAAGCGCCCACGATTCCACCCCAGAAGTGGTCGGGCAGCCAGATCGTGTAGTGCCAGAGCGCGAGACCCATGATGACCCAGGCGAGCATTCCCATCAGCGTGGCCTCCCTCGCCGCCGGTTGCGCGACTTCGCCGCGCCGCGCCGGCGGGCGGCCGCGTCGTCGGCGGGCATCACGACATCCTCGGGCAGGGCATCGGCGGCGGGATCGCGCCGGGGCTCGGGTCTCGGCGGCTCGGGCGCCGTCTGCACTGCGGGCCGCGTCACCGGCTCGACGTGCATCTCGCGCACGAGCTCGCGGAACTCGCCTGTCTTGACCTCCTGGCGCGGGGGCTCCGTCAGGCGCCGGCGCGGGCGCTTGGCGGCCGCGTCGATGTCGACCTCGCGCGCCGCGGCGCCGACCGTGGCGTAGGCCGGCACGACGCCGCCGTTATCGGCCGCGATGCGCGCGCGCCGCCGGCGGTATACCGGCTCGCGCTCCTTCCAGTGCGTCAGCACCGGCGAGGCGATGAAGATCGACGAGTACGCGCCCGACGCGACGCCGACGAGCAGCGCGAAGGCGAAGTCCTTCAACGTCGAGCCGCCAAAGAAGAGCAGCGCCAGGATCGGCAGCAGCGTGCACAGGCTCGTCGCCAGCGAGCGCGTCAGCACCTCCGACATCGAGCGGTTGACGATCTGCGAGAAGGCGGCGTTCTGCATCTTCGCGACGTTCTCGCGCACGCGGTCGAACACGATGATCGTGTCGTACATCGAGTAGCCCAGGATCGTCAGCAGGGCCGCCACCGTGTCGGCCGTCACCTGCCTCCCGGTGAGCGCGTACACGCCGGCCGTGATCAACAGGTCGTGCATCAGCGCGATCATCACCGGCACCGCGTACTTCCACTGGAAGCGCAGCGCGATGTAGGCCGCGATCGCCAGCAGCGCGGCGACGATCGCGACCGCCGCGCTGTCGGCGACGGTCTTGCCGAAGCTCGGGCCGACGGAGTTGAAGCTCTTCGTGACCAGGCCGTAGCGCTGGTCGAGCAGGCCGAGCACGGAGCGTGGCTGCCCGGGACCGCCGATCTCCTGCACGTTCAGCGTCTTGGTCGCGATCTGGAAGCTGTAGGTCGGCTTCTTGCTCTTGGTCGTGCTCGAGACCTGCTGCACGACCGGCTGGCCGATCGAGGCGCCCGCGCTCTTGAGATGCAGCGACTCGATCGCCTTCGTCACGTCGTCCACGCTCGCCGGGTGCGCGAGCGTCGCCTGGATCTGGGTGCCGGAGACGAAGTCGATGCCGAAGTTGACGCCGCGGGCGCCGATCGCGATCGCTCCGATCAGGAGGATCGTCCCCGACAGGCTGAAGAACCACTTCGACTTCCCCATGAAGTCGAAGGTCCACCGGCGCCGGCGCTTGCTGACCCCGAGCGCGCTCGGGGCGCGGATGAAGCGTGTCCGCCCCATCGTGCCGAGGATCGCCCGCGTCGCGGCGACGGCTGTGAACAGAGACACCAGCACGCCCATGCCGAGCGTCAGCGCGAATCCCTGCACATCCGACTGCGAGAGGATGAAGAGGATGAACGCCGCCATGAAGGTGACGACGTTCGCGTCGACGATCGCGCTGAAGCCGCGCCGGTAGCCGGCGGTGATCGCGTTCAGCGGCGAGCGCCCGGCGCGCGACTCCTCCTTGACGCGTTCGAAGATGACCACGTTCGCATCCGCGGCGACGCCGATCGTGAGGATCAGGCCGGCGATGCCCGGCAGCGTCAGCGTGACCGGAACGAGCTTGATCAGCGCGTACAGATAGAGCGCGTAGATGGCCAGCGCGCTGACCGCGATCACGCCGAGCACGCGGTAGAAGATCAGCAGGAACAGCGCCACCAGCGCCAGGCCGACGAGGCCGGCGACGAGGCCCTGGTTGAGCGCCTGGTGACCGAGCGTCGCCGAGATCAGCTCCGAGGAGATCTCCTCGAGCTTGACGGGCAGCGCGCCGCTGGCCATCACGTTGGCGAGCGTCGTCGCCGTGGAGTACGTGAAGCTGCCGGTGATCTCCGAGCCGTTCGAGGCGTCGATGCCGTACGGGTACTGGCGGAAGTCGATCGACGGAACCGTGACGAGCGCGCCGTCCAGCGTCACCGCGAAGTGCTGGAGGTTCGGGTTCGAGGGGTCGATCGAGTTGACCAGGCCTCGATGCGCCAGCGTCGCCGTCACCTTCCCGAACACGTTCGCGCCGCCGCCCTTGAAGCCGAAGCTGACCGCGATCCCCTGTGTCGGATCGGTCGTGACCTGCGGGTTCGAGACCTCCTTGCCGGTCAGCTGGACGTCGTCGCGGAGCACGTAGAAGTCGTTCGGGACGAGCACCTCGGGCGCGCTGGTCGCCTGCACGAGGACCGTGCCCGGCTGGACCGCCACGAGCTTCGCCGCCGCCGGCAGCTTGACGTGCTTCTGGGCGATGTCGGCGTCCAGCAGCGCCTTCGTCGGCTCCGGTCCGTTGGGCGCGTAGACGGTCTGGGTCTTGGCGTCGACGTAGTAGTAGACGGTGACCGGCGAGGACTCGGTCGCGAAGCAGTTGGCCCCCTTCGCGGGGTGGGCCGGACAGACCGGGATCGCGGGCTCCTTGGAGGCCCGCATCACGGCGGCATACCAGGTGAGCCCGCAGGCGGGACCGCCCGGCAGCTCGTTCGCTCCGTCGCAGGTCGCGCTCGGATCGTTCGCGCCGGCGACCTTGCCATTCGCGCCGATGACGCTGTTCTCCCAGTCGTAGAAGTACAGCTGGCCGGTGACGCCGACCACCTTCGCGGCCTGCGTCGGGTTCTGGATGTTCGGCAGGTCGACCGTGATCTCGTTCTTGCCGTACGGCCGGATGTCGACGCCGCTCACGCCGAGCGTGTCGCTGCGCGAGCGCATGATGTTGATCGTGTCGGTGAGCGTCGTCGAGTCGACGGGCGTGCCGTTTGTGTTGTGCGCCAGGTAGATCAGCTCGGTGCCGCCCTGCAGGTCGAGCCCGAGGTGGGTCTTCGACGCCTTGACGACACCGGGGATGCCGACGACGATCACGAGCGACACGAGCACGAGCGCCGTGACGACGGCGATCACGAAAGCGTGGCGGAGGCGTTCGCTCATCGCAGCATCATCGGCCGCTCAGCGGGACGGCGTGAGCACGAGCAGCAGCCCGCCATCGTCGTCGTACGCCGGGAAGAGATCCGCCGTCGCGCTGGCCGAGAGGTCGGAGTCGGTGCGCAGCGTCGCGGGCTTGCCGAGCGCCCGAACTCCCCACTCGAGCACCGTGCCGATGTGGTCGACGCCGTTCTCGAAGCTGAGGCCGAGCGCCTGCGTCAGCGGCTGCCCGACGACCTCCTCCTCCTCGTAGCCGGTCAGCTCGAACGAGCCGCGCCCGCAGCCGATCACGCGGCCCTCTCGATCGGCGACGAAGAAGGCCGCATCGGGTGCCGGGTAGTAGTCGTCCAGGAGCTCGAAGAGGAACGAGAAGCCGCAGTTCGCGCAACCGCGATCCTCGCGGCGAAACGCCTCGTAGCGGTCGGAGGCGAGCGAGCGCTCGCCGCAGTTGGGACAGATGAACGGGTGCGCCATCGACGATTGACAGCCTACAGGCGTGGCACCGGCGAGCGGTTCGCTGGCCGCGCCGGCGGGCCTTGGACGCGATCCCCGCGCGGCCCGCACGGTCCCGATGCGCGTCCCGCTCGCGGCCGCGCGTCTCAAAACAGCGCCGGGGCGGCAGACGGCAGCGCGATCTCGAGGTGTGTGTAGGCGTGCTCGGTCGCGATCCGGCCGCGCGCCGTCCGCTTCAGCATGCCGAGCTGCAGCAGGTAGGGCTCGTAGACATCCTCGATCGTGTCGCGCTCCTCCCCAACGGCGACCGACAGCGTGGAGAGCCCGACGGGCCCGCCGGCGAACTTCTCACAGATCGTCCGCAGGATCGCCCGGTCCAGGCGGTCGAGACCGAGCTCGTCGACCTCGAGCAGCTCCAGGGCGGCGTGGGCGATGCTCGCGGTCACGGTTCCGGCGCCGCGCACCTCGGCGTAGTCGCGCGTGCGTTTGAGCAGCCGGTTGGCGACACGCGGCGTGCCGCGGCTGCGGCTCGCGATCGCGAGCGCGCCGCCATCGTCCAGCTCCACCTCAAGGATCCGCGCCGCGCGCACCACGATCGCCGCCAGCTCCTCGGTGGAGTAGGGCTCGAGGCGCGCCGGAATGCCGAAGCGGTCGCGCAAAGGGGTCGTCAGCAGGCCCGCCCGGGTGGTGGCGCCGATCAGCGTGAACGCCGGCAGCTCCAGTGTCACGACCCGCGCACCGGCTCCCTGCCCGACGGTGATCGGCAGGCGGCGGTCCTCCATCGCCGGATAGAAGGTCTCCTCGAGCGCCCGCGGCAGACGGTGGATCTCATCGACGAAGAAGACGCTGCGCGGCTCGAGCGAGGTGAGGAACGACGCGATGTCTCCCTTGCGCTCGAGCGCCGGCCCGGCGGTGGCCACGAACGCGACACCGAGCTCCGCGGCGACGATCTGGGCCAGCGACGTCTTGCCGAGCCCGGGCGGTCCGGCGAGCAGCACATGGTCCAGCGCGTCGCCGCGCGCCTTGGCCGCCTCGATCGCGACCGCCAGCTGCTCCTTGAGCTGTGCCTGTCCGACGAACTCCTCTAGCCGCCGCGGCCGCAGCGTCCGCTCGAACTCGTCCTCCGCCGCGAGGTACGGCGTCTGGATGCGCTCGGGCTCGCTCATCGCTGCTGCGCCCCGCGCCGGGTGGCCCGCAGCGCCTCCGCCAGCAGCTCCTCGGCGCTCTCGCCGCTCGCCTCCGCCAGCAGCCGGTCGGCCTCGGGCGGCGCGAAGCCGAGCTCCAGCAGGCCCTCGCGCGCGAGCTCGCGCGGCGCGTCCTGCGCCGACGCGCGCCGCACCACGATCCCCTCGCCGAGCGCCGCGCCGACCTTGTCGCGCAGCTCGACGATGATCCGCTCGGCGGTCCGCTTGCCGACACCCGGGACCGACTGGAAGAAGCGCGCGTCGCCCGAGGCGATCGCGCCGACCACGGCGCTTAGCGGCCCGGCCCCGAGCACCGCGAGCGCCAGCTTCGGGCCGACCGCCTGCACGCCGAGCAGCGCGAGGAAGAGGTCGCGTTCGGTCTCGGCGGCGAAGCCGACCAGCACGAGCGCGTCGTCGCGCACGATCAGGTGGGTGTGGAGCGTCGCCTCGCGGCCGAGCGGCCCGAGCGCGGCGAGCGTCGGCGCCGAGACCGCGAGCCGGTAGCCCACGCCGCCGCACATCAGCGTCACGTGGTCGCCGCCGCGCTCGACCACCTCGCCGCGCAGCATCGCGATCATCGCGCGCTCACCGCCTCCGCTGCGGCGACCGACCGCGCGAGCGGCGCGTGGTTTGCGTGGGCGATCGCCACCGCCAGAGCGTCGCTCGCATGATCGGAGAAGGGCGTCTCGGCCAGGCCGAGCAGCGCGGCGACCATCCGCGCGACCTGATCCTTCGGTGCGCGTCCGTTGCCGCAGACCGCTCCCTTGACCTGCTGCGGCGTGTAGGCGAAGCACTCGACGTGGTGCTGCCCGGCGCACAGCATCGCGACGCCGCGCGCCTGCCCGACGGCGAACGCGGTGCGCACGTTCTGCCCGAAGTAGAGCGTCTCGAGCGCCATCGCGGTCGGAGCGTGCTCGAGCAGCAGCGCGCTGAGCGCGTCGTGCAGCTCACCCAGCCGCTGCTCCACGCTGGACGCCGCGGCGGTGCGCACGACACCGCCGTCGAGCGCCACCAGCCGCCCGTCGCGGCGCGCGACGACGCCGTAGCCGGTGTTCGCAAGCCCCGGGTCGATTCCAAGCACGATCATCTAATCCGCCTGATTCTCCGCGGCGGACCGGACGCCTGCCTGCGACGCGCGGCGGATCCAGCCTCCTCGCACGCGCGACGCGGCGCGAAACCGCAGCCGGCGCCGGCCGGCGCGAGCCGCTCGCTCACGGCGCCCCGGACCCGGTCTCCCTACCGCCCCGGGCCCACCCTCGTCGTCAATGGCGCTCTCAGCCGACGACCTTCTCGAGGATCTCGTCGGAGACCTCGAAGTTCGCGTGGACGGCGCCGACGTCGTCGTTGTCCTCGAGCGCCTCGATCAGCCTGAACAGCCTGACCGCGCTGGCTTCGTCGAGCTCGACGCGCATCGTCGGCCGCTGGACGACCTCCGCGCTCTCGATCTCGATACCCGCGCCCTCGATCGCCGCACGCACGGCGGACAGCTCGCTCGGCGCGGCGATCACCTCGAGCAGGTCGTCGTCCGCCACGATGTCCTCGGCGCCGGCTTCGACGGCGACCAGCAGGTCGTCCTCGCCGTAGCGAGCGCCGTCCACCATCACGACGCCACGCTTCTCGAACAGGTACGAGACGCTGCCCGGCTCACCGAGGTTGCCGCCGTGCTTCGAAAGCAGGTGGCGAACCTCTGCTCCGGTGCGGTTGCGGTTCTCGGTGTAGGCCTCGATCAGCAGCGCGACGCCGCCCGGGCCGTAACCCTCGTAGAGCACCGTCTCGATCGCGTCGGCGTCGGCGCCGGCTCCCGTGCCCTTGGCGATCGCGCGCTCGATGTTGTCCTTCGGCATCGAGGCGTCCTTCGCCTTCTGGACCGCGTTGTACAGCGCCGCGTTGGCCTCGGGGTCGCCGCCGCCCTCGCGCGCCGCGACGCTGATCGCCCGCGCGAGCTTCGTGAACTGCGCACCCCTGCGTGCGTCGACGATCGCCTTCTTGTGCTTGATCCCCGCCCACTTCGAATGTCCGCTCATCCCGACGATTCTACGAGCCCGGCCGGGCGGCCACCGTCTCGGGACCGCCGTCTCGCCGGGCCGCCACCGTCTCGGGACCGCCGTCTCGCCGGGCGGCCACCGTCTCGGGACCGCCGTCTCGCCGGGCGGCCACCGTCTCGGGACCGCCGTCTCGCCGGGCCGCCACCGTCTCGGGACCACCGTCTCGCCGCGCGGCCACCGTCTCGGGACCACCGTCTCGCCGGGCGGCCACCGTCAGGCACCCGCCGCCTCGCCGCCGGCCTCACGCGCGAGCGCCCCGGCGCATAGCATGCGGCGCGGTGGCGCTCGACCCGGACATCTTCAAGGCCTACGACATCCGCGGCCTGTACGGCTCGCAGATCGACGGCGACCTGGCCGAGCAGATCGGGCGCGCGTTCGCGCGCGTGCTCGGCGGCCTGGCCGGCAAGCCGACCGCCGGCCTGCGGGTCGCGCTGGGCCACGACATGCGCCTGACGGCGCCCGAGCTGCACGCCCGCTACCGCGCCGGGCTGGTCGCCGAGGGGGCGCATGTGCTGGACGCGGGGCAGGTCGCGACCGAGGTCGTCTACTTCCTGATCGGCTCCCGCGAGCTCGACGGCGGGTTGATCTGCACCGCCTCGCACAATCCGAAGCCCTACACCGGTGCGAAGCTGATCCGCGAGGGCGCGATGGCGCTCTCCGGCGACACCGGCATCGGCGATGTCCGCGCGCTGATCGAGGCCGGCCTGCCGCCGGCGCCGGGCGGTGGCAGCGTCGAGAGCGTCGACTGGGGCGAGCAGTTCCGCGCCGCCGCGACCGCCTTCGTCGACCCCGCCGCGATCAGCGGCCTGAAGGTCGTGCTCGACGGCGGCAACGGCATGGCCGGCCCGACGGTCGGCCCGATCCTCGAGCGCCTCGACCTCGATCTCGTCCCGACCTACTGGACCCCGGACGGCAACTTCCCCGGCCATGAGCCGAACCCGCTGCTGCCCGAGAACCGCGAGCTCGTGATCGCCGCCGTGCGCGAAAGCGGCGCCGATCTCGCGATCGCCTTCGACGGCGACGCCGACCGCTGCTTCTTCATCGACGAGACCGGCGAGTTCGTCGCCGGCGACTTCATCACCGCGCTGCTCGCCGGCTCGCTGCTGCGCACCCACCCGGGCGCCGCGATCCTCTACGACCTGCGCGCGAGCCGCGCGGTGGCCGACACCGTGGCGGCCGCGGGCGGGCGCGCCTTCCGCAACCGCGTCGGTCACGCCTTCTTCAAGCGGCGGATGCGCGACGAGGGCTCGCTGTTCGGCGGCGAGGTCTCCGGCCACTACTACTTCCACGACTTCTACTGCGCCGACTCGGGCACGATCCCCGCGCTGCTGATGCTCGAGCTCTGCGCGCGCGAGCGCCGTCCCCTCTCGGAGCTGCTGGCGCCGTTCCGCGAGCGCTATTTCATCTCAGGCGAGATCAACAGCGCGGTCGCCGATCCCGACGGGCGGATGGCGGCGATCAGCGAGCACTACGCCGACGCCCGCCAGGACACCCTCGACGGGATCTCGATCGACTACGACGACTGGCACTTCAACGTGCGCCCGTCGAACACCGAGCCGCTGCTGCGCCTGTGCCTCGAGTCGCTCGTCTCGCACGCGGACATGGAGCGCCGCCGCGACGAGGTGCTCGCCCTGATCAGGGCCTGAAACTGCTTTCTATGCGACCGCTACCGCGGTCGATCGTGGACCTCGTCCAGTTCGCCGACGTGCTCGACGTTGGCGCGGTCGCCCTCCTCCGCGCTGGGCTCCGTCGCGAACCAGGCATCGAGGATCTCGCCGAGCACCCCCTCGCCCACGGCGCGCAGGCTGAGCGCGAGGACGTTCGCATCGTTCCAGCGGCGCGCTCCGGCGGCCGTGACGGCGTCCGCGCACAGCGCCGCGCGCACGCCGGTGACCTTGTTTGCGGCGATCGCCGCGCCGGTGCCGGTCCAGCAGCAGACGATCGCCTGCTCGGCCCGGCCCTCCACGACGTCGCGCGCCGCGGCCGCCGACCCCCACGCCCAGTCCGGGCGCTCCCCGTCGGCCAGCGCGCCGTGCAGGAGCGCCTCGTGGCCGCGCTCGCTCAGCTCTTCGAGCAGGAACTGCGCGAGCGCGCAACGCTCGTCAGCGGCGACCGCGATCCGCATCGGCGCAGTATCACAGCTGCTCCAGCAGCCAGCGATGCAGGCGGGTCTCGCCGGAGAGCTCTGGGTGAAAGGCGACCGCGAGGATGTGCCCGGCGCGCACCGCGATCGGGTGGCCGTCGACCGCGCCAAGCACCTCGATCTCCGCGGCGTGGTCGGCCACCCACGGCGCCCGGATGAAGACGGCGTGAAACGGCGCTTCGAAGCCGGCCAGCTCGACCTCGCCCTCGAAGCTGCGAACCTGGCGTCCGAACGCGTTGCGCTCGCAGCGCATGTCGAGGACGCCGAGATGGTCGCGGTCGAGCATGATCATCCCGGCGCAGGTGGCGAGCACCGGCAGGCGGGCGCACAGCTCGCGCAGCGGCGCCGCGAGGCGCTCGCGCTCGATCCCGAGGCTCATCGTCGTCGACTCGCCGCCCGGCAGCACCAGCGCGTCCAACCCGTCGAGCTCGCTCGCCACTCGCACCTCGCGCACGGCCGCGCCCAGTTCCGCCAGCAGCGTGGCGTGCGCCTCGAAGTCACCCTGCAGGGCGAGCACGCCGACCTCGCCCGCCATGCGCCTACCAGCCGCGGTGGGAGAGCAGCTGCTCGTCCGGCAGCTTGCGCGCCTCGAGGCTCGACATCGCGCCACCGAGCCCCTCGGAGGCCGCGGCGACGCGCTCGGCATCGGCGAAGTTGGTCGTCGCATCGACGATCGCGGCCGCTCGCGCCGCCGGATCCTCGGACTTGAAGATGCCGGAGCCGACGAACACGCCCTCGGCCCCCAGCTGCATCACCAGCGACGCATCCGCCGGCGTCGCGATGCCGCCGGCGCAGAACATGACGACCGGCAGGCGCCCCTGCTCGGCCACCGAGCGCACCAGTTCGAGCGGCGCCGCAAGCTCCTTCGCGGCGCCCGCCAGCTCCTCCTCGCGCAGGCCCGCGAGGCGCCTGATCTCGCCGCCGATCGCGCGCAGATGGCGCACCGCCTCGACGATGTCGCCGGTGCCCGCCTCGCCCTTCGAGCGGATCATCGCCGCGCCCTCGGAGATCCGCCGCAGCGCCTCGCCGAGGTTGGTCGCACCGCAAACGAACGGCACCTTGAAGCGCCACTTGTCGATGTGGTTGGCCTCGTCGGCGGGCGTCAGCACCTCCGACTCGTCGATGTAGTCGACCTCGAGCGCCTCGAGCACCTGCGCCTCGGCAAAATGCCCGATGCGGGCCTTCGCCATGACCGGGATCGACACCGCCTGCTGGATCGCGCGGATCATCGCCGGGTCGGACATCCGCGCGACGCCGCCGTCGCGGCGGATGTCGGCCGGCACGCGCTCGAGCGCCATCACCGCGCAGGCTCCGGCGTCCTCGGCGATGCGCGCCTGCTCGGGCGTGACGACGTCCATGATCACGCCGCCCTTGAGCATCTCGGCCAGGCCGGCCTTGACGCGAAACGTGGCTTCGTCGTGCATTCACGATGAAGTCTACGCGGCGGCGAGCGCGCGAGCGCGCAAGGCGGTGCGGCGCGTGCTACTTCAGCCGAAACGCCTTGATCCGGTCGGCGTACTGCTCCTCGTCGCGCGAGTACACCCCGTAGGCGATCGCCTGCAGCATGCTCAGCAGCGCCGTGTGCGAGCGCACATAGGCCGGGCTGTTCGATGAGTAGTAGAGCTTTATCTGGGCGAGCTTGGCGACCTCCGAGAGCGTCGCGTCGGTGATCGCCATCGTCAGCGCCTTGCGGTGGCGCGCGAGCTTCATCGCGCGCACGACCAGCGCGTGCGGGCGCCCGGCGGAGAGCGCGATCACCAGCGTGTCGCTGTCGATCCGCCCGAGCCGGCTGAGCGCCTCCTGCGACGGACTGGCGACGAGCTCCGCGCGCAGGTCGAGCAGCATCAGCAGATGTCGCAGGTAGCTGGCGAAGAAGGCCATCTGGTCGGTGCCGGCGATCACGATCCGGTCGGCCGACGCGATCGCCGCGATCGCCCGTTCGACCGTGGCACGGCTGGCCTTGCGCGCGCTCTCCTCGACGTTCGCATAGTCCGCCGCGATCGACGTCTCGAACTCCGTTCGCTCGATCGAGAACAGCGGCGATGACGCCTCGGCCGGCGCCCCGTGCGCCCGCTTGTACTCCTCCCGCGCGGCGCGCTGCAACTCGGGGAAGCCCTCGAAGCCGAGCGCCTGCGAGAAGCGCACGACCGTGGAGCTCGACGTGTTGGCCCGGCGGGCCAGTTCCTCGGCCGTCTGGAAGGCGGCCTCGTCGAGGTGGTCGATGATGTACTGGGCGACGTCCTTCTGCGAGCGCGAGCACTCGTCGAAGCGCGACTGGATGTAGCTCGACAGCGTCTGCGGCTCGGCGCCGCCGACGGCCGGTGCGTCGATCTCCCCTGCTGGTCTCTTCATCAGTGTGGTTGTCATTCGACGGTCCGTTTCCCACTTCCTCCAACGGTGGCCTGATCCGTGGTCATGACAACCACGTAACTACGCTTCGAGACGATGGTTCGCCGCGCCGGCCCACTCCCCTCCTTGACGCTCCCCGCGACGTCGTCCGCGCCCGCCGCGTGAGGATCGCGATCGTCGGCGGCGGCGTGTCCGGCCTGGTCGCCGCTCACCGCCTGCACGCCCGTCACGAGATCACGCTGTTCGAGGCGCAGCCGCAGCTCGGCGGGCACACGAACACCGTCACCGTGGAGCGCGCGAGCGGCACCTGGCACATCGACACCGGCTTCATCGTCCTCAACGACCGCAACTACCCCCGCTTTCGATCCCTGCTGGACGCCGCCGGCGTCGCGGTCCAGCCAACCCACATGGGCTTCTCGGTGAAGGGCGAGGACGAGGACTTCGAGTTCGCCGGCACGCCGCGCGGGCTCTTCTGCCAGCCCGCCAACCTCGGCCGCCGCGCGTTCTGGGGGATGCTCGCCGATCTTCGGCGCTTCAACGCCGCGCTGCGCGCGGTGCTCGCGAGCCCGAGCGACGAGCGGCGCTCGCTGGCGCAGTTCGTCAGCGACGGCGGCTACTCGCGCTGGTTCATCGACCGCCTGATCGTGCCGCAGGCCTCGGCGGTCTGGTCCGCCGACCCAGCGACGATGTGGAGCTTCCCGGTGGCGTTCCTGGCCGAGTTCTTCGACAACCACGGGATGCTCGGGTTTCGCGACCGGCCGCGCTGGCAGACCGTCGTCGGCGGAGCGCACCGCTACGTGCAGGCGCTCAGCCGGCCCTTCGCCGAGCGCATCCGGCTCGCCTGCCCGATCGCGGCGCTGCGGCGTGAGCCCGGTTCGGTCACGCTGCGGACGCGCGACGGGCACAGCGAGCGCTTCGACGAGGTGATCCTCGCCTGCCACGCCGATCAGGCGCTCGCCCTGCTCGAGGACCCCACGCCCGCGGAACGCGCGATCCTCGCCTCGTTCCCTTACCAGCCCAACGAGGCGGTGCTGCACACGGACAGCTCGCTCCTGCCTCGCCGAGCGGCCGCACGCCAGGCCTGGAACTACCACCTGTTCGCGCAACCGCGGCCGTTGAGCACCGTCACCTACTACTGCAACCACCTGCAGCGCCTGGACGCCCCGGAGGACTTCTGCGTCTCGCTGAACATGGCCGACCGGATCGACCCCGCGCAGATCATCGCCACCTTCGCCTACGCGCACCCGGTCTTCAACGGCGCCGGCGTGGCCGCGCAGGCGCGCTGGAGCGAGATCTCGGGCGACCGGCGCACGCGTTACTGTGGCGCGTACTGGGGCTGGGGCTTCCACGAGGACGGCGTGGTTTCCGCGCTGCGAGCGGTCGAAGGGCTGTGATGAGCGCGAGCTGCGTCTACGAGGGTTGGGTCCGCCACCGCCGTCTCGGTGCGCCGGCCCACGAGCTGCGCGCGAAGCTCTTCATGGTCTACCTCGACCTCGATGAGCTTCCGGAGCTGTTCGACTCCTACCGCTTCGCCTCGGCGCGCGGGCGCGCACTCGTGCAGTTTCGCGCCAGCGACCATCTCGGCGATCCGCAACGGCCGCTCACGGAGCAAATCCGCGAGCTCGTCGCGGCGCGCACCGGCGCGCGCCCAGCGGGCCCGGTCCGGCTGCTCACCAACCTGCGCCAGCTCGGGCATTGCTTCAACCCGGTCAGCTTCTACTACTGCTTCGACCAGGCGGGCTCGCACGTGCAGGCGATCGTCGCCGAGGTCACCAACACGCCGTGGGGCGAGCGCCACGCCTACGTGCTTTCACCCACGACAACACGTCCAGGCTCATCGATCATGCGCGGACGCTTTGAAAAAGAATTCCATGTCTCCCCGTTCATGGGTATGGATCACACCTATGTGTGGCGCATGACGGCGCCCGCACAGCGCCTGGTCGTGCACATCGACAGCGAGCAGGGCGACCGGGTCGTGTTCGATGCGACGCTCTCTCTGGAGCGAAGCGAGCTGACGCCGGCGCGGCTGCGCGCGCTGCTGGTCCGCTACCCGCTGTTGACGCTGCGGATCGTGCGCCGGATCTACGCCAACGGGCTGCGCCTACGCCTGAAGGGTGCGCGCTACTACCCCAATCCGAGCGGCGCGCCGCTGCTGGGCGCGCGCCGCGCGCGCGTCCGCGGCGCCCGCGAAGGGACGGTCCGGTGACGGCGTCGAGGCGCACCGGTGAGCGCGGCACGCGCGAGCCCTGCGAGCGACTCCCCACGTTTGCTGGGCTTTTCGTTGCGCGAAGAAGGAGACTTCGTACATTCGTCGACGGTGGTTACAATCCTGCCCGGATGGCACCACGCGCGGGGCAAGGAGTGGCGCGACGGCGGATCGCGGGCGGTGCGGTCGCGCTGGCGCTGCTCATCGTCCCCGCGGCCGCGTTTGCCGCCGGCACGCACGGGGCTCACGCCGCGTCGAAGACCGCCACGAGCATCCTGCGCACCACGGTCCCGAAGCAGGGTAAGTACCTGCTGGTCGTCGAGGTCCGCGCACGCGGCAAGCATTCGCGGCTGGTCGACGTCTACGTCCCCGGCAAACCGGTGCGGAGCGTCGTCGCGAACCCCTGGTGGGGGGCCGCCGTCTACTACACGCTCAGCCTCTCCCCGACGAAGCTGGTCGTCCGCACCGTCAACGCCCCGCCGGCCGTGCAGGTGCGGGCGAAGCTGAGCCTGAGGACCGCGGCGACGCCAAATACCCCCTCGACGACGAGCAACAGCGCGCCGCCATCATCTTCGTCTTCGACGACGACCACCACCACCACCACGACGACGCCTCCGCCGGCGGCGTCGCCGCCCCCCACGCCGTATCCGAGCCCGTACACGAACCCCGTCTTCACCGACAACTTCCAGACCGACTTCACGAACGGCGGCAGCCTCCCCAACCAGCTCCCGACCAACAAGTACTGGAACCTGGACAACTGGGGCGGTTGCGGCCAGTCCCCGGTGCCCACGGTCTCCACGAGCAACACGAACGACATCGGCAGCGGCCAGGACCTCGACGGCGTCAACCCCGACCAGAACGCCTACCTCACGCCGCAGGGCCTGGCGATCACAGCGGTGCGCAACCCGAACGCGGCCGCCAACTCGTACGCCACCGACATGTACACCTCGGCGCAGGTGGACAGCGTTGGCCACTGGTCCGGCGAGTACGGCGAGGTCGAGGCGAGCATCGAGATGCCGACTGCGCAGGGCCTTTGCCCGGCCTTCTGGATGCTGGGCGACAACAACATTCCGGGCTCCTCGCCGGGAATTCCGGGTGAGATCGACATCGTCGAGGCGCCGACATTCGGCGCGGGGATCGAGGACTACGCCGATCTCCACGGAACGACCGTGAACCCCCCGACCGGGGCGACCACGCAGCAGTACGAGATCTCCACTCCGGCGCCGTCCGCCGGCTTCCACACCTACGCGATCATCTGGACGCCCACCTCGATCACGTGGACGCTCGACGGCATCGCGTACGCCACCGCCAACCAGGGCGCGCTGGTCGCGGGGTCGTCGTGGGCGAACGACTACTCCTACGGCAACTTCCACCTGATCTTCGACCTGGCGGTCGGCGGCTGGTCCTGCGACTTCGGCACCTGCACGCCCGCCACCTCCCTGGGCGCTCCGAGCTACACGATGTACGTCCAGTGGGTGAAGTGGCTCCAGTAGCAGCCGTCGTTTCCTCCGCCGCGAGTTCGCCGCGAGCGACTCGTGGCGCGCGATCAACCTGACCGACTGAACCGCCGGCGCCCGGTCTGCGTAACAGAGAACGTGAGCGAGCGGATCGACCCGGCGTGGATCGCTGAGCGGGCGGGCAGCCGGCGGCCTCGCCTGACGCTCGCCGGTCCGATCAACGTGATCGCACGCGCGGTCGTGCGCACGCTGCTGCGCCGGACCAGATACGGCACGCTCACCGTTCGCGAGGGCGCTGACAGCCGCACCTTCGGCGCCGCCAGCGAGGGCGGCCCGGCCGTGACCGTGCTCGTCCACGACCGGCGCTTCTATCGTGCGCTGCTGCGCGGCTCGCTCGGCGTCAGCGAGGCCTACACCGACCGCTGGTTCGACTGCAGCGAGCTGGCCGAGCTCGCGCGCCTCGCCGCGCTCAACATGCCGGCCCTGGATCGCTGGCGGCGCGCCGTTCGCCCGCTGGTCGCAGCTCCCCAGGCGGCGGCCAGCTGGTGCGCGCGAAACACGCCAAAACGTTCACGCCGGCGGATCGCCGCGCATTACGACATCGGCAACGACCTCTTTAGTTTGATGCTCGACGAGACGATGACGTATTCGTGCGCCATCTTCGAGGAACCGGCCGCTTGCTGCACGACGCGCAGATCGCCAAGCTCGACCGCGTCTGCCGCAAGCTGGAACTCCGGCCGCAGGACCACGTACTCGAGATCGGGAGCGGCTGGGGCGGTTTCGCGATCCATGCCGCCTCGCGCTACGGCTGCCGCGTCACAACGACGACGATCTCGGCCGAGCAGCGACGCCTGGTCGACGAGCGTATTGCCGCCGCCGGCCTGCAGGATCGCGTGACCGTGTTGCTCCAGGACTACCGCGATCTGCAGGGCACCTACGACAAGCTCGTCTCGATCGAGATGATCGAGGCGGTCGGCTGGCAGTACTTCGACACCTTCTTCGAGCGCTGCGCCGCGCTGCTCGCGCCCGACGGGGCGATGCTGCTGCAGGCGATCACGATCGACGACCGCGCCTACAACGTCGAGAAGTCCAAGCGGAGCTTCGCCAACACTCACGTCTTCCCCGGCGGCTGTCTGCCCTCGCTCGCGGTGATCTCGCGCTCGGTGGCGCGCGTGACCGACCTGCGACCGATCCAGCTCGAGGACATCACGACGCACTACGTGCGCACGCTGCGCTGTTGGCGCGAGAACTTCCTCGCCCAGCTCGAGCGGGTGCGCTCGCTCGGCTACGACGGACGCTTCCAGCGGATGTGGGAGCTCTACCTCGCCTACTGCGAGGGCGGATTCGGCGGCGGCCGGATCGGCAACGTGCAGCTGCTGCTGGCGAAGCCTCACTTCCGCCCCGCGACGACCGATGCCGCGCACACCGCCGCAGCCGCCGCAGCCCGGCCGTAGCCCGCCGCCTGCGAGCGCGCTTGCAGCGCGTCAAGCCCGACATCCCGGCGTGCCACACTGGAGTGGTGACGTGGATGCTCCAAAAGCGCGCTCCACTTCCACAGCCCGCCACACCGCGTAGAGGAAGCACACCGCGTGCGAAGGGCCGGGGCCGCTGATGGTGTCCGTCCGTCGAGTCGCCTTGACGCGCCGCTTCGCCGCGGCCGTCGCCTTTGCTGCGCTGATCATCGCGGCGTCGACGCTCGCTCCCGCAGCGCGCAGCGCGACGACGACGCCGACCGCCTCGACGAAGCTGGTCAAGCGCGTGCCCGCGCCGGGCGCCTACGCCGTCGTCGTGTCGATCGCGGCTCCGCCCACCGACGAGTCGGTCAGCGTGTTCGTAGGCTCGCGCTCGGCGCTGAACGTGCCGCTGACCCCGGGGGCCGGGATCACCTTGGCGTTCGACGTGCGTGTGCACAGCAGGCGCTTGACGGTGCGCACGGTAAGCACCGGCGCCAAGGCGGGCGTCACGATCACGACCTCGCGGCAGCCGGCGCAGTCGACACTGCCACGCGTCGTCAGCTACGGGGCGAGCGGCAGCCCAACCGGGCCGACCGGCGCGACCGGCGCGACCGGGAGCACCGGCGCCACGATCGTCAGCCCACCAACCGGCCCCTACAAACGCCTCGTATGGTCCGATGAGTTCAACGGCCCTGCCGGCACGGCTCCGAACCCCGCGAACTGGAGCGACGACAGCTACGGCGGTTGCGGCGACAACACGCTCTCGACGAACACGCAGAGCACCGCGAACGCGGCGCTCGACGGCAACGGCAACCTCGCGATCACCGCCGACGGCGGTCCAAGCTACGACTCCGCCCAGATCGACAGCGCAAACCACTTCTCGTTCGAGTACGGCGAGCTCGAGGCGCGCATCCGGCTGCCCAGCAACGGCAGCGGACTGTGCTCGGCGTTCTGGCTGCTGGGCGATCCGACTCCCCCCGGCTCGGCGCCTCCGGGCGCGTGCTGGCCCCAGTGCGGGGAGATCGACGTGATGGAGGCCATCTCGCCGTATCCCAACTCCATCTTCGCGACCCTGCACGGCCCTGTCAGCGGCTCGTCGAACTTCCAGTCGTGGGAGGCCACGCTCGCCTCCACGACGGCGTTCACCGGCACCTTCCACACCTACGGCGTGATCTGGCGACCAGGGAGCATCACGTGGACCTTCGACGGCGCGCCCTACGCGACGGCGACGCCGAGCACACTCCCGTCCAGCGCTCAGTGGGTCTTCGACGGCCACCCGTTCCACATCGTGCTCGACCTCGCCGTCGGCGGCTGGCCCGGACCGCCGGCCGCCGGAGCGCCCTTCCCGGCGACGCTCGACGTCGACTGGGTGCGCCTCTACAACTGAGCAGCGCCGCGCAACGCCACGCTCGCGGCCGGCGCCAGCGCGCCGCCCCGCCCCCGCCTCGAGGTCAGCACGCGGCGACGCGGGGATGGCGCAACACCCGCCGTCGACACGTCAGCGCGCAGCGAAGCGGGGAT
>Ga0181535_10003395_pt1 | contig 18520 bp, 11 predicted proteins | sample PEATcosm2014_Bin_44_FD_119774 | JGI IMG/M metagenome (GOLD analysis project Ga0181535, IMG submission 119774) | Peatland microbial communities from MTU Mesocosm Facility, Houghton, MI, USA - PEATcosm2014_Bin17_30_metaG | ecosystem: Environmental > Terrestrial > Soil > Wetlands > Peat | place... | reverse complement strand
CGCCGATCGTGAAGCGCCCCCCCGAAATGGCTCGTGTGGTTATTCCAAAAGTAAAACCCAAAGTGACCCCGGCCCCGGTGATTCCAACTCCCGTTTTGACGGTCGTTGTGGCTCCCAAGATTGTGCGGCCGACGATTCCTACGCCTCAGGTACATGCGCTTGAGGCTCCTATGCCAACTCCCCCGGTTCTCCAACCGCGGCCTGCGCCCAAGGTGGAGGTTGCGGTCAATACCGGCCTGTTTGGAGGTGCTCCAGAACCGCCCACGACGAAGCGACCGGCTGACCAGGTTCAGACGGGTGGATTTGGGAGTCCGGATGGGCTTCCCGGCAAGGCGCAAGGTGGAGCTACCGGTAATGTTGCAAAGTTGGGGTCGTTCGGACTTCCCGATGGCCCGGGTGTGGGTAACGGAACGGGCGGCGCTCACGGCGTTCGCGGCGTCATTGCCAGCGCCGGCTTTGGTAGCGGGATCGCTGGTGGGGGCGGCGGCGGAAACGGCGGCAGAGTTGCCATGGGAAGTTTCGAGACCGTAGCCCAAGTGACCCAAGCCCCAACGAAGAACTCACATGCACAACAGCCGGTCGAGTTTTTGCCCGTAGAGATCTTCTCCAAGCCTACCCCGGTGTATACGGAGGAGGCACGGCATCTCGGAATTCAAGGTGAAGTCGCGCTTTCAGTGATCTTCGAGGCCAGCGGCGCGATCAAGGTCCTTGGTGTGGTGAAATCCCTGGGACACGGGCTCGACCAGGCGGCGGTACAAGCTGCCGCACAAATTCGATTCAAGCCAGCACTGCGCGACGGTAAGCCGGCGGATTTTCCTGCGACCCTGCGCATCGAGTTCAGGCTGGCCGACCAATCTACATAGAGGGCCGCCTGGCCGACCCTTACAATTTGCCGGAGGAAATGTTATGAAGACTCATCGCAGCGCACGCGTCACTTGGTTACTACCCTTACTTCTGTTCGCCACCCCGATGCTCTTGCCCTTGGCGGCCAGCGACCGGTCTAAGCCCGCAAAAGCCATTGCGCAGCCTGAACCCAAGCAACTTACCGATATGGTCTATCGCATCATTGCCAACGAGTGGCAAACCCGCACAACGCTGGCGGAGTTTTCGCCGCGGGTTGAGACCTACCTTCAGTATTACCACCCGGACCGCGAACTGGGCGATGTGGCCACGGAAGATGCTTACTTTTTGGGCCGCCTGAAGTTCAGCAAGAGGGTTGATGGTAAGGCGATCGAAGCATCCTTCATTACCGATTCCCACTCACCGCGGTTTCTCCACACCGCGGCTCTCCACGCCCCGTCGCTGTTCCTTACTGAGCACCTCCGCCTGGGTGAATTCGCAGTCGAACCCCTGGTGGTGGATGAGAATAACTTCGACCGGGAGCACTACGCCTTCGACCCGGTTCGCTGGGAATACCTGGGCGACATCCGATGCTTGGCAATTGATATCCATCCCAAGGACGCCAAGGCCATCGGCGCCTTTCAAGGGCGCATCTGGGTTGAGGATCAAGGCTACGCCATCGTTCGCTTAAATGGCACGCGCATCAATCCCCCTCGTGGGATTTCCTACGTGCACTTTGACTGCTGGCGCGAGAATCTTCGCGCTGGAGTGTGGCTGCCGGTCTACATTTACAGCCAGGAATCAGACCACAGCAAGCGAAACCGCTACAAGGCGGAAACGAGGTTTTGGGGCTACGACCTTTCCGCCCATCACGAGCAGCAGGAGTGGACCAACATTCTGGTGGATGCTCCCGCGCCGGTCCGTGACAACAGTGAAGTCGCCTCCGACCTCTCTCCCGTTGCGAGCGAGCGGCAGTTGACCATCGATGCCGAGCACAACATGCTCGACCGGCTGGAAAAGGCCCGGCTCATTGCGCCTCCCGGCGCCGTGGATAAGGTCCTTGAAACCGTGGTGAACAACCTGATTGTGACCAACCATCTCGAAAATTTACCTCCGGTCCATTGCCGCGTCATGTCCACCTCGACCTTGGAGTCTTTCAGCCTGGCTTACACGATCGTCCTCAGCCGGGGGCTGATCGACGTCCTCCCCGATGAGACGAGCCTGGCCATGGTTCTGGCTCATGACCTCGCCCACGTTGCGCTGGGGCAAAAACTCGACACCAAATACGCATTCAACGATACGCTGCAAATGACCGATGAGGAATTGCTCGCCAGCTTGGACGTCGCGCGGGACGCCACCGATGAAGCGGAGGCCGATGCCAAGGGAATTGAGTTCCTCAAGAATTCGCCCTATAAAGACAAGCTCGGTGATGCTGGTTTGTTTCTTCGGGCAGCGGCTGAAGCCGCCCCACACGTTCCCCATCTGTTTGGGGCACACTTGGGCAATGGGTTGACCGAGGGCAAAGGCAATTCGCTCCGCATGGCGGCACTGATGAGTTCCGCTCCCACGCTAAACGCCAAGAAGCTCGACCAGATCGCCGCTCTGCCCCTGGGCTCACGCATGCAGGTCAATGCCTGGGACGGTGGAGTGGCGTTCACTACCCGCAAAGCGGATGCGATTGTTGATGCCAGTGAGAAATTGCCCTTCCGGGTTACTCCGGTGGTTCCGTACTTGCGCTTTTACACGGCTCCTGCGCCGAAGACCGTCGAAGCGTCCAATACCAAGAACTAGGGGTCCGTGCGAGACTGGCCCGGGGACGCGTAGTTCTCGGGCCTGATCTAAGGTCACGGAGAGTTTCCACGTCAAGGTTGTCCAAGGTAAGAAGTAGTTAGCTTTCCCTCCAATCCTGCGGTTTCGCGCCAGCCCGCTCTACGGCTGGCGCGAAAGGCCGCAGTCTCATTCGTTCCGCTTTCCTCTTGCCATCTAAAATGTGAGATTTGAAATTTCAAACTGCCTTGCGCGTGTCTGATCACTGGGATTTGAAATTTCAGATCCCCAACGTGGCGCCTGGAGTTTGAGTTATCAAGCTCTAGATGGTACAAGAAAGGCCATCAGGCGCCAGGTCTTGGTGTCAGCTCTTAGGGGCAAGGTGCGGGATGTCGGAACCCGGGTTACTGTTAGCTGTCAGCTTTCCTGTCACCTGACACCTACCGCAGGTACTTCACCCAAATCGGACTGGACCACGCCAGGTTGCGGTCCATCTGGCTGACGCGCACGTAGTACCAGCTTTCGCCCTGGGTCGGCGCATTGTCGACGTAGGAGAAGTCCGCGCTCTTGCGATTGGGTGATGTGCTGAAAACAAACTTCCCGTCTTTGATGATTTCAACACGCTGAAGCGTATCGGTTCCCGCCACCTTGACTTTAAGGCGAGGCGCGGTGGCCGCGGCGAAAGCGTCGCCCATCAGGTAGGTGTGTCCATGCTCATCCACGGCCTGAAAATCCACAATGATATTGTCCGTGGCGCCGTAGGCGTGGCGTTTTCTCATGCTTTCGACGATGTCGGTGCGTTCCATCGAGGGCGTATAAATCATCGTGTAGGAGCTGTGGGTCGAGATGTGGTCGGAGCTCGATTCCACGCCCAACTTGTAACCTTTGGCCAAGCCATTCCAATAGAATCCCGCGGGCTCATACTTTCCGTGGACTTCCACCTGGTAGTTCGCGCTCTCGGCGCGCGGCGCCCCTTCATATTCGTAGTTGGCGTGGTAGCCCTGATAGATTTCCACCAGGGGCTCAACATCAGGGTCGTTATCGCGATAGTCGGAGCCTTGATCGGTGGCCATGGAATGCAGCATGCAGATGCCCCGGTACTGTTTCAAATAGGGGTACAGGATGGGACCGCTCGCGACCTTGCCCTGATTTTCCGCGTCGCTGATGGGAAGGGTGCGAGTGCCCCGCTCCGCGAACACCACGTTGCGATGCCCGGTAGGATACGCCACGCTGCGCTCGGATCCGAACAGCGGGGTGTAATAGTCCCGGATGTGGAACAGGTCGATGGCCTTCTCGGTTCGCCACCACGTGTATTCGTTATCGCCGCCGGCGTTGTGATCGGAAATGATCCCGGTATCCATCGCCGCCGCATCCATCATGTAGCGGAAATAATCCTCCACCGAGCCGTCGCCGGCGCCATCGCCGGAAATTTCTGTGTGCCGGTGGAAGTCGCCGCGCAGAATGCGGAGCGACGCGTCATTCAACGTGGTGCGATAAGCGCGAACGCGGGCCACATCCTCGCGCTCGTTCGGATGCACGGGAGGAGATCCCTCCTTGGGATCCTCGAATTGCACCAGTTGCGGAGGCGGCGCCAGGGCCGCGCTGGAGAAATCCGCGGCGTCAATTTCCTGCACGCCGGGACGATGCGGACCCGTGCCAGTCGTTGCGCTCATGGAAGGCTGAAACCCCGAAACCGGGCCAAACGGCCGATTGTTGTTGATCCACGCCATCCAGACTCCGCGCGGGCCCGGACTGATCTGGAAAGTCCCGTCGGGTCGTGACGAGGTATCCGGGATGGGCATGAGGCGAGTCCAGTGGTCGCCTTCATAGCTCGTCAGGAAATTCTCCCATCGTCCGTTATTAGCCCAATGATCGACGCGAGTTATATCAGTGCTGGTGCGGATTTGTAGCGCGGCCCAGATTCGCCCGCTCGCATCCGCGGCCAGGCGCGGCGTTTCGTTAAAACGGTTATAGCGCGTGGGAATGGCGGCATTCAGATCGCCCGCCGGTTGTTTCCAGACGCCATTCTCCAGCACCGCCACACGCGGGTGGCGATTGGCGTAGAGCGTCGTACTGCGCGATTGGTCGTCGCGGTTCCAGTCCTTGCCCCAGTTGTCTCCCGACTCATCCCAAGCCAGCCACACACGGCCAGCGGAATCGACGGCCAGTGACGCGTGCGCCTGGAATTTGCCCGATTGCGTGACCTGCTGAATGGGTTCCATCGACCCGTCGGCGTTCACCTTGCGCAGGAAGATGTCGTAGTTGCCGTTGCGGTAACTGTCCCATGCGATATAAAGGTTGCCGGCGGAGTCGCTGGCGGCATCCGGCATCCACGCGCTCGGTCCGCTGATTTCCGCGGGCTCTGACCAGGAACTTCCGTGCAAGGTGCTGAGCAGGACATGCGACTGGCCGCCTTGGTAACCCACCCATACCAGGTGGAGCGCGCCGGTCTTATCCGCGACGAGCCGGTGAAAAATGTTGGGGTGATCCCCAGTGGTCAGCTTCTGTCGCGCTGCCCAGTCTCGGCCGTCAAACGTTCGCGCGTAGAGGTCCCAATCCTCGCCCGCCCGTTCCGACCACACCACCCAGACGTGTCCCTCGGAATCTTCTCCGACGGCAGTGTGAAAGACGTCGCCCTTTTTATCGGTAAGGCGCACCGGTTGCGACCAGCCTGCCGACGTTGAGTAGCGGACGTAAACCTGATCGCCGAGGTTTTGATAAGCCTGCCAGGCGATCCAGACCACACCCTTGCGCGTGGCGCACATTGAGGGATAGTCGTGCTCCTCGGGATTCGCGCCTTGCGGCACGGGGGAGATTTGTTGCGGAGTGGGTGTGCGTTCGACCTGAACATCGCCGTCGCGGAAGGAAAGCGCATGGCCGTAGTCCAGATCGCGTAATGCGAACATGAAGTCGCCCTGCGCCGTGTGGACTTGGGCGATTGCCGAGAGAGGAGCTTCCACGGTTGCCGTCACTCCCGCGGGAACATAGTTGAGGACGCGCTCCGTGGTATCCAAAAACTGGGGGACATCGGGCTGATTTTCAAATCGGAGGTGTTTGACGTGCACTTTCCAGGTGCCATCGGGGTTCACCATATCTTGTTCGAAGAGGCGCCAGGGCATGAGGTTCACGACCTTTCCTTGGTTCAGAGTCAAAGAACCGGAGTAGTCCTCCAGCCGCTCCTGCCGCTCTCCAAACACGATGCGAAAGCTCAGCGCCTTATCGGGCATCTGACCGGGCGCCTGCGCGGGCGCTGATCGGTCCCGAGGAATCACCGCCAGAATCGCGCCGATCGCGATGACGGAGAGCATGCCGATTTTTCGCATGGGGAATCCCTCCCGATAGATAGCCCGAATTTCCTTCGCGCGGAAATGGTACCACTAAATGCATGCCATTTGAGCAAGGTCTGAAAGGCTTCACCGCAGAGACGCAGAGGTCACGGAGAAAAGAGCTTCGCTGATGGAACGGACATTGCCGCGTTGACTCGTTATTCTTACGTCTGTGTGTTCTCCGTGACCTCTGCGTCTCTGTGGTGAAGCCTTCTTCTGCGGCCCGAGGTGATTCTCGGAATGCGCAGTACAGGTCACGGAATCATGTGGACGAACTTCCGCGCCCATGCGAGAATTTTAGGAGCGGGCATTTTCGCGCAATGAATTCGGCTTTTTTGCTTCGGCAGGAGCAACTTGGGGGGCCCGGGGCGAAGACGGAGTGGAACGTTTGCATGGACCTAAAGCGTATTCTGATTACGAACGATGATGGGATAACCGCTCCGGGCATCAGGGCACTCGAGCAGAGCTTGGCCGCGGTGGGAGACGTCACCGTCGTCGCTCCCGACCGGGAAATGAGCGCCACCAGTCAATCGATCACGCTGCACACGCCCATCCGTGTTCACTCTATTGACGACCGGCATTATGCCATCGGCGGCACACCCACCGATTCGGTAGTGATGGCTCTCTACAAGATTTTGCCGAAGCGGCCTGACCTGGTGGTGAGCGGCATCAATCCCGGCGGGAATTTAGGCGAAAACGTGGTCTACTCGGGAACCGTAGGTGGAGCGATGGAAGGAGCAGTGCACGGAGTGCCGTCCTTCGCCATCTCCCTTGCGTCGCGGAAGGATCTGGATTTTTCCGTCGCCGCGGCTTTCGCGGCGCAACTTGCCACCAAGATTTTGGCGGACGGTCTGGAACCGGGTGTGTGCTTGAACGTGAACGTGCCGCGCGGCAAAGTGCGCGGCGTGCGCATCACCCGCCAGAGCCAGAAGATTTCTCAAAACCTCGTGGTGGAACAAAAGGACCCGCGCGGGCGGCCGCACTATTGGCTCGACGAGACGGTCGAATTTGATGAAGTCGAGCCGGATTCCGATTACGGCGCCCTCCGCGCACGCGCGATTTCCGTGACGCCTCTCCAGGTTGACCGCACCCATTACCCCAGCCTTAACCACATTTCCAGTTGGCTTCCGGCCCTACAGATGAAGTAATGGCGGCCTTACGCCGCCCCAGGGTCCGTCGCCCGATGAATAAACCCACGGCCACGGAGCCCTAGGGCGAGCTAAACTCGCCGCTACTTCCGCTCCTTATCAAAAAAAGACCGACGGCGAGACATGGAAACGCTCGCTGAGCCGCGCTATGTGGTCGCGGTTCAATCGACGTTTGCCGGATAGAACCAGTGATACCGTGCTCTCGCTACCCAGTTCCGTCGCGATATCTCGTTGCGAGAGTCCATTTTGGTCGAGAAGAAAACGCAATACGTCGATCGGGTCGGCGTCCGGCACGGGGTAGCGCTCCGCCTCGTAGCGCTCAATGAGAAGGGTCAGTAGATCGATGGCCTCTTCGTCTTCAGGCGTACGGCGAGACTTTGCCGTCAACTTGAAGAGCGCCTCCGTGTATCTTGCGAGTTCCTCATCCGAGTGGATCAGGCGGGGCGCTCCCCGCCGGATCATCTCGGCTGGATTCGCCAGTGCTGTGCTCATCGTGTTACCCCCCTATCCCATTGGGTAGGATTATCGCACTGCTGATGGGTCAGGAAAGACCGGACATAAATGTGCCCTTCTGCGATCCTGGCATCCTTGACGCGCGAATAATGGATAATGGTTACAAGGCGGTAGCGGTTATGACGGATATTAAAGATCACATACCCCTTCACATCATCGACATCCTTGAAAACCTGCCGGACTTCTTCGAACTGCCGCCAGCGCGCGGCCTTCGCGATTTTACGCCAAGCCATAATTTCATTGGCGGCGTCCGGATATCGCTTCATAGCTCGGTTCAGGCGCTTTTCCGTGACGACGTGCATAAAGGTTCTTTCTGCGTTCTACCGCAACAAGACCCGTTTCGCTTCCCATGATACTTTGCAAAATGAAAAGCGTCAATAGAAACTTTGCATTTTGCAAAGAACCTTGCCAACTCCATTGCCCGGGTGCCTTCCGCCAATCAGGTGGGAAACCTAAAGGCGAAAGAGGCATTCCTTTCGACGTAGCGCGGGCGTCCCGCCCGCTGGGGCGTGGGCATCCTGCCCGCGCAGTCTTGGCAGGAGCGGGCCGCTCCCGCGCCGGCGGGCGGGCCGCCCACGCTACGTTCACATTTTCAACTTTGCGCTGGAAATCTACGCTTACCGGGTAGGCAGTTAATGTTGACACGCGGGGTGAAAAAGCTTACTCAGAAGGAGCCGCCTGAGCGGCTCCCTCTGTTCTGCCAACAACTACTTTTCAAGCTGCGCTTCGACTTCGGGCAGCACGGCTGTACCTTCCGCTCTGACCGCGTCCAGAGCCCTTGGATCCAGCCCCAAGGCCTTCACGATGGTCGGCGCGACCTGTGTGGTTGTGGTCCCCGCCGAAACGGTCTGGGCCGCAAAGCCGGGATGGGCGACCAGCAGCACGACGTTGGTATCGTCGTGCGCGAAGCCGCCGTGATCCCCCACCATCGAAGTACTGCCCGAGTAGGTCACGCCCACGTTGGGCGTCACGATAATATCCGGCGACCGCGGATCCTCGCCCTTGCCAAGCCCGCCGACGTTGTAATTTAGCGCCAGTGTTGGCCCGTAGTAAATCTCTCCCAGCCCGATCGCTGCCGCATTCTGGTTGAGCAATTCCACAGCAGAGGTCACGCTCCCGCCAGGATTCAGCCAGAGCACCGACACATCGTCTTCCGTGGCGCCGATGCCGGTTGGGTTCAGCGGCGACTCCGAGTAGGGAATGGCGCTCCCCAGCAGCGTCGCTGGCGTATTCGTGCCGTCGGCGACGTATTGAACCGTGTCGATCGGCGACTCTCCGTGCTTTGCCGAGATGATGATCAGCGTATCGTCATATTCACCCGCATCCTTTAATGCGTGAACGATCTGGCCGATGGAGGCGTCTACAAATTTGATTTCCTTCAGCAGCTCAGCGCTGGGGACGGCTGCCGCGTTCTGGTAACCGCCGACGGCCACATTCGGCTCGTTGAGGCTTTGTCCGAAATAAACTGACTGGAAATTCATGCCGAAGACCGCGGGAGTTCTCGCCGGCGCGCCGTTGTGGGTCTTGCCCGCAATTTCATTCAGCAGCGCCTTCACCCTCAGTGCGTCATAGCACTGGATATTGTCGAAGCTGTTGGTCCATGACGAGAGGCTCGCCACCTGATCGCGGATCGTGGCGCACGAAACGCCTTCCGCGGTGGTCACGCCCGGCAGCGGAATGACAGTCGAGTCCACTTCCGGCGAGTAGTAGTCATCCAGACCAGTTCCCCCCGGCCCCGCCGCCATTGAATACGACGGGTGCTTGTCGATCCAAGCGGTGTAACCGCCCGCGGCATGGACGACGCCAAAGATCGTGTTCGTGCGCAGGAAGTTCCACGGATAGACCGGAGCGCAACCCGCCGCCGGGTCCCGCACCAGCTTCCTCGGGTCGATCGAAGCCACGCCGCCCTCGGTCGGTGGTGCGCCGGGTGCGCCACCATTCAGCATGGTGTCGTCAATGTCGATGCCCTGATCGTTATCGGTGGTGGTTCCGGTCGGTGGAGCGTAAGGCGTGCAGAGGTTGGGCGCACCCGCCAACCCCGTGCCCGTCGTTAATGCCGGTGGGTCGAGCGACCGGTCATAAGCCACGTCGTAGTAGAGACCTGTCGTCTTCGGCGAGCCGCCCGTCACCAACGCCGCCAGGCCGGGAAAAGAATCCGAAGGCTTTGATGATGTGGTGTTTACATAATTGATCGCCGTGCGGCCCAGTTCTGCCAGGTTCGGGCAGTACGGATCTCCGCTGTTCGCGCCCGCAACCCCATGCACGCAGTTGTAGAAATCTACGGCGTGCATACCGTCAATGCTCAACAGCAACACGTGCCTTATTCTCTTGCCGCCTTCATTGTCCGAATTCGCTGCCGTTCGAACCGTCAACGACGCCAGTGCGATCACCACCCCAGCTCCCGCCAGGGCTAGCTTATCCATTTTCATGAGATGCCCCCTTTGAGCGCCCGAGTATCGCTGCCCAATATTGCGGAATCGTTAACGCGATGTGAAATCTCCTCCAAACCGGCCCTGCTAACTGTCGGCTCGGTTGCGCCGGGACGGCGAACGGATAAGTTCTCGGATGGTTCACCTGGGAATAACCTTCTCTTAACGTCCGGATGATTTCCTATTGCGCGGGCTGCTTAACCCAAAACTTCAAAGGAGGATAAGGACGAACATGTCTCAAACTGTGCGAAAAAAGTACTTCGTCGGTGCCGCGGCTGGCATTGTCTTGCTGGCTTCAACGGTGGCTTACAATTCCTACTCTCAACCTCAAGGTTTTCTGGATGACGCCGGACATAAGATCCGGCACGTCTTGCTGATTAGCATCGATGGGATGCATTCCGTAGACTTCATTAACTGCTCCAAGGGAGGGTACTGCCCCAACCTGGCGGCGCTTGCCGGCACGGGCGTGAATTACCTGAACTCCTCTACGTCGAAGCCTTCGGATTCTTTTCCGGGATTGATGGCGCTGATGACGGGAGGCAGTCCGCGCACCTATGGCGCGTTTTACGACGTGGCTTATGACCGTTCGCTCGATCCTCCGGCGCTGACCACCGGCAACGGTCTGGCATCCGGGCCTTGCACGCCCTACGGCGCCCCGTCCGGCACAACGACGGAGTTCGACGAGGGCATCGACATCGACCAAACGCAACTCAACGGTGGAGCGCCGGCAGGCGTGGACGGTGGTATCTCCTCCATCGATTACCGCAAGCTGGAGCGCGATCCCGCCAAGGGATGCGCGCCCGTCTACCCGTGGAATTTCGTTCGCACCAACACGATTTTTGGGGTCATTCACGCCGCCGGCGGCTACACCGCATGGTCCGACAAGCACCCCGCGTATTCGGCGGTTTCCGGCCCGGGCAATGGCACGAATGTGGACGACTACTATGCCCCCGAAATCAATTCGATCCCGGTGAGTCTGTCTAACGTGCCGGGCTGCCATCCGCTCCCGGATCAAACGCAGGTCTCCGCATCCAATGCCTGGACGGATAGCTTCCAAAACATTCAGTGCTACGACAGCCTGAAAGTTCAGGCCATCGTAAACGAAATCAACGGCTGGACGCACAACGGCTTGAGCCGCGCTCCCCGGCCAGCCATCTTGGGGATGAACTTCCAGACGGTGAGCATTGGCCAGAAGCTAATTGAAAAAGCTATCCATGTGACCGGCGGATATCAGGACGCCATCGGCACTCCCACGCCAGCCCTACAGGGTGAAATTCAATGGACCGACGCAGCCATCGGCTCCATGGTGGCAGCGCTCAAGAGCAACGGGATTTACGACAGCACCCTGATCGTTGTTTCGGCCAAGCACGGCCAAAGCCCGATCGATTCGGCGCGCTATCTGGGGATTTCGAATTCCACGAATGACCCGATCACAACCTCTCCTGCCACAATTCTCGATGGCGCTGGGTGCTTGCCCTACTCCGAAGCCCCGTCCAACCCGACCGGTATTGGCCCCACTGAGGACGATGTCTCCCTGATCTGGCTCAATAGTAGCTGCACGACGGCGAGCGCAGTGAGCACCCTTCGGACCACCTCGCCGACAACAAACAACATCGCTGGCATCGGCGAGATTTTCTCCGGACCGAACCTCGAAACTTACTTCAATGCCCCCGGACTTCCCCCCAACGGCGACCCGCGCACTCCGGATATCCTCGTCACGCCGAATGTTGGCGTAACCTACTCCGGCAGCGGCAAGAAACTCGCCGAGCATGGCGGATTTTCGCGCGATGACACAAACGTGATTCTCCTGGTGTCCAATCCTCGCTTCCGGCCAGAGACCGTTACCACCGCGGTGCAAACTGCGCAGATCGGACCGACAATCCTCGAGGCGCTGGGACTGGATCCGAACCAACTCGATGGCGTACGGCTCGAACATACCCAGGTACTGCCCGCCGTCCAGTTCGATTCCGGCGACGCTCACTAGTCATGCATGACGGTTCGCAAATTGGGCCGCTTCTAGATCGAAAACCTCAGGGAGGGCCGACTGGCACGGATCTACCGTGCCCGCCGGCCCTCCCACTTCCTGTCTCGAACACGCACTCATTCCTGAAGTAATCGGGCCAAGTGGGACACGATAAGCAGGACAAGCATGGGGACACTTCTACCCGGGCTTGACAACAAGTGGGACAAGCGTTGACTTGCAGCCTCTCTTGGGTTAACCTGAGCTCCGCTGATAAAACTCTGTTTTTGAAGCAGGTTACGCCATCGCGTGGTGGCGGTCTGGGTATCCAACAACAGGCGGAGCGGCCCTGAACACCAAGGGGTTTGACTCGAAGCGGGGAGGCGAGGCATAAGTGGCTGAAGCACTCACGAAAGCCGGGCGGTATTTGATCGTCGGCGAACTGGGCCGGGGTTCGATGGGGGTTGTGTATAAAGGGTTTGACCCCATCATCGGCCGCACCGTAGCTATCAAGACGATGCTTCCTCAAGGTGTCTCGCAACAAGAGTTTGAGGAATACAAGGCGCGCTTTCAGCGGGAAGCGCAGGCTGCCGGCGTTCTCGCTCACCCCAACATCATCACGGTTTACGATTTCGGCGAGGACAATGGCGTGCTTTACCTCGCCATGGAGTTCCTGGAGGGGAAATCCCTTGAAGCTGTTGTGCAGGAACAGAACATCCTTTCCATCGAAACCATTTTGCCTATTTATGACCAGGTCTGCGGTGCGCTTGACCATGCCCACCAGCACAAGATTGTGCACCGCGATGTGAAGCCCGCTAACATCATGATTTTACAAAGCGGGCTCGTGAAGGTGACTGATTTCGGCATCGCCAAGATGATGTCCATGGGCATGACTCAGGCCGGCCAGGTCCTCGGGACGCCGAATTACATGTCGCCGGAGCAGGTTAAAGGCCGCAGTATCGACGGCCGATCTGACATTTTCGCTCTGGGCGTCATCCTCTACGAGTTGGTGACTGGAGAGAAACCCTTCGGTGGCCTGAACATTACGACGGTAATCTATAAGATCATCAACGAGAATCCCATCCCGCCGCGGGAACTGGACGCCTCGATCCACGCGGGCCTCAGCTATGTTATCACCAAAGCACTCGCCAAGAATGTGGACGAACGCTACCAGACTTGCGCTGAGTTAGCGCAAGATCTGAGGAATTACCGGAACCTTGGCGGCGCGGTGCCAGGTCCAGGCACGCTGCTCATGAAGGCATCTCCGGTTCGAGTGGAAGGCGCCGAATCCGCCCCGTTGCAGGCAGCTCCTCCGGCGCAAGATCGCTATCAGGGTCCGAGCGGCCCGGCGGCGAGCCAAGGATCGAGTATTCTGAAAGCTCCGCCACCTCCAACAAGTGAAACAGCCGAGCCCGCTCCCATGCCCTGGGCTCCGCCGGAACCGCCTGTCGGCCCGCGGCAAACCGCTCCCAGCAGAATAGGCGATGCCCCGATTGCCAGCTCGCTCAACGTTCGCGACATTTCTCTCGCCCCGCCCCGCCAGCAGTCCATTCCGCAGGTTGTGTGGGTTCTGGGTGCGCTTGTCGTTGTGGCGATCCTGGGCGTCCTTGGCTACTTATTTGTCTTGCGGCCGAAGCCTCAACTCCAGTTGCCGCCGCCGACTCCGCAAGTCGTCACGACACCTTCGACCCCTACGACGCCCGTGGAACATGGCGCGACAGGGGGAATTACGGGGACCGTGGGGCAACTGGCGGTGAACGCGAACGTGAAGGGGGCCAAGATTTCTGTTGATGGTAGGACCGACCCCAGTTGGTTGACACCCTACACTATTTCGAACCTTTCCGCCGGAAATCACACCGTCACGATTTCCGGGGGCGGGTACGGGGATTACAGACAAAGTGTCAGGGTAGAAGGTGGGAAGACGGTCAGTATCCAGGGCACCCTTTCAGCATCGCAGACGCCGCCACCAACGACGAATAATCCCCTGGCGAATAATCCACCGGAGCCGAAGCCGGCGGCGGGGGCAGGACAACTGACGGTGAGCGCGAATGTGGCTGGGGCGAAGATTTCGATTGACGACAAGTCCCAACCAGGCTGGGTGACTCCCTATACGATCTCCGGACTTTCTGCCGGCCCGCACAATGTCGTGATTTCCATGGATGGCTACGACAACTTTACGCAAAGTGTGACGATCGGAAATGGGCAGACAATCACCTTGGTGGGCAATCTTTCCGCCCCGAAGGCCGAACTTGACATCGTGACCATCCCTAAAGGCTTTGAAGTGCTCATTGACGGCAAATCTTACGGCCTGAGCCCGGTCAGTGCTCTATTGCCGATTGGGAATCACACCTACGCCGTGAAACAGCCGGGGTCCGAGCCTGAGGATACGGTGTACAAGCTCACGAGTGGCATCCACAAGATCACGGTGACTCTGGGCGAATCGATGGCCACGGGGATTGTGGAAGTCCGCACCACGCCCCCCGGCGCCACGGTGGTGGCGGACGGAGCGCACATCAGTGGGCAGACTCCGACGTCTTTCCGTTTGGCCGTCGGGACTCACACCCTCGTTGTATCGATGCCCGGCTACCTGCCGCAACAACAGCAGATTACAGTTTCACAGAACGCGACAACCCCCGTGAGTGTGCAACTCAACGCGCAATGATGGGGGACGCGCCTTGGGAAGTAGTAGCATAAGCTTTCTTCATGGCTCGATTCGTCATCACTGATAACGCGGCCCAGACTCAGATCTTCGAAATTAGCAGCCCTACGGTTAGCGTGGGGCGGGCGGATACGAACGATCTGGTGCTGCATCATCCCAGTGTCTCTCGCCACCATGTGCGCGTTTCCGTGCTCCCCGGCGAAATCACCGTGCTGAACGATTTGGGAAGCATGAACGGAACCTTCGTTAACAACGTCCAGATTCAGGAGCACCGGCTTAAGGACAAGGACCGCATCGCCATCGGCATGTTCGAGTTGAGGTTTGAATCGACGCCGACGGGCGCCTTGCACATCGAGTCGGGCAGCGGAGCGTTAGCTGATGTCAAAGGTTTGGACGACATCAGCACGGCGCTGCGGCTCACCGCCCCAACGGCGCCGGTCGCTGAGGTGCCCATTGGGGAGCGCGTAAAAGTCCTGGAGAAGGAAAACACACTCCTGAAATTGCTCCTGGCGGTGGGCAAAACGCTCTCCGCCGTTCTGACTCCTGACGAAATCATGCACCGGGTCATGGAGCTGGTTTTTCAGATGGACAGTGTCGAGCGGGGCTTTGTCATGCTTCGCGACGACAAGAAGGGCTTCAAGCCCGCTGTTCTCCTCTACAAAGACGAAACCCGTAAAAATGAAGCGCGCGGCGTCGCTCTTTCCACCACGGTGACGGAGAGGCTGATGAACGACCGCGTGCCGCTGTTGATTTATGATGTGGGCACCGACGAACGGTTTTCCTCCAGCCAGAGCCTGCGCCTGTCCGGCATCCGCTCCGCCATGTGCGCGCCGTTAATCAGTAAAGACAACGTATTTGGAATTTTTTACGTGGATTGCCTGAGCAAGCCTTACGCCTTTTCCCAGGAAGAATTGGGAATTTTTTCCGTGATTGCCGCCGAAGCGGCCATCAGTTTTGACAATGTGCGCGCGCATGAGGAACTGACCCGTCGCACCGTGGAACGCCAGGCGCTCGAGCGCTTCCTCAGCTCCGCCGCAGTCGAAACAATTTTGGCCAACCCGGACGGAGTCCAACTCGGAGGCGAAAACCAGACCGTTACCATTCTGTTTTCCGACATTCGCGGATTCACCCGGATGTCCGAGCATATGGAACCTCATGCCGTCGTTGAACTGCTAAATCAATATTTCTCGGAGATGACGGACATCGTCTTTGACAGCGGCGGGACGCTCGACAAGTACCTCGGTGACGGAATCATGGCGGTTTACGGAGCTCCCATCCCCAAACCCGATGACGCTTTGCGCGCCACCAAGAGCGCCATGGAAATGCAGCGTTCTTTGGTGGCTCTCAACCGCGATTGGGAAAGCCGCGGCCAACCGCCCCTCCGCATGGGCGTGGGGGTGAACACGGGGCCGGTGACGGCAGGGAACATCGGTTCCTCCCGGCGAATGGATTACACCGTCATCGGTGACGCAGTTAATTTGGCCTCACGATTGTGCGCGAATGCCGCGCCAGGCCAGATTCTCGTTTCCGAATCGACTTTCCTGCAACTCAACGGCAGAATACCCGCGCAACGGCTGGATCCCATCCGCGTGAAAGGCAAGGAGACTCCCGTGGAACTCCATGAGATAATTTGGAAAGAGACGGGTTCCTAAGGGCGAAACTTTTTGTCCAGGGCTGGGGAAGAAGAGTATTGAAGCATTGGGTCGGTCAAAGGCATCGTCACGGTTCATTCCCGGGAGTCCACGTAAAATGTTTTTGCCTCCTTCCCGTCGCGCACGCATGGGGTTTCACGCCTTCGTTTTCCTGATCCTATTCACTCTTTCTACGCCACCGCTTGCCGCACAAACCCAACCTGCGAGCCAGGTCCCCGATGCGATTCGGGGAACAAAAATCTATCAACTTCCGACGAAGGGTGGCAAACCGGCCCCCAACCCCGGAATCTACAAGAGCCTCTCCTTTCAGGATATTAACTTTGACCGCTTGCTGCTGGGCCTCAGCGTCAGCATTAAGCCTGTCGATCGCGCCGCCACGGTTGAGCACCTGTACTTTCAAGATGTGCGGATCAACGGCATTCCCGTCCATATCGAATCTTTTGACCAGGAGTTCAAGCTCTCCAACAAAGAAACCGTCGATCTCCCCGCGCCCCTCAAATGCTCCATCGTTTTCGCCGATCTCGATTCCATGAGGCCGGTCCGCGACATGGTGGACAAGGACACGATCGAAATCACCGGCCAGAGCTTCGTCGAGGTCAAATTGAACACTCTGGAGAAGCTGGCCTTGCGCGCCAAGCAGGTGGTCATCCCGGTGGACTTGCACGAACAAGTCGCGCTGAACCTTTTTCAGGGCAACCCCCTCTTGAAAGTGACGGCGGATACGATCCTCGACACCCTCGCCAACCCCTCTTCCGCCGCGGCCATCAACATGGCGAAGGATCACCTGGCGCAGATGCGGGCGGACGCAGCTCTGGCAGGAAAAGTGAAGCCGGCGCTCTACCTCCTCTGCACTCAATTCACCATTCGCGATCCCAAGACCAACGTGTCCGAGCAGTTTTCCCAATCCGGCACCGGCTTCCTGGTAAGTGCGGATGGAAAGCTGCTGACCACCAAGCGCGTCGTCGCACCCTGGAAGTTCGATCCGCAGGCGGACTTCCTTATCGAAAACCAGCACCTCGAGTTGGTTAAGGAAAGTGTGAAGACCTATGCCTGGCCCGCGGGTGCGCAGGTGATGGGAGCGGACGGCCAGCCCAATTTTTCCTCCGCGCTCAGCACGGAAAAGCAATCCGTAAAGACCCTCCAGACGACCCCCGATGAAATGGTCGAGCAGGATTATCAGGACCAGGACTCCGGGGTGAAGGCGACGCTGCACCTCCACGCCGGTGGCTTATCGGACATGGCCCTGCTGCAAATTACCGGGACGGGCTTCCAACCCCTGTCTTTATCCGACCCGGCGGCAAGCGCAGCGGCGAGTCCCAAGCTGGTGCTGTGCAGTTATCCCTTCGGCATGAGCCAAGCGCAAATCACCCCGCGCCTTCTTGCCGTTCAGGTGGGAAGTCGAGGGAGCACTTTGAAAATGGAACATCAAGCAGACCCGGGTGAATCCGGCGCACCTTTGCTTGACACAAATGGGAAGGTCGTGGCGCTGGCCACCTCAGCCGACCTGTGTGTTCCCATCCAGGCCGCGCAAAAGCTCATTCAATAAGAGCTAACCTCCGCTGCCCGTGAGTTCGTCCACATACGACCCATCGGGGCGAATGACGAAGTCCTGGGTAAGCGGCTTTAGCGCTCTCCATCCGCCATCATCCACGGAAACAATGACCCGGATGTCCTCGTCCCCGTTGATATCCCATATTGCTTCAATCTCGAGCTGGTACGAAATGCCGTCGTCACCTACAACCTGCTTCATCTCGGGTGCGCCCACCAGGTTGCTGATTTCGGAGTAGGGCAATTCGAGAAGCCTCCGCAGCTCTGCATCAATCAAAACGTAGGCGACGTCTTCATCCATGCCGACTTAATTGTCTCACTTTATTGCCGTGAAAGGCAGTGGCGGACGGCGACAACCCCAACCTGACGTTGAAACCGACGTAGCGGACGGCCTGCACTTCGGCCCTGCGGGTATTCCATCGGCATGGATTCGTCCCCGTTCCCGACGGAAAGGCTGTAGTGCAAATAAGTGTGCTTGCTCGCCTGTACATTATAAGGTACACTCTCCGACGTAAGGTGCACAATGGTTGACGATCCGCAGCCTCAGAAAATCCCTCCAATCTTTTACCGCAGGGGGACAGGAAGCGAGCCCGTGCGCGAGTGGCTGAAGGGATTGACGGAAGCCGAGCGTCAGGCCATTGGCAAGGACCTTTTGCGGGCACAATGGCGGTGGCCGGT
>Ga0181535_10003392_pt1 | contig 18528 bp, 23 predicted proteins | sample PEATcosm2014_Bin_44_FD_119774 | JGI IMG/M metagenome (GOLD analysis project Ga0181535, IMG submission 119774) | Peatland microbial communities from MTU Mesocosm Facility, Houghton, MI, USA - PEATcosm2014_Bin17_30_metaG | ecosystem: Environmental > Terrestrial > Soil > Wetlands > Peat | place... | reverse complement strand
GTGATCACCCCGAGCAGCTACGGGACGACCGCGGTCGCCGACTTCACCGACCCGATGGCGAGCGCCGCGGTTCCCACCTACACGGCGGCGACCACCAGTTGTGGGGCGGTCACGGTCAGCAGCTCGTCGACCACCTCGGGGTGCGTCACCGTGGTCGGCAGCCCGGCCACCTCGGCGACTCTCGCCTCGGGGAAGTACACCTCGATCACCACCGAGATCCCGACCACCATGAACCCGGCCGAGTTCGGCTCGCTCACCATCCAGTCGAACGTCACCTTCAACAGCGGGACCTACGTCGCGGTGGGCGGGACCATCGACGTCAACAGCGGCGGGGTCACCCTGTCGGGGACCGGGCTCACCTTCTACATGACCTGCGGGTCGGGGACCACCCCCGCCTCCTGCGGCACCTGGACATCCAGCACCGCCACCTGCGCTTCCACCACGAGTGGTTCGTCGGTCGACTTCGGGGGCAGCACCACGGTCAACCTCGCCGCCCCGACCGGGACCAACCCGGTGCTCTTCTTCTTCGACCGCTGCAACAGCAACACCAACGCCTACCTCATCAACTCAGGCGGGGTGACCGCGGGGAGCGGCTACCCGAGTGGGATGCTCTACGCCCACTCCGGGCAGGTCATGGTCAACGCCAGCACCACCTCGCTGCCCTCGCCGCTTCTGGTCGGGAGCATCTACTACAACTCGGGGTCGGTCGTGATCGGGACAGCCACCGGGGCGGTGGCGCTCACCTCGGGCACCACCGGGCCGGGCACCCTGGTGAACTGAGATGAGCCGGCAGCGGAGGCGCAGCGCGCGGTCCGGACGGCAGCGGGGCCAGGCGATGGTCGAGTTCGCGCTCTGCTTCCCGATCCTCCTTCTCTTCGCCATCTCGGCGATCGGGCTCAACCACGCGGTCGAGACCTCCAACAACCTGGCGACCGTGGTCCGGGACGGGGCTCGCTATGCCGGGCTCTACCCGGCGGCCTACGGCTGCCCGGGCGGGGCCAGCGCCACCAGCTGCGGGGCCAACACCATCCAGGGGGCCATCCAGATCGAGGCGACCAGCGTCAACGCCGCCGCGGGGGGGACGACGCTCGCCAACTACAACTGCCTCTGGGGCGGCTCGGCGACCCCACCCAGCTTCTCTGCCTCGGCCTCGCCGCCCGCGGTGCCGACCAACGCCAGCCAGAGTTGCATCACCATCGCCTACTACGCGGCGGACACCTCGGGGACCACCGCCTGCGCCTACTACGCGACCGCGACCAGCAGCTTCACCAACGTCAACAGCAAGACCTGCACCGCCACCTCGTCGACCACCACACCGCTCTACGTCCAGGTGACCGTGGCGGTGGCCCAGGCGGCGACCGGCAACCCCATGGTGACCCTCCTCAATGGGTTGAGGGTCACCCCGCTCATGACCGAGAGCTACGCCATGGAGGTGGTCCCGTGATCGGCCACCGGGGCCGCCGCCGGGGTCGCCGCCGGGGCCAGGCGATGGTCGAGTTCGCCATGGTCGCCCCGGTGCTCATCGCGGTCATCTTCGGGGGCATCGACTACGGGGGCTACTTCGCATCCCGGCTCTCGGTCGAGAACGCGGCCCGGGTGGCGGCGCGCGCCGCGGTGGTCGAGGTCTGCCCCACCACCGGGACCGGGATCACCTCGGCCGGCAACCCGGCCAACTGCTGGACCAACGCGGCCGCCCCGCCCAGCCGGACGATCGAGCAGGTCGCGATCGCCGCCAGCGCCGATGCCAGGATCCTCAACAAGGATTGCCCCGATTCGGACTCGGTCTGGCCGCCCAGCGCCGCCGACCTGGCCACGCTCACTCCGGGGACCGGCTGCATCGCGGTCCGCTACTACTACGTGAACGGGTCCAGCCAGTCGCTCTGCGCGGCGTGGAGTGTGACCAACGATGAGATGACCACCTACAGCGCCTACCCCATGGGCACCGACTGCCTGATCCCGCCGGGCTCGGGCGGGGCCGACATCGTCCAGGTGGTGGTCGGCTACAACTACTCGCCGCTGGTACCCATCCCGTGGTTCACCGGGGCGGGCCTGCTCACCACCTCGGCCGAGACCCAACTGGTGCTGGAGCAGGGGTAGACCTCCGGGGCCCGCTCTGCCGTTGCCGCTACGGGCTGGTGACGGCCCTTGCCGGGGAGCGGGGTTCGGCCTCAGGATGACGGGTATGCGCCGATTCTCCCGTCACCTCGGACTGCTCCCTGTCGTCGCCGTGGGGCTGCTGGTCGCCTGCGGCGGCAGCACGGGCCACACCCCGACCCCGGCCCCGTCGCCCGCGCTCAGCCTCCGGATCGTGACCACGCCGGGGAGGACGCCGGTCACTGTCGACGGCTTCAACCTCGGTTCCACCATCATCTGCCAGGCCAGCCCCTCCAAGGGGACGACCGGAAGTCTCGAGATCCAGGGTCAGTCGCTCGCCCCGGCCGGCTACCAGGTGACCATCCGGATCGAGCCCTACCGGGGTGACGGCGGCTACGTGGTGCCGGCGGAGTATGGCGGCATCTACCTCCAGATCACCCTGGTCGGACCGGGGCTCGCCTCGGCGGCGGCCTCGGTCGGAGCCGGGCACTACGTCAACCCGCTGGTCGCCTACCAGTCCAACGGCCAGATCATGGTCAGCGAGAACGGTCAGCACGTGACCTTCAGTGGTCAGGCGGCGACGGTGCTGGGCCGGCCGGCGACGGCCGGCTCCGCGCTCCAGGGGTCGGCCACCTGCTGATCCCTGGAGCGCGGGCGGGGCGGAATGGTGAGGCTTCCCCTTCTGATCGGGCGAGGGCGGCCGAGTCCTGGCGCTGCTCCCCAACCCCGGCAGACGGTCAGATTGAGATCGGCTTGCCGTGAGGGTGAGGTCATGGGACCCGGGGCCCAGGCTGGGCGATGCGGCCAGCTACGTCAGCCGGGAGGTGACGGTCACGGGCTCCGCCGGCCGGATGACGTTTCAGGTTGTGACGGTCCCCTGACGAGGCGGTATCAAGCCCGGCCGAGGGGTGGGGCGACTGCTAGGGTGACGGCGCCACGCCATGGGCGCTGCCTCGATCATGAGGGTCTTCCGATGTTGAGCCGGTTCAGTCGACACCCCCGTCACGCCGGCCAGCGTGGCCTGATGGTCGAGTACGTCGTGATCTTGGCCTGTGCTGTGGTGATCGCCATCGGGGGGCTCACTTTCATCGGGACCCAGACGTCTTCCACGTTCAGCTCGGTGGCGTGCGGGCTGAGCGGGAGCGCGGCCTGCCAGTCGAGCCCCTGCCCCCCGGGGAGCGCCCAGGTCAACCTCACCAGTTTCCAGACCGGGATCCAAGTGGTGGCCGATGGCACCTCGATCTGCCCGACTCAGCCCCCGGGCCGTGGAGGCGGTGGCAACCCAACCCCAACCCCGACGCCCACCGGCGGTGGCACTCCGACCCCGACCCCGACGGGCGGTGGCACCCCGACGCCCACCTCCACCGGGGGGCCACCCCAAGGGCCGGAGCCGTGCCTTGGTTGCACGATCAGCCCCATCGGTCCCGGCCACGGTAAGACCCCGGTCACCGACCCATACACCCCCGGCTCGGGTGGGTGGCAGGTCTGCTCCGCCGATGGCGCGGACTGCGCCGACCTGCTGGTGGGGACCCCCATCACCTACACGACCCAGATGCAGTGGGTGTCGTCCAACTGGGCCAAAGACCTTCCCACGTCGTGGTTCGGCGGGGACCAGATCATCCCGGTGCCCCTGGCCTTCGAGGGCTCCAGCCCGGACTGGGTGGTGCAGGTTCAGACCAGCTCGGCGGCGGCCGCCGGCGCTGCCAGCCTCGGGTTCTACTACGGGCCAGCCGCCTGCGACAGCCCGATCGAGGCGGGCGGTGTGTGGTACCAGACCTACAACGCGCAACAATGCGCTGACGAGTACAGCGGCGGGGTGCTGGACAGTCTCACCTCTCAGACCGCCGCGAACCCGGTAGACCTAACCAACCCTGCCTTCTACCCGCTTGGCCAGGCGATTCCCGGGGTTAGCTTCATCGACTCGAGTGGGCAGCCGCTCGTGCCACAGCCACTGGGCGGCGGACAGGGTTATCTGGCCAGCTGCTCCGCCACGTGCACCCCTCCCGACTCAGCGAGTTCGCTGGTCTTCGCGGGGTCGAACTGGGCCGAGTTGGTCGACGGGGGCGGGCAGCCCAATGCCATCGCTCCAGTCGCCGTGGGGCTTGCCTCCGACGCCTTCGCTGAGCCGAGTGAGCCGGTGACCCTCACCTTCACCTACTACTACCTCGGCGCTGAGCCTCCCGCTCCCCAGATCACCGGCTTCAATCCGACGACCGCTTCCGCCGGCGCCAGCCTGGACGTGCAGGGAACCGGGTTGTCCTGGGTCACCCAGCTGTGCTTCGGGGGCACGGCCCCGAGCGATTGCCAGAGTGCCTACCCGAGCGACGACTCCGACATCTACGTGGACGCGCCTGCGGGCCTCGGGGGGTCGGTGCCGGTGACGGCGGTCGACCCCTACGGGCAGTCGAGCACCCTGGACGTGGCCTTCGGTGGGGCCCAGATCGATGAGGTCCAGTCGTATGTCAACTTCACCTCGACGGGTGGGCCGGGGGATGAGTTCATGCTCAGCGGCACGGGTCTGGACGGCCTCACCGGGCTTGGTCTCTATAGCGACAGCGGCGGCTCCGAAACCGAGGTGGCGGCGCTCACCAGCTGCGCCGATGACCCGGCCTGTGCGGGGTCATCGAACTGGGACCCGGTCACCGGGACCGTCGGTGACTATCAGCCCTCGCAGGGTGATCCTGAGCAGGTGAACTTCACCCTGCCCAACATCGGGGTCGGGACCTACGATGTGGTGGCGACCACTGCCGCGGGCTCGACCCCCATCTCGCCGTCGGACGAGGTGACGGTCGTGGGTCCGGCGGTGACCGCGGTTCAGCCCTCACGCGGTATGCCCGGCGATGTGGTCACGCTGTCCACCTCCGCCGCCAACGAGGTCACCGGCGTGAGCGTCGGCGGGGTGGCCCTGCAGGCCGACCTCAACCCCAGCGACTTCTATGGCCACAGCGCGACCCCGGGGATGTACAACTCCAGTTACAGTGGGCAGATCGCGCTCAGCCTTCCGCTCATCTGCGGGTCGGGGGTCACGACCAACTGCCTGCCGTCCAGCGGCTCGTACGACGTGACGGTGACGTCAGGTGGGCTGACCAGTTCACCGTCGTCCAGCGATGAGGTTACGGTGGCGGCGGGAAGCGCCCCGGTGATCACGGGGGTGGAGGCATGGTCGCCGATCGGCACCGATGATCCGTCGCTGCCCATTGGGACAGAGATGACGATCGACGTTCAGGGCACCGCCCTGGAGGACGTCACGTCGGGCACGATCGACGACGTGGATGCGGCCTGCTCCTATGCCTACTACGGCGGATCGGACGTCTACTGCACGGTCCCCTCCGGCCTTGCCTCCGGCAGCTACGATCTGGTGCTGCAGTCGACACTCAACGGGGCGAGCGCGCCCTTCTCCATCGCGGTGGTGGCGGAGGGGGTGCCGGTCGTCACGGTGGTGACCCCGGGCACCATGGCCTCCAACCCACTCTCCTCCACCTATGTGGTCATCTCGGGCGACGGCCTCTACAACGCCACCGGGGCCAGTTTCGTCAGCACGACGACCGGCCAGAGCTACCCGGCCAACTCCCTCCAGTACTCCTACGCCGACGATGGCACGTGGGAAGTTGGCATTCCGTACACCGTGAACTGGTCGAACTACTCCAACAGCGCGGCGATTCCGCCGGACACCTACGATGTGATCGTGACCACTCCGGTGGGGACGAGCGTCGCCACGCCGACGGACCAGTTTACGCTCACCCCGTGATGCGGGCCTCATTGCCGCACCGTCTGCCGCGGCGCGGCCGCCTCCGTCATCGGACGGGGCGGCTGCGCTGGCGGGTGGGGTCGGGGTAGCTCGGTCGACGAGGACGGAGTGTTCCGGCTGCGAGGGGGGACGGCGCCGGTCCGGATCGGGTGGGCGTCCTCCCGGCGCTGGTTGGCTCCGGCGCTTGCGGGCGGGGTGGGCCTGGCATATGATGACCTGCCGCTCCGGAAGCAGGGCCGCCGCGGCGGGCTCGGCCAGATTCCCAACCAGGAGGATGACGACGGTGCGAATGACGTAGGTACGTCATTTGGGGAGAGATCCCCCCTGGAGGCACCGCCGTGGACCATGCCGCCCGCCGCCCGCACAGCCACGGGAGCTGCAGCCACCGCCACCTCACCGAGGTCGCCCGCGCCCACTGCCAGGAGGGCCTCGACGCCCACTGGCTCGCTCGCCACAGCCGCCACCCCCGCGTGGTCGGCGGCGGCAAGAAGCGCGGCGTGAAAGGCCACAAGCGCCAGAAGCGCACCGTCCGCTGATCGGCGCGGCGCCGGGGTGGTGGGCGAGCGGGCTCTCGCCCATACTCCCAGATGCAGGAGGACCCGCGTGATCGTCGCCGGATTCAAGCTCAAGAGCTGGGCCAGCATCATCGACCAGGCCACCCTGGAGCAGGCCCAGCGGACGGCGGTGCTGCCCTTCGTCGCACCCTACGTCGCGCTCATGCCGGACGCGCACCTCGGCAAGGGGGCCACGGTCGGCTCGGTCATCCCCACCGTGGGGGCCATTCTCCCCGGCGCCATCGGGGTCGACATCGGTTGCGGCATGAACGCCGTGCGCACCCAGTTTCGGCGCACCGACCTGGTCGACCGCGGACGACCGCTCAGTCGGCTCCGGGAAGCCATCGAGGCGGCCATCCCCCTCTCCGCCGGCCACTACAACGAGCGGGTCAGCCGGGCGGCGGAGCCCCGGGTCAACCAGCTCGAGCAGGAGGCGCCGCGCGCCTACACCGCGACCGCCGGCGGCCGTGACTGGCGGCTCCAGCTGGGCAGCCTCGGCAGCGGCAACCACTTCATCGAGGTGTCGGTCGACGAGGCGGATCGGGTCTGGCTGTTCCTCCACTCGGGCAGCCGAGGGATCGGCAACCGGATCGCCCAGGAGCACGTCCGCCAGGCCCAGCGGGAGACCGGAGCGGAGGCCGGCCACCCCGACCTCGCCTACCTCACGGAGGGTACGGACAGCTTCGAAGCCTACATCGCCGACCTCGGCTGGGCCCAGCACTTCGCGCTCCTCAACCGCGAGGAGATGATGGACCGGGTGATCGAGTGCCTGGAGCGGTTCACCGACTCCCCGGTGGAGCGGGTCGAGGAGGTCTCCTGCCACCACAGCTTCACCCAGGTCGAGGTCCACCTCGGGCAGGCGGTGTGGCTCTCCCGCAAGGGCGCCATCGCCGCGGAACGGGGTCACCTGGGGCTCATCCCGGGGTCCATGGGGACAGCCAGCTATGTGGTCGAGGGCCTCGGCAATCCCGACGCCTTCCGCTCGGCGCCGCACGGCGCCGGCCGGGCGTGCAGTCGCGGCGAGGCCAAGCGCCGGTTCACCCTGGAGGGTCTGCGGCAGGCGATGGGCGGCATCGAATTCCGGGCGAGCGGCGGCTTCCTGGACGAGCACCCGCTCGCCTACAAGGACGTCGAGCAGGTGATGGAGGACGCCCGCGACCTGGTCCGGATCCGCCACACCCTGCGCCAGCTGGTGAACGTCAAGGGGGAATGACCCGCGGGGAACCGTCGACGCCCCTGTCATGCTTCTCCTATGAACGACAGGCGCGGCCGACAGCGGGGCGAGCGGGCAGCGGTGGCCATCCCGGTCGCGGTCGCGGTCGACGAGGTCGGCGTCGGGCACGAAGGGCCCGAGGAGGACATCGCCAACATCGTCGAGTACCTCGAATCCCTGCTCGATGCGCCGGTCCGGGTGGTCGCCCGGGCCCTCTCCAGCCACGAGATCCCCCGGATGCTCGCCGGCGACCCGGCAATCGAGATCCTGGCCATCGACTACGGCGGGCTCTCCTCCTCCTACGGGGCCGACTACGAGAACGCCCGGGAGATGGCCCGACTGGCCCGGGGGTGGGCGGACGAGCACCCCGGCAAGGTGCTCGCGGTCTGGACCCGGATGGGCCTCTACGGCAGCGACGAGATCGCTGAGACCTTCCGCGGGGTGGAGAACCTCATCGCCCTCGGGGATGCTCCGAGCGAGGAGGCGGAGGCGTTCTTCAAGAGCCGGTTCGGGCCCGGGGATCCGGAGTGGTCGCTGCGCCGGCTGGGGGTCATGGTGGCGACCCCACCCGGCCGGGGCCTGGGCGACGACTGAGCCGCCGCGCGCCCGGGGGATCGGCTGACGTCCGGGCCGCCTTCCGGTGACCCTGTCGCGGTTCGATGCGGAGACGGAGACGGTCAGGGTCCCGGCGCGACATTCCAGGCGCTTGCTTCCCATGATGGTCGGATGGAGCGCTCCGGCAGTTGCGGCGGCACGTCGGTCCAGGAGATCCCCGCCGCGGGGGCCGGGATGGACGGTGACCTGGGTCGGCGGCTGGCGGACAACCCGCTGCTCACGGCCGGCGACGTCAGCCCCTCGGACCCCCGGTTGGTCGTCAGCTCGGTGCTCAACGCGGCCGCGGTGCGGGTCGGCGACGAGGTCATCCTGCTGCTCCGGGTGGGGGAGCGGGTGGGACCGGGGGCGGTGCCCGGCCCGGACGCTCGAGGGCTCGACCTGAGTGGCCCGGTGCCCAGCCTCGTCACCCTCGCTCCGGGGTATAGCCCGGATCAGCTGGTCGCGATCGCGGTCACCGACGTCGGCCGCTCCGAGTCCCACCCGGTGGTCGCCTTCATCCCGCGGACTGCGCCCGACCTGGACCTGAGCAACCCCGGCGCGGTCGGCTACCGGACCGCCGCCGGCGAGCTGAGCGCCATCCTCACCGAGCGCTCCCATCTCCGGGTGGCGCGCAGCCGCGACGGCGTCCACTTCCAGGTCGACCCCCGGCCGCTGCTCGAACCCTCCACGATCTGGGACGCCTACGGCTGCGAGGACCCCCGAGCCAGCCTCATCGACGGGGAGTGGCAGGTGACCTACGTCTCGGTCGGCTACCTGGGGGCCACCACCAGTCGCTTCTCCACCCCGGATTTCCGGTCGGTGCGGCGGCACGGGCTGATCTTCATGCCCGATCAAAAGGACGTCGTGCTCTTCCCGGGCTGCGCCGCCGGGCGTTACGCGGCCCTGGCCCGGCCCATGTCCCACTCCTTCGGCCGGGTGCTCGGGATCTGGATCACCTTCTCCGACGACCTGGTCCACTGGGGCGAGTGCGCACCCCTGGCGCTGCCCCGGCCGGGGATGTGGGACGAACTGCGCACCGGCGCGGGCGGTCCCCCCTTCCGAGTTCCCGCGGGCTGGCTCGAGATCTACCACGGGGTGGACCGCGACAACCGCTACGCCCTGGGGGCGCTCCTCCTCGACGGCACCGACCCTTCGCGGGTGCTGGCCCGCTCGCCCCAGCCGATCCTCAGCCCGTGGGCCGACTACGAGTGCCGGGGGCTTACCCGCAACGTCATCTTCAGCTGTGGCCAGGTGCCGCTGGACGGGGATGGCAGGTTGATCCGGGTCTACTACGGGGGCGCCGACAGCTGCGTCGCCGCCGCCGACTTCGAGGTCGCCGCCATCCTCGATCAGCTCGAGCCCTGCTGATCGCTGGCCGCGGGTAGCTGCGCCGGCCGGGGAGCGGCGAGACGAAGCCCGGGAGTGACGCTCATGCGCCCGGGTACCGCCCAGCGCCCGCCCGGGCGCTGTCGCTTGCTGTCCAACCCTGTCACCGGTCAGTCGCGGTGCCCACGCCGTCGCCTCCGGACTGGCATGGTGGGGCCATGGGTACGACCGCCCGGGTCCGGATCGTTCCGCGCGCCTACCACCATCTCGCAGCCTGAGTCGCCATCCTCCAAGCCATGCATCGGCGGGAGGGCTACCCGGCCATCTGGCCGGAGGCACCCGAGGATTGGGTCGCGCCGGAGCGGGAGATCGCCGCCTGGGTGGCACTCGCCGCCAACGGTCGCCTGCTCGGCCACGTCGGGCTTCATCGGGTGGCCCCCGGACATGCCGGCTGGGCCGAATGGTGTGCCGCCGCGGACTGCCCGCCCGAGCGCCTGGGGGAGCTCGCCCGGCTGTTCGTCTCCCCGGCCGCCCGTCACACCGGCCTGGGCACACTCCTCCTGGAGACGGCCACGGCCGACGCTCGAAGGCGCGGCCTGACCGCGGTCCTCACCGTGGGCGGGGACAACCGGGCGGCCATCCTCTTCTATGCCCACCGCGGCTGGCGTCCGGTGGGACGCCTGGACACCGCCGCCCCGCCGCTTCTCTTCTATGTCGGCCCGCCAGGTCCCGCTCCGCCGCCTCGCCGGGGCTCTCGCATCGTACCCAGTGCCCCGGCCCTACATCTCACGGACCCGGCGTGAGATGCCGAGCCTGGCCGCCGCCTCGATGAACTGGGCGATCACCGGGGCGCTCACCATGCGCGACAGCTCCACCGGATGGATGACGCGCGGATCCCGCTCGTCGCGTGCGTAGAAGTGGGCGGGCGGCACCCCGGCGGGGCCGGCCGCGAGCGGCGCCCAGACGTCGTTGAGCGACCGCCAGATCCGGTCGTCGGCGATCCTGGCCCATCCCAGCAGCTTGCCACTGGCACCGGCGAAGAGGGCCCAGGCCTCGCCGCGATTGGCGAAGGGGATGAGCAGGGCGCCCAGGGAGACCCGGGCACAGGCGACCGGTGGCCGTCCGGTACCGTTCAGGTCCAACTCGATGACCTCGGTCCCACCCGGGTCCACTTGCCGAGGATTGACCTCGATCGCCCTGGCGAGCCCGGGGAGGGCGCGCTCCGGGGTGAGCCGGGCGAGCAGGTGGGGAGAGCCGTCCGCGATCGCCCCGAGCACTGGTTGGCGCCCATGGCGGAGGATGATCGGGGAGCGGAGCGCGGAGGAGGGGACGATGCTCGCCCGCAGGTAGGGAGCACCGCGGACGCCGGCCCGCTCGCCGTCCACCAGGTAGGCGGTCACCGGCAGCCAGCCGACCCGGGCATCCGGGATCCAGACGAAGGCCCGCCGGCCGGAGGGCCTTCGGAGCCGGCCGACCGACCAGTTGGGGGTGGTGAGGCCCCGGCCCGAGATGCTGTCGCGGAGCGGCTGCACCCGCCCCATCCGCTCGCTGACCGAGGCCTGGAAACCCTCGAGGCCCGCCTCGACCAGCCAGGGCTCGCGGTCGAAGCCGGCGCGGGAGGGTGGCACAGAGGTCCAGTGGGTGCCTATCATCGCCGGCTCCCGGTCGAGACGCTGCATCTCTCGTCGCCTCTCACCGTGGCCCGATGGCTGTTCTGTGCCGCGCCGGTTCAGATCAGCGACCCAGGCCACCCCGGTCCAGGTCGGATCGGGTTGCCGTCCCACCCTTGAGGAGCGCGGAGCGGAGCGCGGGCTGGCGTTCCGCCTGCTCCCGGGCCTCACGGGCGGTGGCCGCCTCGATCACTGTGTACTCGTAGAGATCGGGGGAAAGGCGGTCGAGGGTCGTCTCGATGGGCTCCACCCGGGGGATCCGTTGGACCCTGAGGCTCCGACCCGGACCGGGATAGTTGCTGTAGACCTGAGCCAGAAATCGGGGCATGCCCAGCACCTCACAATGATCGAGACGGCGATTCGGTTCCCTCTGAGTATGTCCTGCTGGAGAACGGTTCGCCGCCGGCCGGTTGACGAGCCCGCTCAGTGACGTTGGGAGGTCGACGAGCTCCCTGTCGACGCCGCGGGAGGTCGTCCAGGGGCGGGCCAGCGGGGACTGCTAGGGTGGGTCTGTCATGAGATGGCCGGTGCGCAGCTTCGGGGAGCACTCGCTCTACCACATCGGCAGCCTGGACGCCGCCGACAAGGGGTCCCACGGCTCCAGCCTGGAGGGCGCCGGGCTCTCTGTCTCCATGGACCCCGAGGCCTGGGAGGAGATCGCCGAGCTGGGCGGGCTAGCCTGGTGGCGACTGTGGCGACCGGGGGCAAGGTTCCTCGAGATCCTCTCTCTCGACGCGCGGCAGCGGCGGGTGATCAGGGCGTGGGCCCTGGACCAGGAGCTCATCACCCCGGTTGACGTCTGGAAGGCCAGCCGCTACGACGACGAGGTCGAGGAGACCTATACCCTGGTGCTGGAGGACGAGGAGGAGGCCAGGGAGGAGGCCCGGGGCGGCCGGCTGCGCCGGGGGATCGCCCCCGCCGCCACCCCAGGCCTGCTCAGCCGGATGGGCTGGTCGGCGCGCGACCGGGTGGTGTTCGGGTGGGACGGGGCGGTGCTCGCCTTCAGCGAGGACGTGCTCGGGGTCGACGGGGCCTGGTGGGACGAGCGGCTCGACCCGGGGGCGCTCAGCGCGCCCAGGGGGGTGATCTTCGCGGCCCGGCTCAGCGAGTGGGAGCGGGCGCCCAGCAGCCTCCAGGAGGTGCTGCACGCCGACCCCCTGGAGGGGGTGGAGGTGGGCTGGCTGGAGGCGGCCAGACCTCAACTGCGCGCTTCCCGTCCGGGGGTCACCGGGGTCCACGCCGTCGGCTGAGCCGGCGGCGGCGAGTCGGTCAGCCGAGACCCGCCCCGTCTTCCCGGATGGCCCCAGCGGTCAGGTGACGGCGGGTGCCATAGGGGGTCTCGTCCCTGGCGACCAGGCCGGTCTGCTCCAGGCGCTGCCAGGCCGCGCGCGCTCCCTCGCTCTGGAGATCGGAGGCGTGCAGGCTCATGCCCAACTCGGCCATCCAGAGCGCCGCCTCGCGGTAGAGGGCCATGGCGACGCCCTGGCGGCGGAAGTTCCGCGGCCCGTCGACGGGCTGGGGCACTCCGCCGATGAGCATGGAGTCGTCATCCTCGCCCCGGACCCGGATGAAGTCCACCTGGGGGCGGTCCACCCAGTAGGCGCGAAAGCGCTCGTACTCGGGGGCACAGCCCTGGGTGATCTGGTCGCGGGCGGCGGCCCAGAGGCGCTCCAACCCGGCGCGGCTCAGGCTCGCCAGGGGCACGTCCCACCGTCCAGTGGGACGCGCCGCCTGGATGGCCCGCGCCAGGTCGGCGTCAGTCCACTCGGTCAGGGGGCGGTCGAGGGGCACGGCGCGAAGACCCAGATAGGCGCCCTGGCGCCTGACGGCGAAGTGGACCGCGTCAGGGAGCTCGCGGCGGAAGGTGGCCGCCGGGATGTAACTCACCTTCAGATACCCGGCCGGCTCGCCGCCGATCTCGGCCTCCAGCAGATCGAGGGTCCAGAGCCTCTCTGCGCCGGCCTGGAAAGCGGGAAAGCGGCGGATGGTCAGTCGCGCCGGGATCGTGCCGCCGCCGGGCGCCTCTCGGGTCCGATCCAGCGTGGTGGTCACGGCCCGATGCTAGCAGTCCGGGCGCGGACACTCGGAGGGGCCGGCGCCTGGGATGCCGCGCCGGATCGTGCCATGATTGGCGCGTTGGGCCGCGGAATCGCGGCGCGCGGGCGGCGTGATCGGCAGGAGGTTGACGGCCATGAGGGCGCTCAGCCTGCAGCAGCCCTACGCCACGCTCGTCGCGATCGGTGCCAAGCGGTGGGAGACCCGCTCCTGGCGCACCCGCTACCGGGGCCCGCTCGCCATCCAGGCGAGCCTCGGCAATCGTCCGCTCCCCGGAGCTCCACAGGCGCTGGCGGCGCTGCAGGCAGCTGGCTTCCCGGACCTGGGGGCGCTCCCGCACGGCGTGGTGGTGGCCGTGTGCGAGCTGGTGGACTGCGTCCGGGTCGAGCAGGTGACCGGCTTCTCGGCCCTGGAGCGGGAGGTCGGGGACTTCTCGGCGGGTCGGTTCGCCTGGCGGTTGGAGGCGGTCCGGCCGCGGGCGCTCGCCCTGCCGGTCAGGGGACATCTCGGGCTCTGGACCTGGGTGGAGACCCCCGCCACCCCGGCCGCGTGAGCGTCGCCGCGGCGCTGGCTAAGATGGCCGGAGAGGCGGGTTGCGGTCGAGGAGTTGTGATGGCGGTGCGGCGGTCGGTGGCCGGTGAGCTCGAGGAGCGGACGCCGCTCGCGGGTCGCGCGGTGCTCCTCTCGGTCGACCTACCCCCGGGCGGGCGGGCGGCGGAGGAGACCGCCGAGGCACTTCGGGAGGCGGTGTGGGCGCTGCTCGGCGCCGGCGCCACCCTGGTGACCACGGCCCGGCCGGAGGCGGCTTCGTTGATCGCCCAGGTGGTTGGACAGCTCCCCGCCTCGGGGGAGCCGCGGGTCATCCTCTACCGGGGCGACACCGTCCAGGTTCGGGACCAGCTGGGACCCGCCGGCGGGGTGGAATGCCGGGTGGTGAGGACCCCGGCGACGGGGGTTCCCCTGGGCTGGCGGGACGGTGATCACTTCGCGCGCCGGGCGATGATCGCCGAGATGCGGCCGGTCGCCGGGATCTTCATCGGGGGCCCGGAGGGCGGGGTGGAGGAGGAGCACCGGCTGTTCACCGCCAGTCTTGCGCCAGGGCGGCTGCTCCCCGGGCGGAGCGGCCAGGCCGAGGCCGGCGCCCGCGGCCTGGTGCTGGTCGAGCCGGGGGGAGCGGTCTGCCGGGCGCCGGCCACCCGGGCCTATCACACTGCCCTGGGCTCTCCCTACCCGCGCTTCTTCCGGGCCACGGCCGAGCAGATCGCCACCAACCTCCGGGTGCTGGGCGAGCCCGGCCGGGGACTGGAGTAGCCGGTCGGCGGCTCGTCCACCGGGGTGCGCCGCTCCCGGGTCGGTGACCAGGCGGCCATCAGGTGGTGATCGGTCACCACACCGGCTACGATCATTCCCGGGTCGGGGAGCAGGGATCACCGCCGACGGGAGAGATTGAGAGTGGCGGCTTACGAGGTGTCTCTGTACTGCAGCTGCGGCGACAGCATGCGCTTCACGGTGCGCCCCGCTGAGGCGGACGCCGGGCTGCGCCAGGCCTGGGCCAGCCTGCACAGCGCCGGGGGGCACCACGAGGTCGATGCCGCCGCCGCCCGGGCCGCCCGGCGCCGGCGGGATCGGGCGCGGGCGCGGGCCCGGGTGGAGCGCTGACCATGCGCCCACCGTGCAGCGACGGCCGGCGCCACCGGTTTCGGGTGCCCGGCGAGGTCGAGCTCCGCTCGCCCATCTGCCTGCGCTGCGGTAGTGACAACCCTCGTCCTCTCAGCGCCCGTGAGCGGGGGGACTTCCAGGCCTTCACCGGCGGCGTCGGCCCCGAGGGCCCGGGGGATCGTCATGGACGGCCGATCGCGCTCGGCGACCGGGTCAACGTGCTCTCCCGGCTCAGCGGTTTCGACGCCTCCCAGGCGGCGGCGGTGGAGGGCTTCAGCAGCGACGGCCCGGTCATCTCGGTGACGGTGCGCGACAGCCGGGGGCGCCGGGCCGCCGTCAATAGCGTCAACGTCAGCCGCCAGGGGCTCGTTGTGTAGCCCTGGGGCTAGATTCGGGAGGTGGACGCGGTCGCCATCGCCGCCCAGCTGGTCCGCCCGCGGCGAGCCGCCGGGCTCACCCAGGTCGAGGTCGCCCGCCACCTGACCGCCGGCTCCATCGATCGCTACGCGCGGGTCTGCGGGGAGCGGTTATCGGCTCAGTCCCTACGAGCACCAGCCCTGCCGGTCCGAGGTTCGCAGCCTGGAGCGGGACGGCCTGACCCAGAAGTCCTTCGGCGGCAGGCAGCGTCTTCCCCCTTGCTCCAGAGCGGAGGGAGCCGGATGATTGGGGCGTGGTGAGAGGGGCCCGGGTGCGCCCCCGGTTGCGGCGGCGGCGGCGATGGGCCGATACCGGGCGGCGGCGGGCGATCACGTGGCCCTGGAGGGCATCTGCCAGCGGGTCGACGAGGCGAGCGGATATGCCTGGGTGCTGCCCGTGGAGCGCGACGGAGCCGGCTCCCACCCGATCCCGGTACCGGTTGGCGCGCTCGGTCCCTGGGTCGGCCGCTGGCGGCTGGAGGAGCTCCAGGAGGGGATGCGGCTGCTCGCCGAGGTTCACGCCGCCATGGCCACCCTGGGCCCGGCCGGGCTCGCCGACGCCCAGCCCGCCGATCGCGAGAGGCGGGTCGTGGAGGCGATCCGAGGTCTTCACCTGGGGGTTTTTCTGCGCGGCGGGCCCGCCTCGGACAGCCCCGGTATGGGGACGGCCGGGGGTGAGGCGCCCGGAGACGCTCAGGCCCGTGCCGGGGTGGGGTGAGCGACCCGGTTGACGGCCGGGGCCGCCCCGGGCCGGCTGGCGAGCTGGCCATCCTCTCAGTCTATCCAGCCCGCAGCAGGAGGAGCGACCGTCCGGCGCCGGCGCCGGACCCGGTCAGGGCGCGCAGCTTCGCCGAGAAGCGGGCCGCCGTCATCCGGGTGTTTCGGATCGACGAAGGGACCATGCCCGGACGGATCGCCGACCTCCGGCGGACACTCTTCCTGGCCACCGACGAGGACGCCATCCAGTTTCTCTGGGAGCTGGCCCGGGTCGCCACCGCCGCCTGCCCGGTCCATCCCGGGGTGCTCGAGCCCTGCCCAGAGTGCTCGGCCATGATCGCGGCCGGGCTCTGACGGCTCCGAGCCCATGCAGGTCAGGGTGATCGACATCCTCGCGGACGGCATGGCCGTGCTCCAGGTCGACGGCCGGCGCAGGGTCTGGACCCGGGTCCGGCTGCGCAAGCCGCGGCTCTGCTCGGCCACCCAACGGACGCTCCCCACCGGGAGCCTCGCCTACCGGCCGGTGAGCAATGGCGACGACCGGATGCTCCGGGTCTCGGCGGCGGTCGTCGACGGGTCCGCGGAGAGCGGGGCCTAGCCGCTCTGACGCGAGCGGTGGGTCCGGGGAGCCGTCCCGGCATCGCGTAGGGTGAGAGGCTCAGGCGGATGAGATCGCCGCCCTCCGGAGGTCAGTGGGATGGACGCAGAGAACACGGTCACGATGGCCCCAGCCCCGTCCGACGGATGGGGACGGTGCGTGGTGGCTCTGCAGCGGGCCGATTGCCGCTTCGAGGCGGCGGTCCGGGGCGCGGAGCCGGGACCGGCGCGGCACGGGGTGCTGATGACGGCAGCTCGACAGCGGGAGCGGGACCGCGAGCGGGCCTGGTCGGCATTTCGCGGTCACCAGGGCGACGCGGGGCTCTCGCTGCTCTGATCCGGATCAGGCGGAGCGGTAGACGCCCGTCTCGGTGAGGGCGACCCCGGCGGCCGTGTTCACCAGCATCGCCCCGCGGGTCAGGTAGCTCGGCTCCCGGCCGAGCACCGCGCGCACGAAGTTGAGGTTGAGAGCCCCGAAGCGGCGGTCGTAGTCGGTCGCCCCGCAGCTGAGGCTCCGGTGCCCCGACTGCTCATCGTTGGTGACGATCACTGTGCCGGTGCTGGCATCGACTTCCACCGTCCCCCGCTCATGGCGGATCCGCATGCGCTCCCGGTAGACGTGGCGCTCCAGGGTGCGGGTGCCCTGAAAGGTGAGCAGGATGCCGTCGTCACGGATGCCGGAGACGGCGTAACGAAGGTCGCTGTCGGCGTGGCGCTCCAGGGCGGTCGGGCTGGGTCCGAAGTACCAGTTGGCCAGGTCCAGCTCGTGGCTCAGGTGGTCCATGAGCAGGCCGGTGTGGAGGCCCCGCTGGCTGGGCCGGTGGTAGGAGAAGTCGAAGCCCAGGCCGAGCGGGCGGCCCAGCTGGTGGGCGTAGAAGAGGCGCTCCATGTAGTAGTAGAGGAAGGGCGGGTCGAAGTGGCGAGGGTGGCAGGAGGAGACCACCAGGTGACGCTCCTCAGCCTCGTCGAGGGCGTGCTCCAGCCCCTCCAACTGCTGGCTGTCCCGGGCCAGGGGCTTCTCGACGAGGGCCGAGAGGCCATGGTCCAGAGCCTGGCGGAGATGCTCCAGGTGGAAGCGGTCGGGGCTCGCGATCACCACCGCGTCGAGCGGCACCGCCTCCAGCATGGCGGCCGCGGTCGGGTGCCAGGCGATCTCCGGATGGGTCTCGAAGACGCTGTCCAGGACGTCGTCGCTGGGGTCGGCCACGGCCACGACCAGGGCGTCCGGGCAGGCGCAGAGCGGCGCGATGTGACTGCGGCTGGCATGCTTGCCGGCGCCGATCACCCCGATGCGGAGAGGCGCGGTGGGAGTGGCGCGCTCTGGCAGCCTGACGGCTTCGCTCATCTCGCCAGTCTACCCGGGTGACCGCCCGGATGTCAGCCGGTGGCGGCCATCCGGAGGGCTCGCAGGTGGCGGCGGCGGAGATCGTCGGGGGTGGGCTGGGTGTCCACCCCGGCGGCGGTCGCCAGGAAGGCGAAGCGCTGCAGCACCTGGGGCACCGGGGAGGGGGGGTGGTCCTGGTCCAGGAACTCGTCGATGAGGGTGGCGCTGCCCGGGGCCAGATGGGTGTAGCCGCCGCCCGCGTGGTTGCGGCGGAGCGGGCCGTCACAGCTCACGCAGCGAATCGCCGCCATCGCCGTCTCCAGCGGGCGCTCCGGCGGCCGTTCGCCATCCCGGGAGAGGTGATGATGATGGTCTCCGGAGCGGCGGTCACCCCGGCCCGCGGGGGCCTGGGGGGTCGCGGCGTGGCTTCGGTGGGGGACCGGGACCATATCCTGACCCTGAGTGTATCCGGGCCGGCAGATGCGGACAAACGCCCCGCGTCCGCATTCACCGGGCCGCGTCCAGGGCCCGTCGGGGTGCCCCTCGGGGCGGTGGTAGAGT
>Ga0181535_10003391_pt1 | contig 18536 bp, 13 predicted proteins | sample PEATcosm2014_Bin_44_FD_119774 | JGI IMG/M metagenome (GOLD analysis project Ga0181535, IMG submission 119774) | Peatland microbial communities from MTU Mesocosm Facility, Houghton, MI, USA - PEATcosm2014_Bin17_30_metaG | ecosystem: Environmental > Terrestrial > Soil > Wetlands > Peat | place... | reverse complement strand
CGAGGACCGCGAACGCTTCCAGTTGCTGCTGCGCCGGCTCGCGCTGCGCCAACCCGTCAACGGCATCGCCCGCTCGACCGAGGAAGCCGTGGCGGTGGCCGAGCGGATCGGCTTCCCGGTGGTGATCCGGCCCAGCTACGTGCTGGGCGGGCGGGCGATGGAGATCGTCTACGACCAGAAGGGACTGCACCGCTACATGCGCGAGGCCGTCCGGGTGTCGGGCGACAACCCGGTGCTGATCGATCGTTACCTGAACGACGCCATCGAAGTGGACGTGGACTGCATCGCCGACGGCGAGACGGTCTACGTGGCCGGGGTGATGGAGCATATCGAGGAGGCCGGCATCCATTCCGGCGATTCGGCCTGCGCCCTGCCGCCCTATACGCTGTCGCCCGCCATGGTGACCGAACTGAAGGCCGAGACCGAGGCGATGGCGAAGGCGATCGGCGTGGTCGGCCTGATGAACGTGCAGTACGCGATTCAGGGCAACGAGATCTACGTTCTCGAAGTGAACCCGCGGGCCTCGCGCACGGTGCCGTTCGTGGCCAAGGCGACCGGCGTGCCGGTGGCCAAGATCGGCGCGCGCGTCATGGCCGGCGCGCGGCTGTCGGACTTCCGCCTCGACGGCCAGGCGATCGCCGCCCACGTCGCGGTGAAGGAGGCGGTGTTCCCGTTCAACCGCTTCCCCAACGTCGATACCATCCTGGGGCCGGAGATGAAGTCGACCGGCGAGGTCATGGGCCTTGATTCCAGCTTCGAGCGGGCGTTCGCGAAAAGCCAACTGGGCGCCGGCGTGCGGCTGCCCGCGGCCGGCACGGTGTTCATTTCGGTGCGCGAGACCGACAAGTCCTCGGTGGTGGCGGTGGCGCGGCGGCTGCTGGACACCGGCTTTGCCGTCGTCGCCACCCGCGGCACCGCCGAGCGGCTGCGCGAGGCGGGGCTCAACGTGCGCACCCTGAACAAGGTGCTGGAGGGGCGGCCGCACTGCGTGGACGCGATCCGCTCCGGCGAGGTGCAGATGGTGATCAACACCGTGGACGGGGCGCAGTCGGTTTCGGACAGCTTCGACATCCGCCGCAGCGCGCTGACCCACGGGGTGCCGCACTTCACCACCATCGCCGGCGCCCGGGCGGCGGCGCACGCGATTGTGGCGCTGAAAACCGGTACCCTTGAAGTCGCGCCGCTTCAGGCCTATTTTCGCGGTTCGTTCTAAGCCCCGTCGCGGGCCCGGTTCCCGGAACCCCCCCTTGCGCGAGAGCGCGGGGGGGTTGCCGTGACCCGGGGCGCGGCGGTCGCTTTTGTGGCGCCGCCGTGGCCACGAGGCGCCCGGGCGAGCCTTGACGACAATCGCAACCTTGCTTTTCCGAGGTCCCGAGCCGTGCAGAAGTTTCCGATGACCGCCCCCGGCCTGCAGCGGTTGGAAGATGAGCTGAAAAAGCTCAAATCGGTCGAGCGGCCGGCGGTGATCCGCGCCATCGCCGAGGCGCGGACCCATGGCGATATCGCCGAAAACGCCGAATACAACGCGGCGCGCGACCGCCAGAGCTTCATCGAGGGGCGGATCGCCGAACTGGAGGAAATCGTCTCGGCGGTCGAGGTGATCGACCCCTCGCTGCTGTCGGGCGATCAGGTCAAATTCGGCGCGCACGTCAAGGTGCTCGACGAGGAGACCGAGAAGGAATCGACCTACCAGATCGTCGGCGTACACGAGGCCGACATCAAATCGGCGCGTCTGTCGATCTCCTCGCCGCTGGCCAAGGCGCTGATCGGGCGGAAGGTGGGCGACAACATCTCGGTGCCCGCCCCCGGCGGCGACCGCAGCTACGAAATCCTTTCCGTTCAGTTCCGCTAGCCCGGTGATCGCCCTCGCCGACGTCCGCGCCGCTGCCAAGCGCATCGCCGGGCGGGTGATGCGCACGCCCACGGTGGCCTGCGACGTGATCTCGCTCGCCGTCGGGGCGCGGGTGAGCCTGAAGCTGGACAACCTGCAGGTGACCGGCGCGTTCAAGGAGCGCGGGGCGGCCAACCGCCTGGCGCTGCTGAGCGCGCCCGAACGCGCCGCCGGCGTGATCGCCATGTCGGCCGGCAACCACGCCCAGGCCGTCGCGCGGCACGCCCACCTGCTGGGCATGACGGCGGTGATCGTGATGCCGCAGCACACGCCGCTGACCAAGGTGTCGCGCACCCGCACCTGGGGGGCGCGCGTGGTGCTGCACGGCGAGACGCTGGCCGAGGCCGCCGCCCACGCGCAAACCCTGGCCGAGCAGGAAGGCCTGGTGTTCGTGCACCCCTACGACGATCCGGCGGTGATGGCGGGGCAGGGCACGCTGGCGCTGGAACTTCTGGAGGACGTGCCGGACATCGATACGCTGGTGGTGCCGATCGGCGGCGGCGGGCTGATCGCGGGCTGCGCGGTCGCGGCCTGCGGGGTGAAGCCGGGCATCGAGGTGATCGGCGTCGAGGTTGCCGCCTATGCCGCCATGGCGCAGCGCCTGGCCGGCCAGCCCGTGTCGGTCGGCGGGCCCACCATCGCCGAGGGCATCGCCGTTCGCGACATCGGGCTGGGGCCGCTGGCGGTGATCCGCGCCCACGTCGCCGACGTCGTCGTGGTGCCCGAGCGCGCGGTGGAGGAGGCGATCGCCCTGCTGGTCGAGGGGGCGAAAGTGGTGGCCGAGGGCGCCGGCGCCACCGGCATCGCGGCCCTGCTGGCTTTCCCGGACCGTTTTGTCGGGCGGCGCGTCGGCGTGCCGATCACCGGCGGCAACATCGACGCCCGCATCCTGGCCAACGTGCTGCTGCGCAACCTGCTGCGCGACGGGCGCCTGGTGCGGCTGGTCGTGGAGTGCCCCGACCGTCCCGGCGTGCTGGCCGACATCGCCGGCTGCATCGGCCGCGCCGGCGGCAACATCATCGACGTGTCGCATCACCGGCTGTTCGCCTCGCCGAGCGTGCAGGCCGCCCAGCTCGAGGTGATGTTCGAGGCGCGCGACCACGAGCACGGCGCCGAGATCGTGCGGGCCCTGGAACAGATATACACGGTGCGGCGGGTCTGACATCCGCGCGGTGGGGCTTGAGGGAAAACGCCAAGCATCCGATCATCCCGCCACCCGGAGGTTACCCGATGCCCGACGACGCGCCTGCCGCCCCGCCGCTGCCGCTTTCCCGCCTGGTCGTGCTCGACCTGACGCTCGCCCGCGCCGGGCCGACCGCCGTGCGCCACCTGGCGGACTGGGGCGCGCAGGTGATCCGCATCGAGCCGCCGCCGACCGCCGGGGAAGACGTCAGCGGCAACCGCGACGGCTTCGACTTCCAGAACCTGCACCGCAACAAACGCACCGTCACCATCGACCTGAAGTCGCCGGAAGGCCACGCCGCCTTCATGCGGCTGGCCGCCCGCGCCGACGTCATCATCGAGAACATGCGCGCCGCCGTGAAGCACCGGCTGAAGGTTGCCTACGACGACGTGCGCGCCGTCAACCCACGCATCGTCTATGGCAGCATCAGCGGGTTCGGCCAGGACGGCCCCTACGGCAAGCGCGCCGGCGTGGACCAGATCGCGCAGGGCATGGGCGGGCTGATGTCGATCACCGGCCTGCCCGGCCAGGGGCCGGTGCGCGTCGGCATTCCCATCGACGACCTGACCGCGGGCAACCTGCTGGCCTTCGGCATCATGACGGCGCTGTTCGAACGCGAGACCACCGGGGTCGGCCGCTGGGTGAGCACCTCGCTGCTGGAGGCGCAGGTGTTCATGCTCGACTTCCAGGCCGCCCGCTGGCTGTTGAAGGGCGAGGTCGCGGGGCAGGCCGGCAACGACCACCCGACCGGCATCCCGACCGGCGTGTTCCCCACCAGCGACGGCCACATCAACATCGCCGCCAGCTCGGCGCGGCTGTGGGAACGGTTCTGCGACGCCATCGGACAGCCCGAATGGAAGAGCCGCGCGGAGTGGAACAGCCAGCAGGGCCGCAGCCGCGACCGCCGCGCCATCAACGCCGCCATCTCGGAAATCACCCGCACCCAGCCGGCGGAGCACTGGATCGATCTGTTCGAGGACGCCGGGATTCCGTGCGGACCCATTAACACGATCGACCGCGTGTTCGCCGACCCGCAGGTGCAACACCTGCAAATGGCCCTGCCGGTGCAACACCCGCGATTCGGCACCCAGCTTCTGGTTGCCTCGCCGCTCAATATCTCCGGCATCCCCAAGGACATCCGCACGCCGACCCCCGAAGCCGGCGCCGACACCGACGAAGTGCTGCGCGGCGTCGGCTACAGCGACGCGGAGATCGGGCAAATGCGCGCAAAAGGCGCCATCAAATGACCGCATATGCCGATGGCCTGATGCTGTCCGAAATCGAGGACGGCATCGGCCTCATCACGTTCAACCAGCCGGAGAAACGCAATGCCATGTCGGTCGGCATGTGGGACGGGCTGGTGCAGATTCTCGACGCCTTCGAACACGACGCGGCGGTGCGCGTGGTCGTGCTGACCGGCGCCGGCAACCGCGCGTTCGTGTCCGGCGCCGATGTCAGCCAGTTCGAGCGGCGCAGCGATGCCGACGCACGCCGCGAATACGACCGGCTGACCCGCGACGGCCGCGCCCGGCTGGCCGGATTCGCCAAGCCGACCATCGCCCGCATCCGCGGCTTCTGCCTGGGCGGTGGACTGGGCATCGCCATGCAATGCGACCTGCGCATCGCCGGCGTCGATTCCGAATTCGGCTTCCCCGGCGCACGGCTGGGCATGGCCTACGGATTCGACCTGGTGAGCACACTGGTCTCGCTGGTCGGACCGGCCCACGCGCGCATGCTGCTCTATACCGGCCAGCGGATCGACTCCGCGGAGGCACAGCGGATCGGCCTGGTGAACCTCGTGGTGGAAGACCCCGAACTGACCGAGCGCGTGCTCGACCTCGCCCGCAACATCGCCGACAACGCACCGCTCTCGGTGCACGCGTTGAAACTGACGGTGAACGAAGCCGCCAAGGACCAAAGCGAACGCGACCACGCCACGATCGACGCCATTATCGACGCCTGCTTCGACAGCGAAGACTTCCACGAAGGTCGCAAGGCTTTCTTGGAGAAACGGATGCCGCGGTTCAACGGGTGGTGAAGGAAGGCCATGGGCAGCGCCCCTGGCCTTTCTTTCTTCACACCACCTGATTGCGCAGCGCCGTCTCTCCGCGACCCAGGCGTTCGAGGTTTTCCATGAGCAGGTCTAGGACGTTGTCTTCGTAGTGGCGCGTTTCGCCGCCGGTATGCGGGGTCACCAGCACGTTCGGCAGGGACCACAGGGGCGAGGACGTGGGCAGGGGTTCCTCGATGGTGACGTCGATGCCGGCCGCGGCGATGCCGTTGTTTTGCATGCAGGCGATCAGGGCGGCCTCGTCGACCACGCGGCCGCGGGCGCAATTGATCAGGTGGGCGGAGGGTTTCATCAGGCGCAGCGCGCTGGCGTCGATGAGGTTTTCGGTCTGTGGCGTGAGCGGGCAGGTCAGCGCGACGATATCGGCGCGCGGCAGCAGTTCGTGCAGGTGTTCGATGGCGTGCACCTCGTCGGTGCCGTTGCTGCCGGCGGCCGGGTCGCGGCGCAGGCCGATCACGTGCATATCGAAGGCCTTCGCGAGGCGGGCGAGGCGTCCGCCGATACGGCCGAGGCCGACGATGAGCAGGGTCTTGCCGCCGAGTTCGTCCTCGCGCCGGGTCAGGTCGCCGAGCATGCCGCGCCAGAATTTCTTGTTCTGGTTGTCGCGCGCTTCCGGCAGGCGGCGGGCCAGCGCGAGGATGAGGGCGAAGGCGTGTTCGGATACCGCGCTGGCATTGGCGCCCTGGGCGCTGGCCAGGCGGACGGAGGCGGCGGCGAGCGCGGCGCGGTCGTACTGGTCGACGCCGGCGCTGATCGACTGGATGAAGCGCAGCCCCGGGGCGAGCGACAGGAGTTCGTTGCGCCAAAGTCCCGAGACCAGCAATACATCGACCCCGCCGATGCGCGCCTCGAGTTCGCCGGGATTGCGGACTTCGAAGCTTTTCAGGCCGGTATTTCGTTTCTCGAACTGCATTTGAAACTGATAGGCCACGTGGGCGAAACAGATGGTGATCTTGTCGCTGGTCGGAAACATGCGGCCCCCCTGGCGTGCGATTTTGCCAGGGTTGAGGAAGCGGCCGCTGGCGTCAAGCCGGTCGTTTTCCGGGACGCTTGATCTGTTCCGCCGATTTGCCTATTGATTGCCGTCCTGTCGAGAGAGCCCGACTTTCCGACTGGGCCTCCGGGTGACAAGACCCTGGTTTGGATAAACCCCTTTTTTCTGGTTTCCTTGCCCATGACCGTTTCCGCCGACCTGCCGATCGTACCGGCGGGCGATTCGATTTTACCGATTGCCGATACCGTCGTGTGGTATCACCGCGCGTTCTGCCGCATTGCCCTGCCCGTCCGTGCGCCGGGCAAGGGGGTCTGGCAGCGCGAGGCCGCGGGCGTCGTGCTGACCATGGAGGCCGGCGAAGGCGCCGTCCTGCCGACCGGCAAGTTCGCGCGCCTGCTGCTGATGCATCTGTTCGACATCGCGGTGCGCACCGGCAGTGCGGTGATCGAGATCGGCGACGATCCGGTGCTGTTCGCCGAACGCATCGGGGCCGACACCGGCGCGGTGAAGCTGCGCGAGTTGCAGGACCAGATGATCCGTCTGCTGGCCGCGCACATCGTCGTGGGGTGGGATGGCGGCCCGGTGCTGAGCGTGTTCGACGGGCGTGGGCGGCCGCGGGTGGCGGCGCCGGCATGGCGCTCCAGCCTCCGCCTGAGCGCGCGTTTCATGGCCGGGTTGGTGGACAACGCGGTGTCGTTGGACCGCGGCATGTTGCGGACGCTGGCCGATTCGACGCTGGCGCTCGACCTCTATGCCTGGCTGGCGAGTGCCTCACCGGCCGCCGTCGTGGGTTGGGAGGATCTGCGGTCGCGGTTTGGCAACACCACGCAGACCCCGGCGGAGTTCCGCGCCGGCTTCGAGCAGGCGCTGATGCAGGTGCAGCAGACCTGGCCGCATTTCATCTCGGTGATGCGTGACGACGCGGTGGAGTTCCGCCCGGTGGTGGCGGAGGCGCCGGCCGCGGAGCCGCCTGCTCCGGCCGAGCCCGAAGTGCTGAACGAGGCCGAGGCGGAAGACGTGTCGTCCTTGGTGGCGGAGCTTGAGTCCGAGCTGGCGTATCAGGCGGAGCCCGCGCCGGAACTTATGGCCGAACCCGTGCTCGTGCCCGTTGCCGCGCCGGAACCGGTGCCGGTGGAGCGGCCGCGGCAGGCCATGCGCCAGACCGTCAGCCTGAAGTCGCACTTGACCGGGTTGCCGCAGGTGGTGTGGCTGCAACGCGCCAACGGACGCGACAATGTCGTCATCGAGGTTACGCCGGGCGGGCGCTACGACCCGGAAAACAGCACCGTCATCGTGCTGGAGCCGGTGGCGTTGCAGGTCGCGGGCGGGCTCTATGCGCGCGACTTCGAGCGGGTGGCGGCCTGGGCGGCGGCCAATCGCGACCTGATCGACGATTGGTGGGACTCGCAGCTCGACGATTTCGAGGAAGTGGCCGGCCGGGTGAAGAAAGTGCCGGCTCCGGCCTGGCGCTGACGGCGGGGCGTCAGCCCAGCAGCAGCGTGAGCAACCCCTTCAGCAATTCGTGCGGCGTGGGGGGGCAGCCCGGGATGGTGAGGGCAACGGGCAGCACGGCGGCAACCGGGCCGACGCAGGCATAGCTGTCGGCGAACAACCCGCCGCTCGCCGCGCAGTCGCCCACCGCCACCACCCATTTCGGCGCCGGCGTGGCTTCGTAGGTGCGTTCGAGCGCGGTGCGCATGTTTTTCGCCACCGGACCGGTGACCAGCAGCACGTCGGCGTGGCGCGGCGAGGCGACGAAACGCAGGCCGAAGCGTTCCAGATCGTAGACCGCGTTCTGCAGCGCGTTGATCTCCAGCTCGCAGCCGTTGCAGGAACCGGCATCGACTTCGCGAATGGCCAGGCTGCGGCCGAGGCGGCGGCGGGCGGCGACGTCGATGCGGGCCGCGAGCGCTGCCAGTTCGGCGTCGTCCGGTTTGGGCGGTGCGTCGGTGACGGGGCGGCGCAGCAGGCTTTCCAGCAGGATCTTGCGCATATCAGAGATCGTGCCCTGAATAGGAGCAGTTGAAGGATTTGTTGCAGAGCGGGAAGTCGGCGACGATGTTGCCCTCGATCGCCGCTTCCAGCAGCGGCCATTGGAAGCAGGACGGATCGCGCAAATGGCAGCGGGCGACGCGGCCGGCGGCGTCCAGGCGCAGCCAGGCCAGCACGTCGCCGCGGAAGGATTCCACCAAGGCCATGCCTTCGCCGTTGGCCACGGGCGGGATCGGCGCGGAGATGGCGCCAGCGGGCAGGCCGGCGAGGATCTGCTCGATCAGCGAGTAGCTTTGGTCAACCTCGTGCAGGCGCACCCACACGCGGGCATTGACGTCGCCGTCGTTCCGCAACGCGGTGGTGAAGCGCAACTGGTCGTACGGCGGATAGGGCAGGTCGCGGCGCGCGTCGAAGTCGCGTCCGGAGGCGCGGCCGACATGCCCGCCGCAGCCGAAGCGCCGCGCCAGCGCGGGGGACAGGAAGCCGGTGCGAACGGTGCGGTCCTGCAGCGAGGCGGTCTTGTCGTAGAGTTCGGCGAGTTGCGGCAGGCCGTGGCGGATTTGCCGCAGCAGGGCATGCAGCGCCGCCACGCCATCGGCGCCGAGGTCCACGGCGACACCGCCCGGCACGACTCGGTCCATCATCAGCCGGTGGCCGAAGCAGGCGGCGGCGGCGCGCAGCACGTGTTCGCGCAACACACCGAAATGCGCGTGGATGAGGGCGAAAGCGGCGTCGTTGCAGATCGCGCCGATGTCGCCCAGATGATTGGCCATGCGTTCGAGCTCGGCCATCAGCGCGCGCAGCCACAGCGCGCGCGGCGGCGGAGTGACCGCGCAGGTGGCTTCGGCGGCGCGGGCGAAGGCGAACGCGTAGGCGACGGTGGCATCGCCCGAGGCGCGGCCGGCCAGCCGGGCGGCGTGCTCCAGCGTGCTGCCGGCGAGCAGCGATTCCAGCCCCTTGTGGGTGTAGCCCAGCCGCTGCTCCAGGCGCACCACGGTCTCGCCGTCCACGGTGAAACGGAAATGCCCGGGCTCGATGACGCCGGCGTGCACGGGACCGACCGGGATTTCGTGCAGATCCTCGCCTTCGACCGGCAGGAAATCGTAGCCGGCGGGCGCGGGTTCCTGGGGTGAGGCGGCGAGCGGCGCGCCAATGCCCCAGGAGCCGTGGTCGAGCCAGGGCCGCGGATCGGGCAGCCCCGCGGGTTGGAGGCCGGAGAGGTCGCGCAGCGCGCGCTCGGGCCGCAGCGCCGCGGCGTGCAGGCGGCCGACGGAGGGGTAGGTGCCGTCCTCGGCGTCGAGGCTCACCACCGAGACGGCGGGCGGCGCGGCATCGTCGGCGAGCGCCATGTGCACGCGCCCGCCGTCCGCCCACAGCCCCAGCAGGGTCCAGCCGCCGTCGCCCAACTTGGCGGCGATGCTGAGCCAGCCTGCCGAATCCACGTCCACGCGGGGCCAGGGCGCGTGGTTGGGGGCGGCGCGGGCGAGGTCGATGAGGTCGGCGAGTGGTGTCATGGCGCGGCCCTCAGCCCAGCATCAGCGCGACGTGCTGGAACCACGCGACCAGCGCCGGCGGCAGATAGATCCCGCCCAGCAGCACCAGGGCGAGATGGGCGAAAATCGGCAAGGTCGAGGCGTGCACGGGGTTGTTCAGTCCGCGCGGGCGGCCGAAGGCGAGCGCGGTCAGGCGCGCCAGCAAGGCGGCGAAAGCGATCAGCAGGCCCACCACCACCGCGACGGCCAGCGCGGGCTGGCGGGCGAAGGTGGAGCTGACCAGCAGGAACTCGCTCATGAACACGCCGAACGGCGGCAGCCCGGCGATGGCGAGCACGCCGGCCACCAGCAGCCAGCCCAGCAGCGGGTGGGTCTCGGTCAGGCCGCCGATCTCGGCGATCTTCTGCGTCCCCTTGGCCTGCGTGATGTGACCCACGGTGAAGAAGATCGCCGACTTGGTCAGGCTGTGCATGGTCATTTGCAGCAGGCCGGCGAAATTGGCGAGCGGGCCGCCCATGCCGAAGGCGAACACGATGATGCCCATGTGCTCGATGGACGAATAGGCGAACAGGCGCTTGATGTCGCGCCGCCGGTACAGCATCAGGGCGGCGAAGATCAGCGACAGCAGGCCGAGCGCGGTCATCAGCGGTCCTGGCGCCAGCGCGCGCGGGTTGGCGGCCAGCAGCATCTTGAAGCGCAGCAGCGCGTACAGCGCCACGTTCAGCAACAGGCCGGAGAGCACCGCGGAGATCGGCGTCGGCCCCTCGGCGTGGGCGTCCGGCAGCCAGGCGTGCAGCGGCGCCAGCCCGACCTTGGTGCCATAGCCCAACAGGAGAAAAACGAAGGCGACGTTCAGCAGCGCGGGATCGAAACCGGCGGCGTGGGTGATCAGCACCGTCCACACCATCGAGCCCACGCCCTCGCCCGCCACCGGCCGGGCGGCGAGATACACCAGGATGGTGCCGAACAGCGCCAGCGCGATGCCGACGCTGCCCAAAATGAAATATTTCCAGGCCGCCTCGATGGAAGCGGGCGTGCGGTAGATGCCCACCATGACCACGGTGGTCAGCGTCGCCAGTTCCACCGCCACCCACATCAGGCCGATATTGTTGGCCACCAGGGCGAGATTCATGCCGAACATCATCACCTGGTACAGGGCGTGGTAGAAGTGCAGGAAACCGGGCGTGTGTTGTCCGCTGCGCAGCTCATGGCCCATGTAGCTGGCGCTGAACACCGAGGTGGTGAACCCGACGAAGGTGTTCAGCACGATGAACACCACGTTGAGGTCATCGACCATCAGATACTCGCCGGGTGACGGCCGGTGCTCGAACAGCAACAGGGCGCACAGGAACGCCAGCAGGCTGGCGAGCACGTTGAGGCGCGACAGCAGCCGGTAGCCGGGCAGCACCGCCAGCACCACGGCGGCGCCGAGCGGCACCAGCAGCACCGCGGCAAGCGGGTCCAGGCCGGTCATACGCGGTCTCCCCGGAAGGCGTCGAGCGCCTCCACATCGACCGTGTCGAACCGTTCGCGAATGCGGAACAGGAAGATGCCGATGACGATGAAGGCGATCAGAACGGAAAAGGCGACGCTGATTTCCACCACCAGCGGCATGCCCTGCGCGCCGGTGGCGGCCAGCACGATGCCGTTCTCCAGCGACATGAAGCCGGCGACCTGGCTGACCGCGTTGCGCCGCGTCACCATCATCAGCAGGCCGATCAGCACCACCGAAAGGGCGAGCGCGATGTCCTCGCGCGACACCGGATCGATGCCGGCGGTAACCGGCAGCATCACCTCCATGGAGAGCGCGATCAGGGCGATCGCCGCCAGCATGGTGGGACCGGTGCCGACCACCGCCTCGATCTCGCGGTGGATGCCGAGGCGGAAAATCATCCGGCGCAGCGCCATCGGGATGGCGATCGCCTTGAAGCCGAGCGCGATGGCGGCGGTGATGTAGAGATGCGGCGCGTCGTGCACCCAGGCCTGCCAGGCCACCGAGGCCGCCAGCAGCAGCGCGTGCAGCGCCAGCACGTTAATCAGCGCGTACAGCCGGTCCTGGTAGAGCATCGCGAGGCTCACCAGCACCAGAAGCCCGGCCAGCATGTGGGCGATGTCGAAGTCCAGGCCGTGCATGTCAGAGGTTCACCGCTCAGAGGCCTCGGGAGACGAACAGCAGCAGGGTGCCGAGCAGGCCGAGCATCAGCGCGATGCCGAGGAAGCCCGGTACCCGGAAAAGCCGCATTTTCGCGGTCACCGTCTCGAACAATGCCAGAGCGCAGCCGGCAACCGCCATCTTGGCCAGCCAGGCGGCGACGCCGACGGCATAATGCGCCAGCCCCGAGCCCGCCGGCGCCAGCCCCCAGGGGAAGAAGATGCAGGCGATCAGCGACGCGTACATCAGCAGTTTCTGCGCCGCCGCCCACTCGATCAGGGCCAGGTAGCGGCCGGAATATTCCAGCAGCATGGCCTCGTGCACCATGGTGAGTTCCAGGTGGGTGGCCGGGTTGTCGACCGGGATGCGGGCGTTCTCGGCAATGGCGACGATGATGAAGCCGATCAGCGCCAACGCCAGCGACACGCGCAGGCCGACCTGCTCGAACTGCAGGTGTTCGGCGATGGCGGAAAGCTGGGTGGTGCCGGCGATCAGCGCGACGGTGAACACCAGCATGAGGAGCGCCGGCTCGGCGAGCGAGGCGATCATCACCTCGCGCGACGATCCGAGGCCGCCGAAGCTGGTGCCGACATCGAGGGCGGCCAGCGCCTGCAGGAAGCGCGCGGTGCCGAGCAGGGCGACGATGGCGATCAGGTCGCCGGACCAGCTGAACAGCAGGCCGGTGGCAAAGGTGGGCACCAGCGCGGTGGCCACCCAGGTCGCGGAAAAAATCACGTAGGGGGCGACGCGGAACAGCCAGGACGCGGTTTCGGGCAGCACCGCTTCCTTGCGCAGCAGCCGCAGCAGGTCGCGATAGGGCTGGATCACCGAAGGCCCGCGGCGGCGCTGCAACCGCGCCTTCACCCACCGCACCAGCCCGGTCAGCAGCGGGGCGGCCAGCAGCACCAGGAACATCTGCGCGCCCTGCGCGGCGAGCGCCCGGATCATGTCGAGCGCGGTCATTGCCATAGCGTCAACGCCAGCAGCAGCCCGACCAGGGCAAGGAAGACGAAGCTCAGATAACGGCGGATGGTGAGGAACTGAAGCTGGTTGAGCACGTCCGCCACCATCAGCAGGGCGTCGCACACGGGCTGGTACAGATATTCCCAGGCCAGGTCGTGCATGTGCTTGTCGATGCGGGCGGGCGCGCGGTCGCCGGGCGGCGGCATCGTCACCGTCTCCGACGAGCGGAACACCAGCGGGCCGAACACGCGGCGGATCGGCTGGGCGAAACCGGCGGCGCTGTACTGACTGGTGGGGCCGAGGTCGGGATAGCCGCAATCCCACAGCCGCGCCCGGCGTACCGCGTGGCTGCCCAGGCGGTGGACGAGTGCGGCGGCGATCATGGCGGCCACGCCGGTGAACAGGAAAATCAGCAGCCCGTCATAGGAGCCGCGCGCCTCGTCGACCGGCGCGATGGCGAGCCACGCACGGTCGATCTGGGTGGGCATGTGGGCGCCGGTCAGGGCCTGGGCGACCGGTGCCATCCAGTCGATCACGGCGCCCGGGAACACCCCGGCGAGCAGGCAAATCGCGGCGAAGACGAACATCGCGGCGAGCGAGAAGCGGTCGACCTCGCGCGCCTGCGCCGCCTGGGTGGTGCGCGGCCGGCCCAGGAAGCAGATGCCGAATGCCTTGACGAAGCAGGCCGCGGCAAGGGCGGCGGCCAGCGCGAGCAGCGCCCCGTCGGCTGGGACGGCGATCTTCAGCCCCCATTGCGGCAGGTCGGGATGCAGCAGGATGGCCTGGAAGGTCAGCCACTCCGACACGAAGCCGTTCAGCGGGGGCAGGGCGGAGATGGCGGCACAGGCCACCAGGAACGCCAGCGCGGTCTTCGGCATGCGGTGGATCAGCCCGCCCAGATGCCCCATGTCGCGTTCCCCGGTGGCGGTCAGCACCGCGCCGGCACCGAAGAACAGCACGCTCTTGAACAGCATGTGGTTGAAGGCGTGAAACACCGCCGCGGTCAGCGCCAGCGCCGCGCCGCCGCGCAGGCCGTTGGCCCCGAACGCGAGGGCCAGGCCAAGGCCGATGAAGATGATGCCGATGTTCTCGACCGTGTGGTAGGCGAGCAGCCGCTTCAGGTCGTGTTCCATCAGCGCGTACAGCACGCCGAGCGCGGCAGCGGTGCCGCCGGCGATGAGCACCGGCACCGACCACCACCAGGTGGCCGGCCCCAGCAGATCGAAGACGATGCGGATGAAGGCGTAGACCGCGACCTTGGTCATCACCCCGCTCATCAGTGCGGAGGCGTGGCTGGGCGCGGCGGGGTGGGCCAGCGGCAGCCAGGCGTGCAACGGCATCAGCCCGGCCTTCGATCCGGCGCCGATCAGCGCCAGGCTCAGCACCAGCCCGGCCCGCCACGCCGGCAACGGGCCCAGGCGCATGTCGGCGAAGGCGTAGCTGCCATGAGACGCCGCCAGCACGCCGAAGGCGAGCAGCAGGGTCAGCGCGCTGAAGGTCGCCATGATGAGGTAGACGATGCCGGCGCGGCGGTTCCCGGCCGAGCGGTGGTCGGCCATGACCAGCGCCCAGGAGGCCAGCGACATCAGTTCCCAGGCCCACAGGAAGGTATAGGCGTCGTCGGCGATGACGACGAGGTTCATGGCGGCGATGAAGGCGGGGAAGAACGGCAGCACCCGCTGCGGCGCGTGCTCGTGCCGGCCGTAGCCGATGGCGTAGAGCGCGGCGCCGGCGCCGCCGAGGTTGACCAGGGTCAGGAACACGCCGGCCAGGCGATCGATGCGGACATGCGCGCCGAGCCAGGGCAGGCCGATCGGCAGCACCAGCGCGCCGTCGCCGCCGGCCAGCGCGGCGGCGCAGACGAGCAGGCAGATCGCCGCCGTGCCGCCATAAACCGGAGGCGTGGCACGCGACGTCCGTCCCCCGATCGCCGCCGCCATCCCCAGCAGCAGAAGGGCGGCGGAACAGGCCAGTACGATCGTTACCGTCATCGGCAGATAATTCGCATCGCCGCGAACGTCGCACATCCAATCCGCCACCTCAACCAGCCCCACTGTTTTCAGGGGGAGGGACGGTCACGGCGCCGCGCTGCCTTCCCTCACCCCGAAAACCGACTGGGCGTGGCGACGGCGGCGGGGCGGGGGGCCAGCAGGGCCCGGATGCGGGCCGCCAGCTCGCTGCGCCGGAACGGTTTGTCGAGCAGTTCGACCCCCGGCGGCAACCGCCCGTTCTCCATCAGCACGTTGCCGGAATAGCCGGAAATGAACAGCACGGGCAGCCCCGGCACGGCACGCTGCGCCGCCTCGGCGACGTCGCGGCCGGTCGTGCCGCTGGGCAGGATGACGTCGGTCAGCAGCAGGTCCGGGCGCAGCCCCTCGGCCAGCACCCGCGCCGCCATGGCGCCATCGCCAGCGGCGACCACGTCGTAGCCGAGGCTGCGCAGCATCGTCTCGGTATGGGCGCGCACCAGATCGTTGTCCTCGACCAGCAGGATGGTTTCGCTGCCGCCCGCGACACCGGCGCGCACCGACGGCAGGTCGGTGGCTTCATCCGGCACGACGCGCGGCAGGTAGATCCGCACCACGGTGCCCTGGCCGGGCTCGCTGTCGATCACCGCGTGGCCGCCGGACTGGCGGGCGAAGCCGTAGACCATGGACAGGCCGAGGCCGGTGCCCTTGCCCGGCGCCTTGGTGGTGAAGAACGGGTCGAAGGCGCGCGCCAGCACCTCCTTCGCCATGCCGGTGCCGGTGTCGGAGACCGCGATCATGATGGCCTCGCCGGTGCGGTCGAGCCCGGCCACGGCGGCATAGACGCGATCGACGGCGACGTTGCTGGCCTCGATGGTCAGCGTACCGCCGTCCGGCATGGCGTCCTGCGCATTGATCGCGAGGTTGAGGATGGCACTTTCCATCTCGGACGGATCGACCAGGGCGTACCAGGATTCGGCCGGCCAGAGCATGCGCAGGTTGACGTGCTCGCGCATGGTGCGGCGCACCAGCGGCTGCATGCTGGCGAGCAGGTCGCCCACCGCGACCAACCGCGGCGACAGCGGCTGGTGGCACGAGAAGGCGAGCAACCGGTGCATCAACTGGGCGGCGCTCTCGCCAGCGCGCAGGCCCGCCTCGGTCAGGGTCAGGTCGAGTCCCGGTTCATCGTCCTCTGGCGCGGGCACGCCGTTCAGGCGGTCCTCGGCCCGCATGCCGAGCAGCTCCAGGTTGCCCAGGATCACCGTCAGCAGGTTGTTGACGTCGTGCGCGATGCCGCCGGTGAGCTGGCCGACCGCCTCCAGCTTCTGCGCCTGGCGCAGTTTTTCCTCGGTCTCGCGCTGGCTGGTCACGTCACGGAAATACACGGTCAGCCCCGAGGCGAAGGGATAGGCGCGCATCTCGAACCAGGCGTTCAGCGGCGGGTAGAAGCTGGTGAACGCGGCGTCCTGGCCCTGGGCGGCGGCGGCCCGCAGCCGTTCGCCCAGGTCGGCGTCGTGCAGCCCGGGCAGCAGCGTCCACACGCTGGCGCCCAGCATCGCCTCGCGCTGGTGCTGCAGATAGCGGGCGGCGGCGGCGTTGGCGTAGCGGATGCACCAGCCCTTATCGAGCACGAACATGCCGTCCGAAATGGTGGACAGGATCAGCTCCAGCTCCGACTTCGAGCGCATGGTGTCGGCCAGCAGCGTCGCTCCCTCCAGCGCCGAGGCGATGGCACGGGCGAACTGCTCCAGCACCAGCTCCTCCTCGGGGGGGAGGGGGTCGCCCCCGGCGCGGGCGAGGGCGATCCGGCCCAGCCGCCCGCCGCCCGCGCTCAGCAGGCTGACCTCATGCGTCCGCGTGCCGGGCTGGCGTGGCGCGGTTTCGGCCGGCTCGCCGAGTGTCACCTCGACGCGTTCGCAGGTCAGGAGCGACCGGCCGATGGCCTCGGCGCGGGCCACGATCTCATCGACATCGCGCAGCCGCGACAGCCGTTCCGAGGCGGTGGCGAGCTGGGCGAGTTGGCGGACGTGGCGCAGATTGGCGGTTTGCAGCCGCTGGATGCGGTGGCGGGCGCGCAGCCAGCCGGCCACCAGCAGGGTCAGCACGGCGGCCAGCAGGGCCAGGGTGTTGGCGCTGCGCAACCGCCAGGTCGCCAGCACCTCCGCGCGGTCGCGTCGCACCATGAGTTCCAGTTGACCGGGCAGAACGGTCCGCGTTGCCACCAGGTCGGAGGCCCGCTCCGTCGCGGAGTCCGGCGGCGCCCGCAGGATGACCCGCCTGCCGGCGTCGAGCAGCAGGATGCTGCCGCCGCTGCCGCGGTCCTCCGCCGAGGCGGACCGCTCCAGCCAGTACGCCCCCATGGCGAGTACCGCGGCCCCGGCGGGCGCGCCGTCCGGGCCGCCGACCCGCCGCGCCACCAGCAGCGCTCCCGATCCGCCGACATACCAGGCCGGCGCCAGCGGATCGGCGAGCCGGGTCAAGGCTTCGGTGATCGTCGCCTCGGCCGGTGCCGCATCCGGCCCGCCGGCCGAGGCCACGCTGCGGCCGCCGGCATCGAACAGCGCGGCGAAGCGGGCGCCCGGAACACTGGCCAGCGCCGCCCGCAGCGACCCGGCCAGCCCGTCCGCCCGGCCGTCCCCGGCCGCCGCCGCCACCGCGTCGAGCCGGCGCATCGCGGTGTCGAGGTCGAGCCGCGCAATGGCCTGGGCGCCGTTGGCGAGGGTGGCGATCCCGTGGTCGGCCGCCGCCAGGACACGGTCGCGCTCGAGCACGCGTTGCGCCACGCCCGCCACGGTGAGCAGCACCATCGCGGCGACCAGGAACAGTTCAGGTGTGCGGCGCGGGACGGGCGGACTCGGGGTCATATTGGCCGCATGCTTGAGGTGGCGCGATCTAGCACAGCGCCGGGGGGCAAAGCCGTCAATTGACAGTTCCTGACAGTTCCGAATGTTGCGGCCCGCGGTCGCGGTGGCACGCCGACCGCCGTGAACCGTCTGACCCGCAACTTCGCCGTTGCAGAACGTCCGGAGCGGGGACTAGCTTGCCGCGCAACGACCGGATTGGCCGTACAGCCCGGGTATCCCGAGGCGGCGGAAATCCACCGGAGATTCCAGTCATGCGCCCCAACCGTCTGCGCCAGCGCCTCGATGCCGGGCTGCCCACGCTCGGCACCCACATCCTGTCCGCCTGGCCGACCCTCGTCGAGCTGATCGGCCAGGCCGGCAACTACGACTATGTCGAGTTCGTCGCCGAATACGCGCCCTTCACCATGCACGACCTCGACAATCTGGGCCGCGCGTTTGAGGTCGCCGGCCTCGCCGGCATGATCAAGGTCGAGCAGACCATGTGGACGCACCAGGCCATGCGCGCCATCGGCTCGGGCTTCCAGGCCGTGCTGTTCGCCGACCTTCGCACCGTCGAGGACGCCCGCGCCTGCGTCGCCGCCGTCCGCGCCGAGACCCCCAAGCCACGCCGCGGCAAGGGGCTGCTTGGCGTCGGCCTGCGCCGCGACGTCGGCACCTTCCGCGAACCGGGCACCCCCGCTTACGTCCAGGCGCTGGACGACGCGGTTGTCGTGTTCATGATCGAGAAGCGCCAGTGCGTCGAGGACCTCGACGCCATCCTGTCCGTCCCCGGCGTCGACATGGTCCAGTTCGGCCCCGTCGACTACGCCATGTCCACCGGCCATGCCGGCGATTGCGCCCACGCCGAGGTGCGCGCCGCCGAACGCAAGACCATCGAAACCGCGCTCAAGAAGGGCATCGCCCCGCGCGTCGAGATCGGCGAACCCAGCCAGGCCGCGCCCTATCTGGAGATGGGCGTCAAGCACT
>Ga0181535_10003388_pt1 | contig 18548 bp, 15 predicted proteins | sample PEATcosm2014_Bin_44_FD_119774 | JGI IMG/M metagenome (GOLD analysis project Ga0181535, IMG submission 119774) | Peatland microbial communities from MTU Mesocosm Facility, Houghton, MI, USA - PEATcosm2014_Bin17_30_metaG | ecosystem: Environmental > Terrestrial > Soil > Wetlands > Peat | place... | reverse complement strand
GAGCTGCGTCTGCCGCCGGCCTACTCGCCCGACCTGAACCCGATCGAGATGGCATTCTCCCAGCCCAAAGCGCGCCTGCGAAAGGCCGCCGAGCGAACCGTGCCGGCGCTTTGGGACCGCATCGGCCAATGCCTCGACGAAATCACCCCGCAAGCCTGCGCCAACTATTTCGCCAAGGCCGGATATGCGCCATCGTAGCCGGGCAGTGCTCTAATTCACAGCGCCGGTGCGGCCGCGGGCGATCGCCAGCAGCGCCGAAGTCTGCCGACGGATTTCAGCGGCGACCCCCGCGTCCAGCTTTTGCAGCCAAGCCAGAGGAATCTGCGACAGTCCGTAGGTCGCCCCGGCGAGCATGCCCGCGATGGCGCCGGTGGTGTCCGCGTCGCCGCCTTGGTTGACGACTCCGACAAGGCAGGAACGGAACGAATCTGTCGCGAAATAGAAATGCAGCACCGTCTGGACAGTGTCCACGACATAGGCCGACGAGCCGCCGCGATACGGCGAAAAGCGAAACGCCCTGTGCTTCTCGACCAGATCGTCAGCGTGTCGCCGGCAGCCCTTCACGCCGCCGCCGGCGAGCAGCGAATGGATCATGCGTCCGGTCGCGAGGGTGGCGTCGTCCGAGTACGGATGATTGTGGGTGATGTGGCATTGGCCCAGCGTCCACCGCTCGAAGTCGGCGACGGCGCCGAAGGTCGCCAGCGTCGCCGGCAGGTTGCGCATGCAGGCGCCGTTTCCTGCGTCGCCCGCGTTGTAGGCGGTTTCCATCGTCCCTTTGGCGAGATAACGGCTGATGCCGCGGCGGCAGGTGTTGCCAATGTCCGGCGGCCGGGAGCGGAACCAGGACGCGAATTCGTCGCAAACCGTCTTGAGATCGAATCCTCCGCAACTGATCAGCGCCCGCCCGAGCGCCAGCGACATCGCGGTGTCGTCTGTCACCTGTCCCGGCTTTAGGCCCAACCATCCGCCGCCGACGATGCGGTTATGTTCGCCATAGCGCGCTTCGATCTCGCGTCGCGTCATAAACTCGACCGTAGCGCCGAGCGCGTCGCCGATCGCCAGGCCGAGATAGGCGCCCAGGGCGCGGTCGAGCAGCAACGTTTCGTCGCTCGTCAATAGTAAAGCGCCTTCGCCTGATAGTCGCCGCCGATGACGACGAACTCGCCCTCGCCCTTGAGGGCGTGCCGTGGCAGCAGAGAATTGAAGAAGAGGATCTTCACCGTCGGCGCCTCGACCTCGAGAATGATGTCGCCGAAACTTTCCGCCAATTCGCGCTCGCAAGTGAACGACACCAGGTTGTTCAACCGGACGACGACGTGGCTTCGATCGGCCCGCTCGACGAGCATATGTTCCGAGAAATTGTTGACGCCGCGATAGAGCGTGACGTGCTTCCGGCCGACGGAATGGAAATGCGCGAGACTCCATTGGCAGAATTCATAGAGCAGGTCGAGCTGCGCCAGGATCGCATTCGAATGGAAGCGACTCGACATTTTCTCTTCCACGTAGACGGTCCATGCAGGCGGGCAAAAGTCTGAGATCGGCGCCTTGTGGAAGGTCGGAAAGAGGCCGAAGCGGCTTTCGACCCAGCCCTTCAGCACGGCGCCTTCGGGGGAGTTCGCTTCGTAGCCCCAGCCACGCAGCAGACGAAGATAGCTCGAGGCGCGGAACCGCGCCGGGCCTCGTCCGTCGCGGTCCTGATCGTCGAGATCGAACATCGTTCCCATGTAGGCCTCGAACATGCCGGCCGCCGTTTCGGGGTCCTCAGCCTTGCCCAGCATGGCGAACAGTGATCGGTTGGCGTCGCACACGCTGGCGATATGCAGCGGAACCGGAAACGCGTTGAACGCCGTGCTGGCGAGAAGCCCGGTCGGAACGCCGACGAGGTTGGTGCTGTGGCCGCGATTCGACGGCGTCATGCGCGCTAGGCCGTCGACTCGACGTCCCGCCGTCGCATCGCGAACGGCGACCCGAGGCGGGACGCGGCGACGATTCGCGGCAGCACATCGACGACGCGATCAATTTCGGCCTGCGTATTGTCTCGCGACAGCGAAAACCGCAGCGCCCCAATCGCCGCCGCGTAGGGCACCCGCATCGCCCGTAAGACGTGCGAAGGCTCGATTGCGCCGGAAGCGCAAGCCGAGCCGGCCGAGGCCGCAATTCCGGCCCGGTTCAGGTTCAGCAGCGCCTCCTCGCTTTCGGCGCCATCGAAGGCGATGGCGCATGTACCCGGCAGCCGGTTCTCGACGTCGCCGAGCGCGAAGCAGTCTTCGATCGTCGCGAGAAGCGCGCGCTCGAGACCGTCGCGCAACCGGGCGATCGTGGTTGAATCCTCGACCAGTCTGGCGCGCGCCAGCGCCGCCGCCGCCCCCAGCCCGACAATGCCTGGGACGTTCTCGGTTCCCGCGCGACGGCCGCGCTCCTGCCGGCCGCCGCGAACCAGGGGGTGGAGCTTCGTTCCCTTGCGCACGTACAGGGCGCCGACGCCCTTCGGGCCATGGAATTTGTGCGCCGACAGCGAAAGCATGTCGATCGGCGTCGACTCGACGTCGATTGGAATTCTGCCGACCGCCTGGGTCGCGTCGCTATGAAAGAGAGCGCCCGCCTCGTGCGCCATCTTCGCGAGTTCGCTCACCGGAAAGATCGTGCCCGTCTCGTTGTTCGCCCACATGATCGACGCCAGGGCCGTCCTGGGACCGAGCGCGCGGCGGTAGGCCGGAATGTCGAGACGGCCGCGCCCGTCGACGCCGATACGGCAGATCCGGACGCCGCAGTGTTTCTCAAGGTCGGCGCAGACGGCCAGGACGGCCGGGTGCTCCACCGTCGAGACGATCAGTTCGTCGCGGCCCTCGCGCGTCAGCGCTTGGCGCAGAGCGGTATTGTTCGCCTCGGTGGCGCCGGCGGTGAATACGATTTCGTCCGCCTGTTCGCCGCCGAGCAGCGCTTGCGCCTGTCGCCGCGCCTCGGCGATCGCGCCGGCCGCCACGCCGCCGAAATCGTGGCTCGATGACGGATTGCCGAAACTCTGGGTGAAGAACGGCAGCATCGCCCGGACGACATCCGGGTCGGTTCTCGTCGTCGCGTTGTTATCGAGATAGACCCAGTGCGTGATCGCCTCCGGCGCTGTACGTCGCCAGGGCGCTGCAACATCGGCGCCAGCCGAATCGTCGCCTTGCGCCGACATTTCCGGGGCCATTCTGCGGTCTATGTCGCAAACCCGACATGTCGGGTTTGCGACGTGAGATCAGGCGCGCGCTGCGGCGTCTCGGCGAATATGGGCGAGCAGGGACTCGCCCGTCTCCTCGCTGAAGCAGGCGTCGAAGTCGCAACATTCGCCGCAGCTCGGCGCAGAGCAAAGCGCGTAGTCGGCGTCGCGGCAGATGGTGCGAAAGAAGAATTTCTTCCACTTCATGTCGCTGCGGTTGCGGCGCGCGAGCGGCGCGAAATGCCTCGTCATGAGGGCGCTGAGCTCGTCGCGATTGCGCAATCCCAAATCCTGCCACAGGTGGTTCGGGCGTTGGGCGCGCCGCGCAATCATGCCCGCCAGCAGATCTTCGAGCGGCGAACCCGTCGTTGCGCCCCGCCTGAGGAGATCGAGGAGGCACAGTTCGTCCTCGTCTCGCGGCGCCGTTCCGGCCGTTTCGAACAGCGCCGACGCATGCGGAAACATCGCCAGAAGTGCGGCTGGCCGGCCGTCGAATCCCGCCGTCTCGCCAATCGTCTTGCCTTCGGCGGCCGCCTGGCGACGGGACAGCGCGAGGATCGAGGCGACGACATGGATGTCGAAGCTGTCGCCCACCCCGTCGATCAGGCGACGATAGGTTTCTTCGGGACTCATGGGTTCAGAACTTCCTCAAAGCGATGCGGTGCTTGCGCAAGGCGTAGCCGACCTGGCGCGGCGTCACGCCCAGGATGCGGGCCGCCTTCGCTTGCACCCAGCCGGCCTTCTCCATCGCCTCGACCAACCTGTCCTTGTCCCCGTTGGGCGTTTGGGGCGCGACAGTCGCCGGCGGCGGCGGAGCCGCGGTCGGAGCGGGCGGGGCGCGACTGACGGCTGTGCGGCTCAGCGCGTTTTCCGCCCGCACCCCCTTCCACAGCAGCGCCGACAGACAGCCGTCGTTCTGGCAGGGAAAGTCGGCGTCGGCGAGAACCTTGGAACGAGCCAAGGTCGCGGTGTGGCGGATGCAGTTCTCGAGCTCGCGCACGTTGCCGGGGAAATAGCAGGACTCCAGCATCGCGAACGCCGCCGGGGTCAGCGACAGCTGCGTGCCGTGCTCGTGGTTGAACCGGGTCAGGAATTCGTTGGCGAGCGGCGAAATATCGTCGCGGCGTTCGCGCAGCGGCGGAAGAAAGATGGGAACGACCGCCAGTCGGAAATAGAGATCGGCCCGAAAAGCGCCCTTCGCCACTTCCGCTTCCAGGTCCCGATTGGTCGCGCAGACGAGACGGACATCCACCTTGATCGTTCGCGTGCCGCCGACGCGCTCGAATTCCCCCTCCTGCAGCACCCGCAAGAGCTTGGCCTGAAACGAGGTTGAAACCTCGCCGATCTCGTCGAGGAAGAGCGTTCCGCCGCTGGCGAGCTCGAAGCGGCCCTTGCGCTGATTGACCGCGCCGGTGAACGCGCCCTTCTCGTGTCCGAACAGCTCGGATTCCAGCACCGATTCGGACAGCGCTGCGCAATTCAACTTAATGAACGGGCCGTTCTTGCGCGACGACAGATTGTGGATGGCGTTGGCGACCATCTCTTTTCCGGTTCCGGTTTCGCCGCGCAGCATGATGGTCGAGCGGCTTTTCGCCACCCGCCTGACCTTGTCCAAAACCGCATGCAACGCAGGACTGCGGCCAATCAGGCCCTTGATCGTCGCCGGCGCATGGCCGACCGACTCGTCACGCTCCTTCGCCAGTCGGGCCTGGTCGGCCAGCAGCCGCTCCCGGTCCTGCGCCACGACTTTGTGCAGTCGCAGCGCTTGACCCACCAGGTTCGCCACCATCGTCAGGAAGCGCACGTCGCTGTCGAACGGCACAGGGCGTCCCGTTGTGCGGACCCGATCGATTGTCAGCGTGCCGACGATGGTTTCGTCCTGCTTGATCGGCACGCCGATGAATGACACGGCCTCGCCATGGGGACCGCGAATTTCCTCGACGGTGCCGTTCGAGAACAACGGGTCGCGCGCGATGTCCGGGATGACCAGCGGCATCTGGGTGACGACGATCTGGCCGATGGCCCGTTCGGGCAATCGTTGAAAGAAGGCCATCGCGCTGGCGCGGTCCCAGTCGGAGCCGACGACGAGTTCGGGGGCGCCTCCCGGGGCCAGCAGCGCAATCAGGCCGTGACGCATGTCGAGGAAGCTCGAAAGCAGCGCCAGGACGCCCGACAAGGTCGGCTCCAGACGGTTTGGCGCCGCCAGAAGCTTGGAAATCTCGTACACGCCGCCGAGGGCCATTTCGGCCCTGTTCCTGGCGGCTTGGACGTCGCGACTCACCTGGTCAAAGGTAGGCGGGCTCATGACTGCTCCGTCGGCTACCCGTCGTCGGCGTAAACTCCCCGCGTGATCTCCATGAAACGCGATTTGCTTGTCGAAAGCTAATGCATAAACCGCGCCATTTTGGAGCGCCATCCGCAGAACCAACGATCAAGCCGTCGCCTCGCGGACCCCGCCATCGTTTGCGCATCAACGAGCCTCGGCGAGACTCGTTGCAGAAGATTTACATTCAGTCTGCGGTGGAATGGGTCGCGGTTGATGACAAAATCGTCGCCCACCCCACGTCACTCCGGCGTCGGAATGTCATCCGGCAAGAGGCCGCTGCGACGCAGATCGCGCCAGAGATCGGATGGGATCGGGGTTTGCAGGCAGCGGACGTTGGCCCCGACCTCGGTTGGGTTGGACGGCCCGAACAGAACGCTCGCGACGGCCTTGAAAGCCAGAGGGAACTGCAACGCCACGGCCGCCAGCGGCACGCCGTGGCGGCGCGCCGTCGTCTCGAGCGCCCTGACCCGATCGATCACTTTGGCGGGCGCCTTTCCGTATTCGTAACGCGCGGCGTCCGTCACGCCTGTGGCGAGAATGCCGGAATTGAAGACCCCGCCGATCACGACGCCAGCGCCGGCCTCCGCCGCCCGCAGCAATTCGTCGGCATAGATGTCCTGCTCGAGCAGCGTATAGCGAGAGGCGACGAGGAAGACATCGAGAGGATGACGGTCGAGGAAACGGCCGATCATTCCGGCTTCGTTGATTCCCGCCCCGAACGCTTTGATCTCGCCAGCCGCTTTCAGTTCTTCGAGCGCTCTGAAGCCGCCGTTTTCCAACTCCTTCAGCTTCGCCAGCAAGTCGGTCTCGTCGGGAAAATATCCGCGATCAAGGTCGTGAATGTAGAGGATGTCGACCTGATTGATTCCGAGCCTCTGCAGGCTGTCCTCGTAGGACCGCAGAACGCCGTCGTAGGTGTAGTCGTAGACATGGTCGAAGCGGAGACCGCCTCGCCAAGGCGCCGGCCGGATGTCGGCGCGGTCGCGCGGCGCGCGCAGCAGGCGCCCGACCTTGGTCGACAGCGCGTAGTCGCCGCGGGGCCTCCGATAGAGCGCCCGGCCGACCCGATGCTCGCCCTGTCCGAGTCCATACCAAGGGGCCGCGTCGAAATAGCGGATTCCCTCGTCCCACGCCGTTTCCAGCGTTCGCGACGCCTCGCTCTCGGGAATCGCCTCGAACAGGTCGCCGAGCGGGCAGACGCCGACGCCGACAACCGGGAGGAACAGCTCGGTGCGGCCGAGCCGCCGCCGGTCGGAAATGTTCATGTCTCGCTTCACTCGCGTTCGGGCGTGACGACGGCGCCAGTCTCCGCCGAGAGGTAGGCGGCCTCCACGAGGCCATAGGTGTGCAGACTGTTCCGCGCCGAGGTCTGGGGTTCCTCGCTCCGCAGCAGGGACTGGATGAAATGGCGCTGTGTGTGGACGACGCTGTCCTGGATTTGAGTCCAAGGTTCGCTCGTCCACGCACGGGCGTCGTGGCCGACGCGTTGCGTGCGCGTTTGTCCGCGCGAATGGATGCGCAGAGTCCCGCCCGGCTCGATCAGGATCGAGCCGTGTTCGCCTTCGATCTCGCCAAGGGTCTGAGGAAAAGGATCAGGGTCGCGGCGCGACGCGTAGCTGATGTCGACGATCGAAGTCGCGCCGTTGTCGTGGGACAGCACGATGGTGGCGGCGTCTTCGCCGGCGATGCCTTGCTTGACCTTTTGGGTGCGGCAAAAGACGTCTTGTGCGTCGCCGAACAGGAACCTGGCGAGATCCAGCATGTGGACGCCCACGTCCATGATCATGAATCTCTTGGTGTGCACGAGGTAGGGCTGGTTCGCGTAGACGTCGATGGCGGTGCGCCAAGAGAGACGTCCGAAGGTGAGCGGCCCGATTTCTCCCTCGTCGAGAATCCGTCGGACGGCCTGGAAGAGGTTCTGGAACCTGAAGTCCTCGTGCACCATGAGCGGAACGCCGGCCGAACGGGCCGCCACAGCCATGCGTCGGCAGGCGGCGAGATCGGGGCCGAACGGCTTCTGGACGATGACCGGAACGCCATGGGAGACGGAGAGGCCGACCAGCGCCTCGTGCGTGTCGACCGTGGTCGGGATATCGACGAAGTCCAATCGCTCGGTCGCCAGCAGCTCGTTGACGTCGGTATAGACCCTCGGAACCCCGAACTTCGCGGCGGCGGCTTGGGCCTTCGCCGGAACGAGGTCGCAGACGGCGACGATGTCGGCCTCGCCCAGTTCGGTCCACGCCGCGAGATGATTCTGGGCGAAGAATCCGCAGCCGATGACGGCGCCTTGCAACGGCCGGGTCATCGTCGCGCTCCTTCCTGGAATCGGGCCGTCGCATACGCGTCGAGCGCAATCGACCGGCTGTCGCCGAGCGGACGCAAGTCGGCTCGGAAGCGATCGGGATCGCGCGCCGCCTGCGGGAGCGTTTCGGCGTCGAGAATGCGGACCAGCGGATCGCTAAGACCGCTGAGCGAGACGTCGATCGGCGCGGCGCTCAGATTGGCGACAAGCAGGGTTCGCCGGCCGTCGCTCTCCCACGCAAGGCCCGAAAGCCGCGGATCGTTGGCGCGCGCATCCACGGCCGCATGCAATCCCGCCTCGGCGAGATCGGCGGCCACATGGAACAGCGGGTAGACGACGCCTTCCGCTTGTTCGTCCCACCAAGGCCTGGCGTAGGGCTGGCGAGTCGAGACGAGGCCGAAGGGGCCGATCGGCGCTCCCAGCACAAGCGCCTGGAGAGCAAAGGGGGCGACCGTCGCCGCATAGCCGAGATGCCACGCGGCGGCGAACAGTCCGCGCTGGCGCGGATCGGCGTCGGCCAGCCCGACTCTGCGTTGTTCTGGATTGGGCGTCGGTCCGGCCCCGTAGGGGTTCAGCCGCGCCCCGATCCCGATCGGTCCGATGCGATAGGGAATCGCGCCGCCGATGGCGCGAACCGAGCGAACGATGTGCGGCAGCGCCTGCAAGGTCTCCATCACCGACAGATCGTCGGCGGCGTGGACCGTCGGCGTCGTTGCGTGGATGAGGAAGTCGAACAGATCGGACGGCGGGCGCTTGCGATTGAACTCGGTGAAAAAGGCCGGCGTTCCGCCGCCGATCGGAACGCCGGGGAAGCGCGCCCGTAGCGCGCCGGCGATAACCGTCTCGGCGGGAGCGGGCGGTCGCGGCTCTCCGGGCTGGAACGAGCGCTCGTCCGCCTTCGGGAAGGCGGCGATCGAATGCGGGGAAAGGCCCGCCTGCCGAAAGGCGCTTTCGATCCGGGCGATCTCCGGCGCGGGATCGTCCTCGGCGTGGAGAAGGATCTCGGCGGCGATCGGCAGGTTGGCGCGAACGCTGAGTTCCGCCGCCGCTGCGATGGCTTCGGCGGCGTCAGGGTGTTCCGCGTCGATCCGCAGCAGCGCATGGTCGGCGCCGACGCCTCTGAGCCGATCGGCGTAGCGGCTTGCGGCTTCCGCCTCGGGCGCCGAGAGGCCGATCGCGAGCGCCGGCAGCCTGACGCTCGTGGCCCGCCCGACGCTCACCAGGGCGCCGTCATCGCAGCGATCCGGCCTTCTCGCCACGCCGGCGGCGCGCTCGTCGACGATCGCCACGTCGACGGCCTGACGCAGATCCTCTCCCGGTTGCAATGTGTAGGGGTATGGCCAGCCGATGGGCCGGCTGTAAGACTTGAAGGAGGCGTCGGACCAGTTCCGATGATCCTCCATCTCGAAGATATCGCCGGTGAAGGCCGTTCTGACCGAGAGGCCCTCCAGCGGTCGATGGGTCAGGGCGCGAATATCGAACACCGGTTGGCCCGGGCTGATCTCGGCGGGGATCGTCACGCTTTCGGACGCGCCGCTCGCGTGCTCGACGACGACGCCTGCCCCCGCGACGCCTTCGAGGGGATGAAGAACGACGAAGCCGGTTCGATTGGTGGGAAACGGGCTTTCGGCGGAAATGTCCGCCACGGCCTCGAGGCGGCCGTCGTGGCTTCCTTTCAGCGAGATTTTGGCCGTGACCCGGCCGTCGCCGTCGCGGTAACGAGCCGTGTGGCGGATTGCGAACCGCTCGTTCGTCTCCTCGGAGTGGAGATCGGAGATTTCAGGATCGGCCGTGCCCCAGCCAGGCGTCCGAACCAGAAACAGGATCGCCCGCAGGACCTCGACGCCGTCCCAGCGGACCCAGCGCAAGCCGCCGTTCTGCAAGGTCGCGGACAGACGGCCGGCGGAGAATTTGCGAATTGGCGGATCTGGCTCGGACGCGCCGGTCAGAAAGATGTCGCGGCTCATCGCTTCTGCTTCTTCACCGAGACGTCGAACACGACGGCGCCGACGATGATCGCCCCGATCAGCAATTGCTGGACGTACGGCGAGACGTTGAGAATCACGAGACCGTTCAGAAGAACGCCGATCAACAGCGTCCCGATCACGGTTCCGACGATGCCCCCGGCGCCTCCGTAGAGGCTGGTCCCGCCGATCACGACGGCGGCGATGACGTTGAGCTCATACTGGGTCCCCGCGACCGCCTCGGCCGAGTTCAGGCGCGACGCGAGGATGAAACCGCCCAGACCGGCGCACAGACCCGTCAGGACATAGACGCTGGTCAACACGCGGTTCACGTCGAGGCCGCACAGGCGCGCCGCTTCCGGGTTCGAGCCGACCGCGTAGACGGCGCGGCCAAAGGGCGTCGATCTCAGGACGATCGCGGCGGCGACGACGACGGCGAGGAAGGCGATGACCGGCGCCGGCACCGGTCCGACCATTCCGCGTCCCCACCAGCCGAAACTGTCGCTGAAGCCGCTGATCGGTCCGCCGTTGCCGATGATCAGGGCCAACCCGCGGAAGACCGTCATCCCACCGAGCGTCACGACGAACGAGGGAACCGAAAGACGGGAAACGATGAGCCCCTGCAGCAGACCCGAAAGACCGCCCGCCGCGATCGCGGCCAGCGCGGCCCAAGGCCAAGACGCGCCGCCCCAGGGAAGAACCAGCCGCGTGTCGACGGCGCCCTTGGCGACGACCGCGGCGACCAGTCCGGTGAATGCGGCGAGCGCGCCGACGGAAAGATCGATCCCGCGCGTCAGGATCACGAAGGTCATGCCGACCCCGAGAATGCCGTAGATCGAGACCTGTCGGAGCACGTTGAAGAGGTTGATGGTCGAAAGAAACCGCGGCGCCAGGGTGGTGAACAGAACCATCAGCAAGACGAGAAAGAGCGCCGGAGCGAGTCGCGCGAGCAAATCGATCGCTCGATTGGAGGCCGATCGGGTCGCAGGCAAGGAAGACGTTGTCGTGGTCATGGCGGCAACAAAGTTCCGGTCAGGAGGTGAAGCTGAGATCGCGGGTCATGAGCTGCATCAGATCCTCCTCGGTGGCCTCCGAGGCGGGAACTTCGCCCGTCAGGCGGCCGGCGCACATCGTTAGGATCCGGTCTGAGATGGCGAGAACCTCGGGAAGGTCGGAGGAGATCACGAGGATGGCGACGCCTTGGCTCGCGAGGCGCCGAAGTTCGCGATGGACGTCGGCCTTGGCCGCGATGTCCACGCCGCGCGTTGGCTCGTCGACGATCAGGATTTCCGGGTGCAGCGCCATCCAGCGCGCCAGCACCACCTTCTGCTGATTGCCTCCCGACAGGGTCGAGACGGAGGCGTCGAGCCGCGGCGCGCGAACGTCGAGCTGGCGAATGAAGGTCGTCAGAGACGCTCGCTCGGCTCGCCGGTTGAGAAAGAGGCTCGCGCCGAGTCGCCCCAACCGACTGGCGGCGAAATTCTCGACGACGTCGCGTTCGGGAAAGAGGCCTTGCTTCTTTCGGTCTTCCGGGACGAGCGCCAAACCCGCGGCGATGGCTTCCTTTGGCGTCGCCGGCCGGAAGTTCCGGCCGCGAACCGCCATCGATCCCGCGCCGATCCGGTCGAGGCCAAAGATCATCCGCGCGATTTCCGTTCGGCCGGCGCCGACGATGCCGGCCAAACCAACGATCTCGCCTCGACTCAGATCGAAACTGACCCCGCGAACGGGCGGCGAGCGGCCCTCCGGCGAGGACAGTCCCCGCACGCTGAGAACCACCTCGCCCTGTGACGTTCGCCCGGACAGATCGGGGGCTTCGATGTCTCGTCCGACCATCGAGCGGACCATGTCGCCGATCGTCGTGTCGGCGATCGCTCCCTCCGCCGCCAGCCTGCCGTCACGCAGAACGGAATACGTCTCGCAGAGGTCCATCACCTCCTCGAGTCGGTGGCTGACGAAGAGAATGGCGATGCCTTCTGCGGCGAGAGATCGCACGACCTGTTTGAGATGGGCGACTTCGGAAAGACTCAGCGACGCCGTCGGCTCGTCCATGATGATGAGCCGCGATCGGTGGGTCAGCGCGCGGGCGATTTCGACCAGTTGCTGCTCGGCGACGCTGAGTTCGGCGAGCCGGCGGCGGGGATCGATGGCGTAGCCGAGGCGCGCGATCGCGGCGCCGGCGAGATCGCTCATTCGCGACCAGTCGACCGTGCCGTAGCGACCGAGCGGCAAGTTGCCGGCGAACAGGCTCTCGGCGACGCTGAGATCCGGGAACAGACTGAACTCCTGGCGGATGGTGCTGATTCCCAGTCGCCAGGCGTCGACAGGACGCACCAGCGTGACCGCCCGTCCGTCCAGGACGATCGTTCCAGAATCCGGCCTGTGGACGCCGCTGAGGAGGTTGATCAGAGTCGACTTGCCGGCGCCGTTCTCGCCGAGCAAGGCGCGGATCTCGCCGCCGCGCAAGGCGATCGACGCGCCGGCAAGGACGGTCTGACCGAAGAAACTCTTCGACAGCCCAACGGCCTGCAGCACTGTGGCGTCGGACGGGCGCGGCCCGTCCGACGCTAACAAGAAAGCCAAAGCGAGTCGCTCACTGACTGATGAGAGGGAACCGCTCGGCGCTGCCGAGGTTCGCCTTGGTGATGGCGACCGGCTCGACCAGGATGTCATTCTTGGCCGGCTTCACGCCCTCGCGGATGTAGTCGACGAGGGTGCGAACCGCGATCCGGCCCTGCTTGCCGGGAAACTGGTCCACCGTGGCGGCGAGGTCGCCGCTCTGCACCGCCTTCAACGCGTCCGACGAGCCGTCATAGCCAAAGATCGCGATCTTGCCCTTCAATCCGCGGGCGGCGACAGCCTGGGCCGCGCCGAGGGCGCTGTCGTCGTTGCCGGCGACGATCACGGCGGGAGTCGCGGCGAGGCCGGTGAGCAGGTTCTCGGTGACGGCGAGACCCTGGTCGCGGCTGAAGCGCGCCGTCTGCTCGGCGACGAATTTGTAGAGGTCGGGCTTGCTGTCGAGGGCCTGGTGAACGCCCTTGTTGCGGTCGTTGGCGGTTTTGTCGCCCGGGATGCCTTGGAGATTGACGATCGTCGCTCCCTTGGGGAATTGCGCGGCGACGGCCTCGCCCTGGCGCACCGCCCCGATCACATTGTTGGCGGCGACGTTGGCGATCACTTCCGGCACGCCGTTGACCGGCCGGTCGATGGTCACCACCGGAATGCCGGCCTGAATCGCCTCGCGAACGGCGGGCGCGAGCGCATCCGCGTCGGCGGGAGCGATGATGATCCCGTCCACGCCCTGGACGATCGCGGCTTCGATGTCGGCGATCTGCTTGGGCGCGCTCAGCTGCCCGTCCGACCGCAGAACTTTGACCTTGCCGATCTTAGCCGCCTCGTCTTCCAGCTGCTCCTGGAGGAAGACGAAGTGGGGGAAGGAGTAAGAGAGCGCGGAGACGAGAATCGTGACCTGCGCATCCTTTCCTTTGGGAGCGGCCGCCGCGGGCGGCACGCCGACCGCCGCGACCGCGGCGGCGAGGGAAATCGAAAGAGCGAATGTTTTCAACATGAACTGGACTCCAAGGCGACATTAGTCGACTTGGTTTGTAGACATTATCGATAATATGTGTCAAGTTGCGGACCTCGGGCTTCGCCGGGCTGTCGGCTCAATATCGTCTGACTCCGCCGGCGAAAAGCGCTCGAAATGGCGGGAACAAGCGCGGAAAGCGGCCGCCGGGTCGGAAATCCGGCGGCTTGGGACTCAAGAAAGGGCGGGATCAATAATTCTATAGAGTGAATGTAGTTTTTTTGCGGGTCGCGCCGACGAGCGGCGGACGCCTTGTGTGGCGCGCGTTCGCTTCGGTCGCCTTTTCGTCGGCCTGCAACAGTGAACGGAACGGATCGATGACATTTCAAACGGTGATCTCACAATCGGCGCTGGCTGCGAATTTGGACAACCCGGACTGGCTGGCGCTCGACGCTCGATTCACGCTCGCCGACGAAGAATGGGGACGGCGCGAATACCAACGCGCGCACATTCCCGGCGCGCTTTATGCGGATCTCGCCACGGACCTCGGCGGGACGGTGGCGCCGGGGAAGACGGGGCGGCGCCCTTTGCCTCCGTTCGAATTATGGCGGGAGACGCTGTCCCGCTGGGGAGTGGGACCGCAAACTCAGGTCGTGACTTATGACGCGACCGGCGGCCTGATGGCGGCCGCCCGCGCTTGGTGGATGCTGCGATGGGCGGGGCACGACAAGGTCGCCGTTCTCGACGGCGGGTGGCGGCACTGGCTGGCCGCGCAAAATCCGGTCCGAGGCGGCGCGGAAACTCGCGCGCCGACGACGTTCAGCGGTCGGGAGAGGCCAGACCTCTTCGCCGATCTCGCGCTGGTCGACAACGTCCGATTGGATCCCGCGTGGGCCGTGTTCGATTCGCGTTCAGAGGAAGGCTTCCACGGCCTGGGCGTCTATCAGGATCCGATCCGCGGCCATATCCCTGGCGCGCGCCTCGCCAATCGGGCGGACACGCTCGACGCCGATGGGCGCTTTCGGTCGCCAGCGGAATTGCGCGCCCACTATCAGGCGCTGTTCGGCGCCGTTCCGCCCGAGCGGGTCGTCTTCTATTGCGGGTCGGGGGTGACCGCCGCGCAGAACCTCGTGGCGCTCGCTCACGCCGGTCTCGGCGACGCCCGTCACTACATCGGCTCCTGGAGCGAGTGGATTCTCGATCCAAACCGTCCGGTCGAATTGTGAGCCGCCCTGCAATCCAATTCGAGTTCAAACAGGACGAATGTCATGTCAGATTACCTCGACTCCCTGTTCTCTTTGAGCGGCAAGACGGCGCTCGTCGCCGGAGGCGCTGGGGCGATTGGGCGAGTTCTCGCTCGCGCGCTCGCCGCCAGCGGGGCGCGGGTCGCCGTCCACGACTACGATCAGGAGCGGCTCGATGACGTCAAACGCCTCTTCGAAGGCGATAAGCTCGACCTGCTGACCTTCAATGCGGACCTGACCGACGCCAGCGCCTGCCGGGCTCTTGTCGACCAAGCGTCGCAAAGCCTCGGCGGGCTCGACATTCTGGTGAACAGCCAGGGCGTCAACCGCCGGAAACGGATCGACGCGGTGACGCCGGAGGACTTCGACGCGATCCTCGCCGTCAATCTGCGCAGCGTCTATTTCCTCGGCCAGGCCGCGCATCCGCACTTCAAGGCGCGCGGCGGCGGCAAGATCGTCAACGTCAGTTCGCTGAGCGCCAAGCATGCGTTCAACACGATCTCGGTCTACGCCGCCTCGAAAGCCGGCGTCAGCCAACTCACGAAGGCGCAGGCGCGGGAGTGGGTTGACGACAACATCCAGGTGAACGCGATCGAGCCTGGCTTCGTCAAGACCGAGTTCACGCGTCCGCTCTGGGACGACGCCTATCGGGGGGAGTGGTTTCGCCGGTTCATTCCCGCCGGACGGCTCGCCAACCCTGACGACCTCATCGGGGCCGTCCTCCTGCTGGCGTCAAGGGCTTCCGCCTACATCACCGGACAGGCCATCACTGTCGACGGCGGAGTCCTTTCCGGTGCGACCTGGGAAGAGCCGGAGCGGTGAACGACGCGACACATTCACGAACCGTTATTGCGACTTGGCGTCCCTTTGAAACAAGGCGGCGGATCGCGGATCTGGCGCGAGAGAAGATTTCATGCGTCCAATTTCAAACGGGCTCACGGGCGCATCGCAAGCGCTGACAGTGAACCGTCGACAGTCCAGACGAAGCGATCGCCCGCGACGGCATGTGAACTTACGAGTTGTTTCTGAGAAGCAAGCGTGATCGCCGAGAGTTGAGCGGCGAGAGCCGAAAACCCGGCCTCGGCGGCCGGCGACAAATCGCAATCGCCGGGCGGATTGCGTCGGAATTCGCAGGTCGTTCTCTTCGGGTCGCAGCCGACGCGAAAAGGCGCGCTCGCTCGCCGCCTCAATTTCCCGCCTGCGCGAGCGCCGTGCTTTCGCGCGGAACCAGTTCGAAACCGAGGTCGATCTGCTCGCGCAGCAGCGGCTTGCCGCCTTTCAGCGCTCCGATCAGCTTCTGCGCGGCCAGCTGGCCTGTCTCGTAACGTCGGGTCGCAATAGAGGACAGCGACGGTGACAAGCAGGCGGCGAATTCGAGGTCGTGGAAACCAATGATCGCCACGTCTTGCGGGACCGCAATGCGCCGCTTGCGACACTCCTGCATTGCGCCGAGCGCTAAGTTGTCGTCGATGCAGAAGATCGCCTCGGGCAGACCGCGGTCCTGGACGCACTTGCGCAACAGATCCGAGCCGAGTTGGATCGAACTGCCGCGCGGTATCTGGGTGGTCGCGATCTCGCCTTCGAGCCCCGCCTCCGACATCGCCTGGCGATAGCCGGCGAGCCGCGCGAGCGCGCGGTCGTCGAGATTGCCGGCGAAATACGCGATCCGCCGCCGTCCGCCGCCGAAGAGATGCTGCGTCGCGACGGAAGCCGCCTCCTGCTGTGAAAGTCCGATGTTGAGCCCGATCGGATCTTCAGACAGTTCGAACGTCTCAATCACCGGAGTCCCGGATCGTGTCAGAAGGCGTCGGGTAAGCGTGCTGTGGTGGATGCCTGCGACGACGATCGCTTCGGCGCGTTGTCCGAGGAGCGTTTTGACCGCCTCTTCCTCCTCGGTTTCCGAGTAGCCGCTGTTGACGACGACGATATGGAACCCCTGGCCGATCAGCTCTTCGTGCAGAGCGAGGAGATAGTCGGCGAAGATGACGTTGTAGAGAGTGGGGACGACGATTCCGATCACATGCGTCCGCGACGAAGCCAAGCGGCTCGCCGCAAGATTGGGAACGTAGCCGAGTTTCTTGACGGCGGCCTGAATGCGGACACGCAGCTCCTCGGAAACGGAATCAGGGCTTCGCACCGCTCTCGACACCGTAATCGGGCTCACCTTGGCGAGGCTCGCCACGTCCTTGATCGTTGCTCTGTGCATCCAGACGCGCCTCTAGAGTCAGGTGTTTGCGGCGCAGTTTGAAAGAATCGAGTTCGGCGCGGCAAGCAAATAATGATGGTAGCGCTACCAAGCTTTGTTGACAACGCTACCAAGTGCGCCTACCCCGTCCGCCGTCGGATAGTGGTGGTTCGACCCCTATCCGAGGCGTGTGAATGCGCATCGAACCGGGACCCCGCAACCGGGACCGCGTATGGCGTTGATCGAATGTAATGACGTCTGATTTCGACGGGATCCCGATTTGCATTGAGTGGGACTCCTCGTCGAACGGAAGATGGGAATGTGTCGCGAGACGGTTGGCAGGTCTTTCAGCGGGGCTCCGTTGGACGCAAATCCACGGATGGGAAGACCGCAACCCGAGATCGGGAGGATTACAGAATGAAAATAACTACCAAAGTGTCGATCTGCGCGTCTGTCTTGGCCGCGTTGCTCTGCTCTGTCGTGAGTCCGACGCTTGCCGCCGACCATCTTCTCGGCGCCAAGCAGGGCCCCTACGTCGTCGGGCTGAGCAACTCGTTCAGCGGCAATTCGTGGCGCGCCCAAATGGTCGCGGAATTCAAGCTGGCGGCCGACCAGCTCAAGGCGGATGGGACCCTCAAGGATTACCTCGTCAGCGACGCGACGGGCAACACCGCGAGCCAGATCCAGCAGATTCAGAACATGATCGCCGCCAAGGTCGACGCGATCGTCATCGACGCCAACTCCGAGACGGCGCTCAACCCCGCGATCGAGGCGGCCCACAAGGCCGGCATCATCGTCGTGGCGTTCGACAACACGGTGACCTCGCCGTACGCCATCAACGTGAACGTCGATCAGCGCAAGTTCGGCGAACTGGGCGGCGAGTGGCTGGCCAAGAAGCTGAACGGCAAGGGCGACATCATCGTCCTTTCCGGTCTCGCCGGCAGCCCCGTCAACAAGCAGCGCTGGGACGACGGCGCCAAGAAGGCGCTTTCCAAGTACCCGGGGATCAAGGTTCTGACCGAGGTCAATGCCGACTGGGACCAGGCCAAGGCTCAGCAGGCCATCGCCAACCTGCTCCCTTCGTTCGCCAAGATTGACGGCGTGTACTCTCAGGGCGGCGCCATGACCCTCGGCGCGATCTACGCCTTCAAGGCCGCCAATCGTCCGTTGATTCCGATGGTCGGCGAGGCCAACAACGGGCTCTTCAAGGTCTGGAACGCCGAACTGAAGAACGGTTTCAGCTCGATCGCTCCTTCCAATCCCTGTGGTCTCAGCGCCGACGCGCTGCAGACCGCGATCAAGGCGCTCAAGGGCGAGCAGGTCGCCAAGGACATCAACCTCGACCCGCCGATCGTCACGGACGACACCTTGGACAAATTCGTCCAGGTCGATATGCCCGACAGTCTGTGGCTGCCGACGACCCTCGACGCGGCGCATCTCAAGGCGCTTTTCGGAACCACGAAATAACCGCCGCAAATGCCTGAGGCGAACATGCTTAGGGTTGCCGGAGTATCGAAGTCTTACGCCGGCAACCCGGTGCTGAAGAACATTGACCTTGAGCTCGATCCGGGCAAGGCGCACGCCTTGGTCGGCGAGAACGGCGCAGGCAAGTCCACCCTCGTCAAGATCATGTCGGGGGGAATCCTGTCCTACGAGGGCGAGCTTGAACTCGAGGGGCGGCCCTACCGTCCCTCGTCGCCCTCGAACGCTCAATCCCTCGGGGTCGTGGCCGTCCAGCAAGAGCTCTCACTCAGCCCTTATTTGCCGGTCTACCAGAATCTCTGGCTTGGCAAGGGGGG
>Ga0181535_10003387_pt1 | contig 18549 bp, 12 predicted proteins | sample PEATcosm2014_Bin_44_FD_119774 | JGI IMG/M metagenome (GOLD analysis project Ga0181535, IMG submission 119774) | Peatland microbial communities from MTU Mesocosm Facility, Houghton, MI, USA - PEATcosm2014_Bin17_30_metaG | ecosystem: Environmental > Terrestrial > Soil > Wetlands > Peat | place... | reverse complement strand
GTGTAGACCGATGGGCTTTCCCTCAGGGGCTAAAGCCCGTTGATTTTATTGGTGTTTTGCGGCACGGCTAAAGCCGTGCCCTTTCAAAACCGGTCTACACCAAATGCAAAAATGCTCTAAACCGGAGTGACCCAGAGCAGTGGCTGGCGAACGGGAAAGTTGCGAATGATCTCCGCGGTTTTGGGATCGGGCGACAGTGTGCGCCAGAGCGCAATATACTTCGGCTCATTGTAGGCAAGGCCCGCGAAGAGCAGACTGGGCTGGCGATTGGGCAGATCGTCGAAGTACTCAACATCGTGCGCATAGGGCCACTTGCTCTTGTCCTGAATGAAGGGAAACATGAAATCGACGGCCTTCTTGTAGCGGGCGCCACCAAGCAGCGAATATTGCCAGAGATTGTCTGAAGAATCGCCAGGAGCTGAGACAATCTGGCAGATGATTGCCAGTACGTCGAGATCGAAGAGCGAGTAGCTGTAAGGTTTGGTGCGGGCCAGTTCAAGCGGGAAACTGCCATTGGGCGCTAACTGATCCGGCATAAGATTGTTACGGAAGCGGTCACGGCAAAGCGCCGTTACTTCCCTGTTGCCGACGAGGGCCGCGAAGGCGGCGGCCTGCGCCACCCAGCAGGCGCCATGATTATTCTTGGCGGCTTCTTCTTCTTTGCCGTTCTTCGAGGTGCACATCCAATTGAGATAGTGCGCGAACCAGGCGCGCACACCGGCGAATTCCGCAACAGTGAAAACGCCGGTCATTTCCAGGTGCGGCACGGCGCGGCTCACTTCAACCAGGTGCAGCGTGTCAATGACGCCAGTGCCGCGGCCGGGCGTGATGCCGAAGACAGCCTGCGCATAGTCGAGCGAGGGATTCATCTTCGTCGCCGGATCGAGGAACCAGGCGCGCAGATGCTGTGCGGCGTGCTCCGCATAGCGCTTGTCGTGCGTAATCATCCAGGCTGCCACAAGCGCTGGCAGATGCAGGCTGAGACGGATGAGAGCCTCACGATGGTCATTGAAGTTGGCGGAATTGGAGTAGCCGTCGCGGCGGATATAGGGGCCACCGGGGTTCTTCGGATCCGGCCACCAGTAATCGCCTTCAGAGAAATAATCGTGCTTACCTCCCTGGCTACGCGGCGAACTGGACGCAGTAATCGTGACGGGAGCCTGCGAGAGATATTCGTTGGCGGCGTGGAGAATCCGCTCCCGGTCGATTCGCGCGATTTCTCCGGCCGAAATCAACGGCGTGGTTGAGGCCGCAAGAGAGGCACGGAGCAGACCGCTTTGCGTAGCCATTGAGGCCGCAGCCAGGGATTTAAGGAATTGACGGCGGGAGGCGTACGAGACTTGATGCGGCATGTCTCAACGATTTTACACTTGGCGATCCGACTCCATTGCGCCGGAATGCCGCAGCCGCTGGACCAGTTCCAGCTGCTGCCAACCTCGCTAGAGCAGAACCATAGTCCCTGTGTCCTTTTGAGTGAATGCGAGGTCGCCGCTTCCTGATGGTCGCGTCGACTTGGATGCACTGCTTTCGGGATACACCAACTCTGGTTCTGCTATAGACGCAACTGGCCGTGGGGCAGAAGAGAACCACCCCACGGCGCAGAATACGACATCGACTTGCTGCTACTGAACGACCACCGTAACCTGCTTTGTCGTTCGTCCATACTGATTGGTTGCGTTCAGCGTGTACGTCGCGGTTGCAGTCGGCGTGAAGGTAACGGTTCCCCCGCGCACTCCGCCGAGTAGATCGATAAAGTCGTACGAATCGTTGGCTGTGTTCCATGTAAGCGTCACCGCAGTCCCGGCGGAAACCGTTGAAGAGGACGCAGTGAAGCTGTTGATGGTTGGCGTCGCGCCGGTGGGAGCAGTGGCGGCGTCGTAGCCCGGATACGCCGGGTTCGTCATCTGCACAACTTCAAAGTTCGAAGAAGCAATGGCATCCAAGTTCATTAAGTCGTCGTCGTTCCATCTGGGATCGGGAACACCCTGAAAGTAGAAGTAACCGCCATTGTCCGCGACAATCATCCCGTATTTCTTCATCGCGGTCAGGATTACCTGATTGGCCGCGGAATAACCGGAGATGTCGAAGCTCGCCTGGAGCCGAATGCGCATTCCTTCCACATTGTTCGACCCGTACACAGTCCCGGAGGCATGAGTGGCCGGCGCCACGAAATATCCACCGTTGGCGTCGTTTTTCGTCTGCTGCATGGTAAAGCGGATCGCATGGTTAATCGCACCTGCGGCAACTTCGTCATACCGAATCAGACCGGGAAAGATAGGCAACCCTGCGGCATCCGCAGAGGTCCAGCCCCAGGGACGGCTCTCGTAATTCTGCATGTCCCAAATGGTCTCCGAATCGGAAGACCAACTCCCATTGCAGCGAGTGGTGTTGTAGGTCTCATACAACATGCAAGTCTTGCGGTCCAACACCAGGACATGCGCATCGCCAAGATAGCCGCTCGGTCCGCCGGTGCAATCCGCCTGCCCTCCCTCAATCGGAGCGGTGGCCGGGTACGGAGCGTAGGCGACGTCGCTTTCGCTGGCATAGGCAACAACATTGATCGGCACTAGAGGCGTCGACGTCGAATCCACCACGGTGTAAGGAATGCCGTAGTCGCCACCAGCTGTCGAAGAAAAGTCATGGTGCAGATGAAGTCCCGCAAACCCGGCCGCGGAGGTGATCATGGCGTTATTTGGATCAAGTGAGGCTGAGGATATATCCACATTCCAGGCAGTCGTCGATGGGAACGGGACAAATCCGTTCAGGCTTGCCTCGTCGCCCACACTAATGGCGCTGCAGGTTGGCGTACTCGCTGAAGAGATCACCGCAATCGTCGCTGCGGCGGATTTGGTGGAGTCCTGCGTGGAGGTCGCTGTGATCGTTGCCGTACCCAGGATTGAACTCGCGGGGGTAAAGGTGACGCCTGTTCCCGAAGCTACGCCCGACGTTGCGCTCAAGGTTCCGTTCGCCGACGGGCTGACCGTGAAATTCACTGTGTTTGCGAAGGCGCCAGTGCCGGTCACCGTCGGCGTGCACGTGGAGGTTTGCGTAGCCAGAATGGAGGATGGGCTGCACAAGAGCGAGATCGAAGTGATCGCCGGAGGCGCAGTCGTAACCGTAATATTCGCCGAACCTGTGACGGCCGTGTTTCCCGCCTGCGCGGAGTGAGCAGTGCAGGTTGCAGTGCCAGTACTCGTTGGCGTTAACACTCCGGCTGCAGTGATGGCTCCGCCGGTGGCTGTCCAGGTGACCGAAGAGCTGTAGAGCCCTGTGCCCGTCACGGTTGCAGCGCAGGTTGATGTTTGCGCCGTGGTGATCGAAGAGGGCGCCGCGGTAACGGTGATTCCGGTGACCGTAGGCGGCACCGTGACCGTAATCGTCGCGGTTCCGGAGACATTCGTGTATCCGGCCTGTGCGGAGTTGGCGGTGCACGTCGCCGTTCCCGTGCCGGCCGGCGTCAACACGCCAGCGGAAGTGATTGTTCCTCCCGTGGCTGTCCAGGTGACAGCGGAACTATAGGCCCCAGTGCCCGTCACTGTCGCAGCGCAGGTTGAAGTTTGCGCAGTCGTGATCGAGGGGGGCGTCGCGGTAACGGCAACCTTTGTGACTGTGAGCGGCACGGCCGTCACGGTGATCGTTGCCGAACCGGAGACACTCGAATATCCGGTCTGCGCGGAGTTGGCGGTGCACGTCGCCGTACCTGCCCCGGACGGCGTGAACACGCCAGAGGAAGTGATCGTCCCTCCGGTCGCTGTCCAGGTAACCGCAGAGCTGTAGGCGCCGGTGCCCGTCACTGTGGCTGCGCAGTTCGCAGTCTGTCCCAGCGTGATGCTTGAAGGCGTTGCCGCAACCGTGACTTTGGTGACCGTCACCCTGGCCGAAGGAGCCGTAACGGCAACAACCGCGGTTCCTGATTTTTTCGAGTCCTCGATGGAGGTCGCCGTGATGGTGTCCGACCCGGAGGCCGGAGGTGTCGCGGGCGCGCTGTAAAGGCCGGAACTCGATATGCTTCCTGAAACCGCGGACCAGGTTACGCTCGGGCTGTAGCTACCGGAACCGGCGACCGCCACCGAACACTGGCTGGTTTGGCTTGGTTGTATACCGGCAGGACTGCAGGAAGCGTTCACTAAAGTAACCGTGGCCGATTGTGTCGAATTCGAGCTGAGGCTGCCACTGCAGCCTGCAACTAGCAAGATGCCTATAAAAGAAAGGCAGAGTAGTGTTTTGCGTTCCATAGTGCTTGTGCCCTTTCTCAATCGAGAAGGTCCGACGAGGTATCGACAACATATATATTGTTTTAACTAGATCCCCGATGCGAACACGGTTGTTCCCAAGGCGTTTTTCATTACTCGAGTAAGTAATGGAATATTGCAAATGTCAAAGAAGTGAGGCAATGTTTACTACGGTTAGTATATCTTGGCTGTTCCTTTTCGACCACTGAGGATTGAATAAATTTAGGCTATTTTATTACTTAGGTAATGAAAGGAATCATCACGATTAACGTTGGATCTGAGATGCTTTGTAGACGCATCGAGTTGCCTCGCGCACCCTGAGGCAAAAGAATGTGCAGCAGGGCCATGGCAGATATGCCCTGCTGCACTGGAGAGTGTTTTTGAAAGCCTGGCTCGGGATCAGTCCTTTACAGGAACCGGCTTGGCAGGCTTTGCCCAAACGGCGCAATTCATCGGTCACCTCAAAGGGGAGGCTCAGGCCAATTTGCCGGCAGGCTGAATTTGGCGTCTGCAGATCACGCAACCTCGGGCATGAGACTCCCGAATCGACGCCGCACTGATTCTGCGCCGATTGTGTTGGGATCATAACCCGGGCCCGGGGGTGTATTGTGTTTGGATATGAAACGCATCCGGAATTCGAATCTGCTTGCCTTCGCCGCCATGATTGCCGTTGCCGCCCCTCTCTACGCGCAGCAGCCCGCGCCCAAACCTGAGGACACGGAAGTGTGGTCCCCGGTTCCCGCCGTGGTGATGCCGGGCGCAACCACCACCGCGCCGCCTTCAGATGCGATTGTGCTGTTCGACGGCAAGAATCTTGACCAGTGGGTCTCTGCCCAGGATCACTCGCCGGCGCAGTGGATCGTCAGCGACGGCACCATGAAGGTGAAGAAGGCGCCGGGCGTCGGCAATATTCAAACCAAGCAGGCGTTCAAGAATTACCAGCTTCATATCGAGTGGAAGATTCCAGAGAACATTACCGGCAGCGGCCAGGCGCGCGGCAACAGCGGCGTGTTTCTTGCCTCCACCGGACCGGGCGACGACGGCTATGAGTTGCAGGTTCTGGACTCGTACAACAACCCGACCTACGTCAACGGCCAGGGCGCCTCCATCTATAAACAGAGCCCACCGCTGGTCAACGCGAATCGCAAGCCGGGCGAATGGCAGAGCTACGACGTAGTGTGGACCGCGCCCACGTTCAACGAAGACGGCTCGCTGAAGACGCCTGCCTATGTCACGGTTTTCTTCAACGGCGTGTTGGTGCAGAATCACTTCGAATTGAAGGGGCAAACGCTGTACATCGGCAAACCTTTCTACAAGAAGTATGACCGCGCGCCCATCAAACTGCAGGCGCATGGCGACAAGAGCGAGCCCATCAGCTTCAGAAATATCTGGGTCCGCGAGCTGAAGTAAAACGCCAAATTCGGCTTCTATAAGCGCGTTTGCTATCATTGATTTCAAGAGATGTGATTTAAATCACTGCCACGGAAATCCCTGTGACAGATGCTTGCAGTTAAGACTTGGGGTTAGTACACCATGAATCTGGGCAGAAAAGGCGCGGTCTTGTTGTTGGCGGTAGTGGTCTTCTGGGCCATGGCGCCGGCGTCTGCCTGCCTGCTGGGTACAAGATCGGCACACCAGCACGACTGCTGCCGTGCCATGGCCAGGGCCTGCAAATCGGCATCAATCACCGCAGACAGCTCCTGCTGCCGGGTCCACGGGCAGAACCCCGCGGTTGCGCCCGTTCCTCCCTACTCTCCCGAACATGCGCAGGATTTGGCTTTGGCGCCGCATTTGATTGATGCGCAGTTGCCTGCTGCTTCCGGCGCCGGGCACGGTAATGCCTTCGATGCGCCACCGCCTAAGTTTCCCCCCGGCGGCACCTTCGCACTCCGAATCTAAAACTCCCTCCTTCACACGCTGAAGCTGAGCCTTCGTGTGTCTATGCGCCTTTTTCGCATAGCGAATGCACGGCCTGGCTCGCACAACGAATCTCCTTTGGAGGGAGTCATGAAGTTTTCTATTGCTGTATTTTGTCTTCTGACGGCTGCTGTGTCTCAAGCGCAAGCGCCGGCGGCGAGTGATGGGCTGACGAACCTGGCCGCGCTGCTGCAAGATCCGCACGCGGAACACCACCACGCTGAGGCTAACGGTCCGGCGATGACTCTTGAAGAAGCCGAGCGAATCGCTCTTGCCGCGAATCCAGAGATAGCGGTTGCAGCACGGAAGGTTGCCATCGCGCAGGCACACGTTCCCAGCGCCGGCGCGCTTGACGATCCCATGGCCATGTACCGCGCATGGGGCGTACCCCTCCAGCAGCCGTGGAATTTGAACACTGCGCAGAACATGTTCAGCATCAGCCAGACGCTGCCCGGCCGCGGCAAGCGGGCGCTGCGCACCAGCGTGGCACAGTCGAGTGTAGAGGAGGCAAAGGCCAATCTGGAGCAGGTCCGCCTGGATGTGCGCGTGCGCGTGCACAAGGCCTTCGACGATCTGTTGCGCACCGACGGCGAGCTACAGATTCACGACCAGCACCTCGCCATCGCGCGCCAAGCTATTGAAGCCGCGCGCATCAAGTACATCTCCGGCAAGGTTCCGCAGCAGGACATTCTGAAGGCCCAGGTTGCACTCACACGGCTGGCCGAACACATGATCCGTTTCGACCACGACGCCGATTTGGCGCGGGCCCGCCTCAACACGCTGCTTGCGCGCGACCCTGACACGCCGCTCCACGTAACTGGTGAGTTTGCCATTCTGAGCGCGTTGCCCAAGGCGCAAAGCCTTGACAAACTTGCGTTGCAATCACGGCCCGATCTGCTGGCAGCCGAGCAGGCCGCCGAGCGCAGCCACACAGAGCAGGCGCTGGCAAAGAAAGCCTACGTGCCCGACTTCACGGTCGCGGCGGGCTACATGCTCATGCCCTCCGGCACCGACATGCGCAACGCCTACATGGTGGAGGGCAGCATGAATCTGCCCTGGCTCAACCGCCGCAAACACGACGCGGAGATTGCCGAGGCCACCGTGCAGGCGACCGAGCAGGACGCCGAACTAACCGCGATGCGCAATGCGGCATTCGGGCAAATCCAGGAAGCGCTCGTTGAGGCGGAGGCCGCGCAAAAGCTGGCGCACATGTATCACGACCAACTTCGTCCCCAGGCCGAAGCCACGCTCCAATCCAGCGTGATTGCATACGAAAGCGACAAGACGGAGTTGCTCGATCTGCTCGACAGTCAGATGACCGTCATCGACATCGACCTTGCCTGGGTAGAGGCGGTCGCCGACTTCGATGCGCGCCTTGCCGATCTTGAACTCGCAACAGGCTCTCCACTCAACCAGACCGATTCTCCCGCAGCCGAGGTGAAACCGTGAAGACTCGCACTTATCAAATTGCATTGGCGGCGGCCGCAGTCGTCTGCATTGTGCTTGCGTCCGCTCTTGTGTATGTACTCCTGCCTCGGCTTCGCGCCGCAGTCTCGCAGCCCGCGGCCTCGCAAGACCCCGTGCTTGCGCGCGGACCAGATGCCGCCTCGCACTCAGCCCCGCCCGTGAATGGCGCGCCCAGCAGCGAACCAAGTCTCGCGCCATTGCAGTTATCGCCGCAACGCATGCAGGAGATCGGTGTGACTACAGCAACCGTGGAACTCAAAGACGTGAACAACGACTTGAGTGTTCCCGGCAACGTCGACATCGATGAGCGGCGGCTCGCGTATGTGCAGACGCGGTTCCCTGGCTGGATTCAGGATGTCTCAGTGAATGCGACGTATCAGTATGTACACAAAGGGCAGCGGCTCTTCACCGTCTACAGTCCGGACATCGTCAGCAGTGAACGCGAGTATCTGCTGGCCAAGCAAAATCAGAGTGCCTTTGCTACGGACATGCACGGCACGGCCGCGCACGAAAGCGGCTGGCTGCTGAAGGCCACCGAAGAGCGCCTGCAACAATACGGCATTCCGGCGCAGTCAATCGCTGATCTCGAAAAGACCGGCAAGGTTCAGCACGATATTCCCATCGATTCGCCGGCCAACGGCTACATCATCGAGCGCAACGCGTTGCCCAACGCCTACGTGCAGCCCGAGACAAAGCTCTACACCATTGCCGATCTCTCCACAGTGTGGGTCTACGCAAATGTATTTCAAAACGACGTAGGCCGCCTCAAGCCGGGCGACGCGGCGCAGGTCACGGTGGATGCCTATCCTGGCCGCCACTTCAATGGCCACATCGATCAGATTCTGCCCCAGGTGGATATGGCAACACGCACAGTGCGCGTGCGCCTTGTCTTCAGCAATCCGGGCGTAGTCCTAAAACCGGGGATGTATGTGAACGTCGCCATTGCCGTACATCTCGGACGCCAACTCACGGTTCCGTCTTCCGCTGTTTTGCAAACCGGTACGCGAGCCGTTGTGTTCGTCGATCATGGAGACGGCAATCTGGAGCCGCGCATTATCCAGACCGGGCCGCAGCTCGGCGATACGGCAGTCGTACTTAGCGGCTTGAAGGCCGGCGATAGCGTCGTCAGCTCGGCCAACTTCCTCGTGGACTCCGAAGCTCAGCTTCAGGCCGCCGCGGGATCGGTAGCCCCGCCAACACCGCAGCCAACAACAAACGCCGCACCCGCCGCGCACGTGCAAATAGACCTCACGACAGACCCGTCTCCGCCGGCCAAAGGCGCAAACAAGATTCACGTCAAGCTGACCGGAGCCGACGGAAAACCCGTTGCAGGCGCGCAGGTCAACGCCGTCTTCTTCATGCCGGCCATGCCCGCCATGGGCATGGCCGCCGTACGCACAGCAGCCTCGCTCGCCGACAAAGGCAACGGCGCCTATGAGGGATCGGCGCAGCTCTCGACCGGAGGTACGTGGCAGGTGACCGTGACCGTTCAGCGCGGCGGCCAGACCGTAGCCACAAAGCAACTGAGCCTAACCACCACGGGAGGCATGTGATGATCTCACGCATCATCGCGTGGTGCGCACGCAATCCATTCCTCGTTTTTACGGGAGCCATTCTGCTGGTCGTCGCGGGCTTCTGGTGCATGCAGCGCGTGCCGCTGGACGCGCTGCCCGACATCAGCGACGTGCAGGTAATCATTCACACCTCGTGGGCCGGCGAGCCGCCGAATGTGATTGAAGACCAGGTCACGTACCCGATCGTCACTGCCCTGCTCTCGGCGCCGCGCGTCAAAAACGTGCGCGCCCAAACCATGTTCGGCGACTCTTACGTCTTCGTTGTCTTTCAGGACGGCACGGACCTCTACTGGGCGCGGTCGCGCGTCACCGAGTATCTGCAACAGATCGCGGGCAAGCTGCCTGCCGACGTGCATCCGGCCATTGGCCCCGATGCCACCGGTGCTGGCTGGGTCTTCGAATACGCCATCGTCGACCGCAGCCATACCAAGAGCCTGGCCGACTTGCGCGCGCTTCAGGACTGGTACTTGCGCTATCAGCTTGAAACTGTTCCCGGCGTGGCAGAGGTGGCCAGCATTGGCGGCTTTGTGCGCCAGTACCAGGTGAACCTCAACCCCAACAAGCTCTTCTCCTACGGCGTCTCCGCCTCAACCGTGATCGACAAAGTCAGGCAAAGCACAAATGAAGTTGGCGGCGACGTCCTGGAGATGAGCGGAGCCGAATACATGGTGCGCGGTGTCGGCTATCTGCGCACGCTCGCCGATCTAGAAAACGTTCCTGTCGCAACAAAGAACGGCACGCCCGTGCTGGTGCGCGATCTGGGCACAGTCACCTTCGGTCCCGATGAGCGGCGCGGCGCGGCCGACTGGCAGGGACAAGGCGAAACCGTCGGCGGCATCGTCGTGATGCGCTACGGCATGAATGCTCTCAACGTAATCAATGGCGTCAAAGCCAAGTTCAAGGAGATCGCTCCCTCGCTGCCCGCGGGCGTCGAGATTGTCACCGGCTACGACCGCTCCTGGCTCATCAACGAATCCATTCATACGTTGAAGCGCGACCTCATTGCAGAAGCCGTCATCGTCAGCTTCGTCAGCATTGTTTTTCTCTTCCACTTCCGTTCCGCGCTGGTGCCCATCCTCACGCTGCCCATCGCCGTGCTCTCCGCGTTCATTCCCATGTACTACCTGCACGTCAGCTCCAACATCATGTCGCTGGGCGGGCTGGCGCTTGCCGTAGGCGTACTCATCGACGCCGCGATTGTGATGGTAGAGAACGGATACCGCCATCTGGCCGAGCGTGACGATGTGCCGACCGGAGAGGAGCGGCGACGCATTCTGGTCAGTTCGGCGCAGCAGGTCGGACCGGCGCTTTTCTATTCGCTCATCATTATTGTGGTGTCGTTTCTGCCGGTGTTCCTGCTGGAAGCGCAAGAGGGGCGCATGTTTCGCCCGCTGGCGTGGACCAAGTCGCTGGCGCTCATCTTCTCTTCCCTGCTCTCAATCACGCTGGTTCCCGCGCTCATGCCTTTCTGCCTGCGCGGCAAGCTGCGCCCCGAGTCGCAGAACCCCGCGGCGCGCATCACGCAGGCAATCTATCTGCCCATACTTCACTGGTGCCTCAAACATTGGAAGATCGTCATCGTGCTGAACCTCGCCTTCCTCGGCGCAACCATTCCTCTCTATTTCCGCATTGGCAGCCAGTTCATGCCCGCACTCTACGAAGGCTCTTCGCTCTACATGCCCAGCGCCTTGCCGGGCATCTCGATCACACAGGCGGTCTCGCTGATGCAGGAGCAGGATCGCATCATCCGCTCGTTTCCTGAGGTCTCGACAGTCTTCGGCACGGTGGGACGCTCCGACAGCGCGACGGACAACGCGCCTCTCGACATGTACGACACCACCATCATGCTCAAGCCGCGAGAGCAATGGCGTCCCGGCATGACCTACGAAAAGCTGATCCACGATATGGATGAAAAGCTCCAGTTTCCTGGCCTCACCAACACCTGGACCATGCCGGTTCAGAACCGCCTCGACATGGAGCTGACAGGAATCAAGACCGCGGTCGGCATCAAGATTCAAGGCCCCGATCTGGCGCACATCGAAGACTTCGGCGCGCGCATGCAGCAGATTCTCTCCAGTATGCCGGAGACCAACTCCGTCTTTGCCGAGCGCGTCGCGCAGGGTTTCTATCTCAACGTGGAAGTGAACCGGCCCGTGGCCGCGCGCTACGGCCTCACCGTGGCCGACGTGCAGCGCGTCATCACCTCTGAAATTGGCGGCGCCGACATTGCGCAAAATGTGGAAGGCCGTGAGCGCTTTCCCATTGCCGTCCGCTACCAGCGCGACTTCCGCAATCATCCCGAGTCGTTGTCGCAGGCGTTGATCCCAACTCCCTCCGGCGAACAGATTCCCGTCAGCCAGGTGGCGCGCGTCTATTATTCACGCGGTCCCTCAATGATCCGCGACGAAGACGGCTCTTTGACCGGCTACGTGTATCTCAATCTGAACACCCATAATTACGGAGACTTCGTCCACGGCGCTGAGAAGATCCTGAACCAGAAACTGACCCTGCCGGCGGGCTACACCTGGCGCTGGGCCGGGGAGTACGAGTTTGAGATGCGCGCCAAACAGCGCCTCAAGATCATTCTGCCCATCGTCTTCTTCGTCATCTTTCTGCTGCTTTATCTCGTTTTCAAATCCGCGGCAGAAGCCGCGGTACTGATCTTTCCCACGCTTTACGCAATGTCCGGCGGCCTGCTGCTGCAGTGGATGCTTGGCTATAACTTCAGCGTGGCCGTATGGGTTGGCTACATCGCCCTGTTCGGCATTGCGGTCGAGACCGGCGTGGTGATGGTGGTCTATCTGGACGAAGCTTTCCAGCACCATCTCAAACAGGATGCGCCGATGACGGACGCAAAGCTGGTGCAGGCGGTGGTCGAGGGGGCAGTCCAGCGGCTGCGGCCCAAGCTGATGACTGTGGCCGCTGTCATTCTCAGCCTGGCGCCGATCCTATGGGAGACCGGCATCGGCTCCGACGTGATGAAGCCCATTGCCGCTCCCATCGTCGGCGGAATGATTACGTCAACGATTCACGTGTTGATTCTGGTTCCGGTATTCTTCCTGCTCCTCAAGCGCAGGGCCTTGCGACAAGGCCGCCTGGCAGCAACGCAGAGCTGAATCCAAGAGTTGCTTGCGCATGAACTTTTACCAGGTTGAGCAAGCTGCGTCATGCAACTTTAGCGGGGGATGTATAACACTTTGGTGCCGAGGGTGTGATTTTTAGTACCCAGTTTATTGTTACCATGCTGATAATAGGTTGGGGGAAAGTAAAAGCACAGTCTGGGTAGTCGCTCCTAAAAATATATCCTCCCTGGGGTTTCGTATGTTCCGGAAAGGTCTCGTTCTCGTCGGGCTTCCCCTTATTGCAGCATTCGGCCTGTCGGGTTGCGGCGGCGGTTCTGGCGGCTCCAGCAGTTCCGGCAGTTCAGGCGGCTCCACCGCGCTAAGCGTTGCGGTCGCCTCCTCTGCGGCGACTGTCGATGGAGCAAGTACGGCCACGCTAACTGCCGTAGTTACAAACGACAACCACGCCCTCGGCGTGAGCTGGACTTTGAGCGGCGTCGGAACCTTGTCAAACACAACGTCGACCTCGGCCACATACACCGCACCCGCAGCGACCACCTCCTCACAGACCGCGACGATCACGGCGACGTCCAAGGAGGAAGAAACCCGGTACGCAACCACAACAGTTACAGTGGCTCCGACGCCTGCGATTACAACAACCAGCAGCGCACTTGCAGGCAAGGTGGGAACGACCTATTCCGTTCAACTGGCCGGCAGTGGCGGCGTCACTCCTTATATATGGACCGTCGTCTCTGGCAGCACGCTGCCGGCGGGGCTCAGCCTCTCCACCGCTGGAATCATTTCCGGCACTCCCCTGGCCGTGGCCGCCGGGACCACCAATGTTGCTATCCAGATGATGGATTCTGGAACGCCCACGGCAGTTTCAGTAACCAAAACACTCGGCGTTTCGATCACCGCGGCGACTGCAATTACCTTCAGCGGGGTCATGCCCGCCACTGGGTTCTATAACCAGGCCTATACAGGCAGTGCCGCGGCCAGCGGCGGCGCAGGCGCGCTAACGTACTCACTCAACAGCGGCGCCTTGCCGACAGGGCTAACTCTGAACGCAGCCACCGGCGCAGTTACTGGAACAATCACCGCCGCGGGCACCTACAGCTTCACCATCAAGGCGTCAGACGCCTTTGGAGACTCGGCCACTCAGAGCTATCAGATCGCCGCCAGCAGCCCCTTGATTACTCTCACGCCTGCGGCGGGAAGCCTTCCTTTTGCGGTAACCGGACAGGCGTACTCGCAGACGCTCACGGCATCCGGCGGAACTGGAACCGGTTACACGTGGGTTGTTTCCGGTTTGTCTAACGGCCTCACCTACTCCGCTAACGGCGCAACCCTGACCATCAACGGCCCGGCAACAACGGCGGGTACCGTCAACTTCACCGCAACGGCAACCGATAGCGCCGGCAACGGCTCCGGCGCGGTCTTCTATAGCATCCCGGTCTACAGCCCGGTGACACTGCCCTCCACGATTCCTGCCACGCTGCCGGCGGCGGCGACCATGAACGTGGCCTATACCGGAACGGTAGCAGCCAGCGGTGGCAGCGGGAACTACGCCTGGACAGTAACCGGCCAGTCTGACGGACTGACCACTTCATCGAGCGGCGGAACACTGACCGTAAGCGGAACACCCACTGCGGCAGCGGCCGTTTCGTTGAGCGTGTCCGTGAAAGACACATCAACGGGCCTGACCGCGGGCCCGTATACCTACGTCATCACTGCCTACAACACGGTGACGTTGCCTGCGCCCAACCCGGCGACGTTGGGGCCTGCAACCCTCAGCCTGCCGTACACAGGGACGATCGCCACGTCTGGCGGCAGCGGACACTATTCGTGGACGGTGACGGGCCTGCCCGCTAACAGCCTGAACTACTCCGCCTCGGGCGGAACGCTCACCATCAGCGGAACTCCGGCGACCGCAACAACGGTTTCCTTCGGCGTCACAGTGAAAGACACCACAACGAACGTGAGCGTGGGGCCGTACACATACACGGTCAGTGTCTACAGCGGGTTGACGCTCCCTGCGCCCAACCCCACATCCCTGGGAGCAGCCGGCGCAGGCTCGAGCTACAGCGGGACGATCACCGCGGCCGGTGGCAGCGGAAACTATAGCTGGACCATGACGGGCCTCTCCGACGGGCTGAGTTTTTCGACCAATGGCGCAACGCTCACCATCACAGGCACGCCCGCATCCGCAGCTACGGTCTCGTTCAGCGCGAGCATAAAAGACACAACGACGAACACCACCGTGGGTCCCTACACATACACGATCACGGTTTACAGCGCATTGGCTCTTCCCACGCCCAATCCAACTTCGCTCCCAGCTGGCTACACAAGCGTGCCGTACACAGGAACCATCGGCGCTACAGGCGGCAGTGGCAACTATTCCTGGCAGGTGACGGGTCTCTCCGATAACCTGACTGCTGCACCAAGCGGCGGCACGCTCACCATCGGCGGAACGCCAGCGGCAACTCCGGCCACGATCACGTTCAACGTGACGTTGTCTGACTCCTCAACCAACGCCTCCATTACACAGAGCGGCTACAGCATCACTATCGGCACTCCAGCGCCGCTGACGTTGCCCACGCCTAACCCAGACTCATTACCATCGGCAACAATTACCGAGCTCTATGCCGGGTCAATCAGCGCATTGGGCGGCGTGCCTCCGTACACCTGGTCGGTCAACGGCGTCTCCATTCCGAACACGGGCGCGGCCGTTGCCATTGCGGACGGCATCTCGGTTTCCAGCAACGGCAGCAACATTCTCTCTGTCGGTGGAACTCCCACCGTGGTTCAAATCGTTAGCCTGACCAACGTCAAGGTAACGGACTATCTGAGCTCGACCCAGACCAACTCCTACACGATCGACGTCGGCGGCATCTCGCAGGTGATTGGCAAAATCTCCCTCAACGGCGCCTGCGGCAGTCCTTCCGTGCCGGCCATTACCGTCGCCCTGCTCACCAGCCCGGGCGGAACCGTTGTGAAAACCGTAACTACCGACACAAGCGGGAATTTCACATTCACAGGCGTTCACAACGGGAGCTACACCATCGCTCCATCGATCGCCGGACCGAGTTCGATGTTCTATCCGGCAACCCAGAGCATCACCGTGCACGACGCAGACCTGAGCGGAGAAAGCTTCAACGTGGCGCTCGGCTATACGATCTCCGGCACAGTAAACTACGGCGGATCGAACACCGGACAGATCTACCTTTCGCTGCTTACGTCGAGCAATTGCGGCTCGGGCGCACTGGGAACAGGCGTCTTCGCGCCGGGTTCATTCACTATTCGCGGCGTACCGCCAGGCACCTACACATTGCAGGCATGGATGGATCTCTCCGCACTGGCCAACGGCGCGCAGAACACCTCCGACCCATCGGGCAGCACGCCTGTAACAGTCACTGCCGCGAACGTGACCGGCGCCAGCGTCACGCTCACCGATAACACGCCGGCAAGCGTGCCCAGCGCGAATCCCGTCATCAACGCCATCGCACCAACCGACCAGGGCGTAACCGTCAGCTACAAGGCAGTCAAAAGCAGCGGCGTTGAGGCGGCTACTTCGTACGACATCCAGTGGAGCACCAGTTCAACCTTTGCCACATCCACCGCAATGTTCAATCTGAAAGCGATCGGGACCGGCTCCAATGTCTGGATCTTGAACAACAGCACCTACGGCCTCAGCGGCAGCCCCTTCACAAACGGCCAGACTTACTACTTCGAGGCACGTGCGCGCAATGCGGCAGGCCCGGCTTCCGGTTGGACCGTTTACAGCGACAGCAGCAGCACGCCCATCGGAGTCACCATCGGCGCATCCACCACCGGCAATCAGGTGCAGGGCACCGTCACCATTCCCTCAGGCATTACGCCCACCGGACCGTTGTATGTGGGCTACTACAACCAGAGCACGAACACCGTATACGGAACGCGCATTGCCAGCCCTGGAAGCTCCAACGCCTTCACGGTCTACGTGCCCACCGATTCCAATAACGACTACGTCCTGTTTGGGATTCTCGATCAGAATAACGATGGCCTCATCGACGCTGGAGATGTGACCAACACGAGGAACAATAACTCCAGTGGCATTGCCATCAGCGGACCGCTCACTGGACAAAACCTGACGCTGCCCACCACCAACAGCACGGCCACAGTGGGAGTTCAGTACTATCAAATCACTGGCCAAGCCAGCAGTTCCAGTTCCAGCGGTTACAACCTCAACTTCGATGTGCGCGAAGGCAACAAGCTGCCGGTGGCGGTCACGCTGCTCTCCGGACCAAACGTGATCAACCCGGTGGACATCGGCAACTATTGTCAGGGCTGCGGAAGCGTGCAGTTCCAGTACCAGGTTCCCATCAATCCCGATGTGCCAACTGTAGGGGATACATACAGCTTCAAGGTAACGTACAGCGATTCCAGCAGCGATACAGAAACGCTCACCCCGTCGGTAACAGGATGGAACGGCACGACCTCATTGGTGGGGTCGGGCAATCTGGCCACCAACCTCATGCCGAACGACCAAGACAGCCTCCACCCAAGCTTCACTTGGACTGTTCCCCAGGTGGACAGCAGCGACATCTTCTCGTTCTACCTAGCCGACAACAACGGGAGCACGGTCTGGCAGATACCTGGCGCCAATTCCAATTCGATTGGCTTCACAAGTTCGGTCACTTCACTCGGCTGGGGCATCGATCCAACCGATGCAAACAACGATCTCGCGCCAGGATTCGGTCTGACCGACAAAGCGGTGTACGGTTGGCAGATTCAAGCCCAGGACAGTAACGGAAACCAGGCGCTAACCGTACAGTTCTTCCAGGCGTCCGCACTCCTCTAACGCTAATACTGTTGAGTCCGCTCAACCAGGCACAGGTTTGCGTGACGCCAGCCGCAAAGATGAGCGGGCCATTGACCTTCTCCCGCGCACGAAGGCGCTCGACGAGCCAATCTGGGATCCATGTGAACAGGGGCCGTTTAGTCTTGTGCATGCGCAGAAAGACGTCATTCCCCTTGAGGCGCTTCCCGATGTCGAATGTCGCAACGGTGGCGGCGATAAAGCGCCAAACCCGTGCAGGATTGTCCGATATTGTCCGATGGAAGTCTAGTGAAATATGTAAACTGTTATGGATAATAGGGATTTAGATTGGGGCGGCTAGTGGGGATCGAACCCACGACATCCTGTGCCACAGACAGGCGTTCTGCCACTGAACTATAGCCGCCATGTACCCTTTCGATTGTACCATCGAATGAGGAGCCACCAAAGCGTCACCGCCGAGAGGCCGCCACGGGGAGAATCGCCGATGAAGAGCCACGAAGCCAGCTCCGCGGCAGCCAGTGCGACTGTCGATGCTCCGAACGCCGCACGCTGGAATCGCGGCGCATGGCTCTTCCGTGACCGCACTCTCCACGCTCTCGAGATCCTTCTCGACGAGGCCTTCCCCATCCCCGGCACCCAGATTCGGTATGGCCTCGACGGCATCATCGGTCTGGTTCCGGGTCTCGGCGACGTGCTCGCCGGACTCCTCTCGGTCGTCATCCCCCTCGCCGCATGGATTCGCGGCGTCCCATACGTAACCCTCGTGCGCATGGCCGCAAATCTCGGCATCGGCGTACTGGTAGGCACAATTCCCTTTTTCGGCGACCTTTTTTACATCGCCTGGAAGCCCAATCGCCGCAACTACCTCCTGCTCCAGCGCCACCTCGGCGAGCCCCGGCGTCACAGCGGTCGCGACTGGTGTTTTCTTCTCCTGCTCGCAGCGGGCCTGGCGCTGGTCTTTGCCATCCCCGTCATCCTCCTACTCTGGCTGCTCACATGGCTCTTGGGCCGTTGAATTTCAGCCTGCAACCCCCCACAATCCCTTTCGCGATACAATCTAAACTGTACGTCGGGGCGTAGCGCAGCCTGGTAGCGCATCTGCTTTGGGAGCAGAGGGTCGGGGGTTCGAATCCCTCCGCCCCGACCATCGTAAATTATTGATATTACAAGCGATATTTCCGATTACAGCCACGCATCTGCTTTTTACTGCTACAGCGCTGTAGTCGATTTTGTAGCTGTTGCCGCCTCGCTGCTTTTCAAGTGGAATTACAATTTGACATTCCAGTAATCGGATCATTGATTTCCCCGGACCATGCGTCAGTCATGCTGCGCTTTCCAGAACCTGTTGAAACTCCTCCGGGCTGGCTGGGCAATGCAAATGACATAAATCGGCGGGAAAAGGGTAGCGCCAACCGGAAACAACTCTTACAGAGCGGGAATGAGACCAGATCATCGGATTTCAACGAACGGCTCAGGTT
>Ga0181535_10003386_pt1 | contig 18557 bp, 20 predicted proteins | sample PEATcosm2014_Bin_44_FD_119774 | JGI IMG/M metagenome (GOLD analysis project Ga0181535, IMG submission 119774) | Peatland microbial communities from MTU Mesocosm Facility, Houghton, MI, USA - PEATcosm2014_Bin17_30_metaG | ecosystem: Environmental > Terrestrial > Soil > Wetlands > Peat | place... | reverse complement strand
TATGAGCCGGGCGCTCTAACCGGACTGAGCTACAGGCCCATAAGCGCCGCCAACAGGACTCGAACCTGTGACATGCTGGTTAACAGCCAGCCACTCTACCAACTGAGTTATGGCGGCAACAGTCATCTGTGCCTTATTAGATTCTTTGTCGGGCTTTTTAAAGGTAACTAATGATAAATTGGCGTCACAAGCCTGCCTGAAACCAAGGCCGGTACCAATAAAACGGGACGTATGCGGAGGAATTGCCGGTCAGGACTTTTTCATCGCGTTTAAGAGCCGGATGATATCGTCCAGATCTTCGTTTAAATGCGTAAAAAGTTCCCGTGTCCGCTCGGTTGCGACTGCCCCTTCCGATGATGCGCGGATGTAGCCCAGCTGTTCGAGCACGTGAAGGGAGTACCGTATCCGGTGCGAAGGGAGATCGAGGATCTCGGCAAGTTTCATGATCCCGATCGGCTGGTGCTCCGCCACCGTCCGGGCCACTTCGATGTGCCGGCTTAAGAGTTCAATCTCTTCCTTCATTCTCTTGAGCATGGTATCGCCACGGGGCTATCCCGCTTCCTTGTGTTCTGTTCCTCTGTTCATACCTTTATTTCAATGCTCATCAAGCCATGCTTTGGTCGACCGGTATTTCAAGACAAAGTTCCAGGAAAGCACAACGGCAATGGCCAGCATGACTGCCACGGCAGGAAGCCGGTACGGGCCCGGCACAAGGAAGATCGCGAGCACCGAGAGCGCCACGAGCAGGATAATTGCGTTGAGCTGGAGGGCCAGCCGGTAGAATTTCCACCTGAACTGTTCTTTTGATGATTCGTCCATCACGCGTACTTTAGAATCCGGGAATAAAAGTACTTGACGTTTCAGCGCGTAGATGTATGGCAATGGATCCACTGGACGCAGCAATGAAGAAGTGCGGGGCGGATGCCTTTGTGCACTATGCCGGGGGAGAGGACGCCGATATGCGCTACCTTTCCAGGTTTGTGATGCATGATCCCTTTGTTTTTTTCAAAAAACACCGGGAACCCGGGACCATCATTGTTCCCCAGATGGAAGCCGAACGGGCCTCCCGTGAATCGATCGCCGCTGTCATAACCCGGACACAGGCAGGCCTTCCCGATATATCAAAAAAAGAAAAGGACCCCTGGAAGGTGGCCGCGCAGATGATCGCGGGACAGACCGGAAAGATCCTGCTTGTCTCACCCACCCTCCCTGCGGCCCTCCTGCGGGCGCTCGAAGAGTCGGCCCGGGTGGTCGTGGACGCGGGCACTATCGAACAGGTGCGGGCAAAAAAGACGCCCGATGAGATCCGGCTCATCCACACGGTGCAGAAGAAAACCGAACGCGCGATGGCTCTTGGGATCTCGCTTATCAGGAACGCAACCGTCAGAAAAGGCGTCCTGTACCATGACGGCGTGCCGCTCACCTCGGAACTGGTGCGGACAGCGGTTCACAAGCAGCTCATGGATGACGGCTGCCGGGCAGTGGAGACCATTATCTCGTGCGGCGAGGACACGGCCTTTCCCCACATCATCGGGAGCGGCCCGCTCAGGCCCCATGAACCCATTGTCATCGACATGTTTCCCCGGGACGAAACGACGGGTTATTATGCGGACATGACCCGGACAGTCTCGAAAGGAAAGCCCGGCCAGAAAATAACCGAGATGTACGAGGCGGTAAAAGAGGCACAGCAGATCGGGATCTCCCACATAAAAGCCGGGGTGGCAGGCGCGGAGGCTCACACCGCGGTCGTGGACTATTTCAAAAGCCGGGGGTATGAGAGCGATACCCGGGGGTTCATCCACAACCTCGGTCACGGCGTCGGGCTCCAGGTCCACGAACTCCCCACGCTCGGGGCAGCGGGGAAAGTACTCGAAGCGGGTTTTGTCGTCACGGTAGAACCGGGCCTTTATTATCCCGGGGTCGGCGGCATCCGGCTCGAAGACATGGGCGTGGTACGTGCACAGAAATTTGAGAATTTTACGAAATTTGAGGAGAACCTGATCGTATGAAGGACGAGATACTCGAAAAATACCTGACAGCAGGAAAACTTGCCGCCACCATCTTAAAAGAGAGCGCACAGGAAATCCGGGTCGGCGGGTCTTACCTCGAACTGGTCGAATCCGTAGAGGCCCGGGTGAAAAACGAGGGCGCAGCACTCGCCTTCCCGCTCAACGTCTCCTTAAACGAGGACGCAGCGCACGATACCGCATCGACCGGTGACGAACGGGTCTTTGCAAAAGGAGATGTGGTCAAGCTCGATCTCGGGGTGCAGATCGATGGTTACATTGCGGATACCGCAACTACGGTCGACCTGGGAAAGAATGCGCTCCTCCTTGAAGCGTCCCGCGAGGCTCTCGATGCTGCCATACGGGCGGTCAGGCCCGGGGTGACGGCAGGAGACCTCGGCGCGATCGTGGAAAACGAGATCACGCGCCGGGGGTACCGACCCATTGCAAACCTTACCGGCCACGGGCTCGACCAGTACGTGCTCCACAAGGACCCGACGATCCCGAACGTCGCGATCAACGGCGGAACCGTTCTCGAAGAGGGCATGGCCTTTGCCATCGAACCGTTCGCCACGACCGGGAGCGGGCGCGTCGGCGAGAAGACCCGGGTCGAGATCTATTCCCAGATCGCGGAAAAACCAGTCCGTACCCCGGCGGCCCGTGCAGTCCTGGAGCAGATCGGGGACCGACGGGGGCTCCCCTTCTCCCGCCGCTGGCTTCATGACAGGAAAAAGGATCTTGCGCTCCTTGGCCTTTCCCGGTCCCGGATTGTCTACGGTTACCCGGTCCTTTCGGATATTCCGGGCTCGCTTGTCTCCCAGCATGAACACACCCTCATTGTGACTGCCGACGGCTGCATCGTGACGACCCGGTGATCGGATAGGTATAAAGATTCAGGCGTTAAATAGTAAAGGTTACAGCCATGTCCGGAGATTTGGAAAGCCTGCGCATCATGGAAGTCCTTCTGACTGCCGAAGTTTTTAACCAGAACCCGACGCTCGATCTCAATGACCTGACCCCGGTATGCCGGGAGATGTTCTGTTCGGGAGATACCAAGAGCATCAAGCGCCCGGTCTACGTGAGCGACGGATTGATCAAGCGCACGCTCGACATTGCGGATGCGCATGAGAAGATGACCAAAAACCCGTTCGTATCATACGAAGACTTCGGACAGCGTATGAAGATAACAACCCTCAAGCCGGCCGCGGAATGGTTCCTTGCGCAGGGAGGTAAACCGCTCATCGCGCAGAACCCGGCCCTTGCATTTTTCTTTGAATCATTTAACGGCACAGGAGTTTCATACGACGATGCAAGGAAGGCAAACCCGCGCTACGAAGACACCAAGGCCAGCCTCGAAGCCAAAATCTCCAAGCTGATCGGTGAGGATGAGAAAATCCGCGGAGCCCTCGACCTTGTGATCGTGATGGCCCCCGACGAAGTCGAACAGCGAATGGAGGATATCATCTGCACACCGGAGCAGACCGCGATCATCGACAAGATCCACCACGCTTTGCTCCACCGGGAATTCCTGAACCGTCACCGTATTTACGAGGTAGGAAAACTTCTCTTTGTCGGCCAGCCCGGTACCGGGAAAACTTCGCTTGCCCTTGCGATGGCCCACAATATGCACATGCCGGTTCTCGAAGTCCGGCTCTCGATGATCACATCCCAGTATCTCGGAGAGACCTCGAAAAACATCGATAAGATCTTCGAGCTTGCAAAGAAACTCTCACCATCCATCCTCTTTATCGACGAGTTCGATTTTATCGCAAAGAGCCGGGTCTCGGACGACCATGGCGCACTGAAGCGGGCGGTCAACGCACTCCTGAAAAATATCGACCGGATCAGTCTCGTCAAAAACGGCGTTCTGTTAATAGGCGCCACCAACCACCCGCAGCTGCTCGATGAAGCCGCATGGCGGCGGTTTGACGAGGTTGTGGAGTTTTCCCTGCCCGGTGAAGAGATGCGTAAGGAGATCATAAAGAGCGTCACGTCATCCATGGACTGCACCTGCGACTACCAGGAGATGGCAGCACTGACCGAGGGTTTCTCGGGCGCCGATATACGGCTCATGGTCAAAGAGGCGCTCCTTTCGGCACTCATGGACAAGCGCGAAGCCATCGACCACAAAGACCTCGAAAAAGGGATCCGCATGGTCAGAAACCGCGAAGCGATCCGGAACCTGAACTGGATGTAAGATGAAGTTTACACTGCTCGGTACCGGGGATGCCATCGGGACCCCGAAGATCGGGTGCGACTGCCCCCAGTGCACGCGTGCCCACAAGACCGGCACCGGCCGGCTGCGGACCTCCATCCTCATCGAAAATGACGGCCGGCACATCCTTGTGGATTCTTCTCCCGACCTCCGGCAGCAGCTCCTCAGGTCCAGCTCACCTCACATCGATGCGGTGATCTGGACCCACGGGCACTACGATCATTTCATGGGTTTTGGCGAGTTTTACCGGGTACAGAAGGTGCCTCCGGTCTATGCCGCCGACCCGGTGCTCCGGTACTGCGGCGAGACATTCCGGTTCCTGAACTTCGACCGGATGCCGGTGGAGCCGTATGTGCCGTTCGATCTCTTCGGGATCTCGGTTACGCCGTTCCTGGTAAAGCACCCCCCGGCCTATACCTGCGGATTTGTCTTTGAGGCAGGCGGGGTGAGAGTGGGATACACCTCGGATACCAACCGGGATATCCCGCAAAAGAGCCTCGCTCTGCTCGAAAACCTCGACCTTCTCCTGCTCGATGCCCTTGTGCCCTCGAATATCACGATAACAAAGCACATGAACTATCTCGATGCCTGCACGCTTGCCGAGAGCCTGCACCCAAAAGAGTTCCGGTGCATTCACATCAGCCACGTGATGCCGTGGGAGTACCCGCACCTTGCGCATGACGGGGAAGTCTTCGAGTTCTCATAAAAGCAAGCATTCTTTTTGTCCCGGCCGTTCAGGATTTTTATGGCACCATGCCGCACTCACCCATACTTTAATAGTTCACAGGTTCCCAAACATAGGTGCATGATTGTAAAAGTACTTGAACTCGAAAAAGACAAGGTCAGACTCGTCATCCAGGGGGAGGGTCACACGTTCATGAACGCCCTTGTCGAAGAAATCCTGACCGATCCGGACGTAGATGTCGCAAAATACACCATCGAGTTCCAGTTCTCAGACCCGGAGCTGCTGGTAACCACCAAGAGCGCGAAGAAAAACCCCCTGACGATCATAAAGAAGGCCTGCAAAAAACTCTCCGGCAACTGCGATGACCTCATCAAAGGCCTTGCAAAACAGAAGTAAGTGCCCCGCAATAATTCTTAAAATTCTTTTTTTGGCTTCTTTTTAAGAAGCGTACATGATCCGATGTCACAGAGAGTTTGTTTAAAGAAAGACACAATGGATTGTAGAATATTTTATTTTCGTCTCTTGAATTTTTTTTAATCTTGGTGACGGGAAGAGATTGCCAAAATATTTTTTGATCCAACCCGGCAGATGTGGAATCCGTACCGGCATTTTCCTCAAGCCACGGGTACATCGATAATCCTGAAAGAAATCCACGATGTAACAAACCGGGCCTGAATATCAGTTTAACGGAAAATACCCCCGCAAAACCGTCCGATTCCCCCCCTGAAATTCTGCGCCCGCATATTTTCCCATTTGGAAAAATACGCCCAAAATGAGTCCTATATAATGCCCATTAGCGGGCCATAGAAGCCCCTAGAACGGCCACGATTTTCAGGATCAACCAAAACCCATCCGGCCCCGTGATCGGGCCGTAAAATCGCAATACGTGAACTTTTTATTTCGTCCGATTGGCAAAATAAGCCTGATTTGAGGATATTTTTAAACGGAGCCCGATACGGGCTTATTTTGAGGTGATCGAAAGGTGATCGGGGCCCAAATTGAGCCCGGATGGGATGTGGGTCACAGGAGGTGTTTAGAGGGATAAAATGAGTATATCCATAACATGTTCCGGATCCTGTTTGAAGTATGGCGAGAGGATCTCCCGGGCAGGGAACGATGAAAATCCCGGATTTCTCCGGCCCGCCCGGTATGTTAAATTAAAAAAAATAATCTCCTTTTTTGTTCAGATGCCGGGAACAAGCCGGGGAAGATCTGCTTCGACAGTACTGTTTTTCTTAATCCCGAAATTCTCAACAAGGACCTTCAGGACACCGGGCGAGACAAATGCCGGGAGTTTTGGCCCAAGCGTGATATCCTTCACCCCGAGATTTAACAGAGCGAGGAGCACGAGTGCCGCCTTCTGTTCGTACCACGCAATGTTGTAGGAGACCGGCAGCTCATTGATGCCTACGCCGAATGCTCCTGCAAGTGCCTGCGCAATCACAACGAGTGAGTAGCAATCGTTGCACTGGCCGGCATCGATGACGCGGGGAATGCCGCCGATGGTGCCAAGGTCGAGCCCGTTGTACCGGTACTTTGCACAGCCTGCGGTAAGGATGACCGTGTTCTTTGGCAGGGCCTTTGCAAACTCCGTATAATAGTCCCTTTCGGCATGCCGGCCATCGCAGCCTGCCATGACAACGAACCGTTTGATGTCTCCTTTCTTTACCGCATCAATAACGGTGTCGGCAATTGCGAGGACCGCCCCGTGGGCACAGCCCGTTATGAGATCGCGGCCGGGCGCGTTCAGGTCCTGCGGCGGCTGGCAGCTCTTTGCAAGGCTGATAAGCTGCGAGAAGTCTTTCTTGCCGTCCTTCGTGGCGCCGATATGTTTTACACCGGGATACCCGGCGGGACCTGTGGTAAAGACCCGTTCCTTGTAGCTGTCTTTTGGCGGGACGATACAGTTCGTGGTGACCAGCACCGGTCCGTTGAACTTCTCGAACTCTTCCTTCTGGTGCCACCACGAGGAGCCGTAGTTTGCCACGAGATGTCTGTACTTCTTGAACGCGGGATAGGCATTTGCCGGCAGCATCTCACCGTGAGTATAGATCTCAACCCCGCTGTCCTTTGACTGTTCGAGCAACTGCTCGAGATCCTTGAGATCATGTCCCGTAATCAGGATGCCCGGATGCTTCCCGGCGGAAGTCTTAACCGGTGTGATCTCCGGGTTGCCGTAACTTTTCGTATTCGCGGTATCGAGAAGGGCAAGCGTAGTTACGCCAATCCCCCCGCATTCGAGCACGAGGCCAGTCATCTCATCGGCCGGCAGGTCATGGAGCGTTGAGGCGAGTCCTTTCTGGAGGAATGAAGTCACCATCTCATCGGTGTAACCGAGCACGGCGGCATGGTGGTAATACGCTGCAACGCCTTTGAGGCCGAACAGGAGCAAGGCACGGAGCGAGGTGACGTCATCATTCCGGTTCGCCATCTCTGCAATCTGCTGTGCCTTTGCCGCGATATCGGCATCATTTCCGGGGGTCCATGTGCAGGCATCCGGTTCGTTTGCAGCACTTTTCGGGAGCGCATCGCGGATCGCGATCGCTTTTGTGATCATCCCGCGGAACCGCTGGTCGTCAAAGTTGACATTGGTCAGGGTGGCAAAGAGCGATTCGACGATGAAAAGGCCGGCTTCCTTGTCCTCTTTTCCGGATTTTGCCGCGGCTATGTTTCGTTCGGCAATGCCCTTGTTTAAGTAGATCAGGACATCCATGAGTCCTGCCGTGATCCCCTCTTTTCCGCAGACACCCTTTATGGTACAGCCGGTTCCTTTCGCGGTCTCTTCACACTGGTAACAGAACATGGTTCAACTCCATTTTGTATATTTTTGCTACAAGGTTTCTTTTGTATACTGAATTATAAATACCAAAGAGTTTCAGAAAATATACCATGGACGAATCATGCACGGTCAACCAGACCGTGAGGTACCTGACAAAGAAATGGACGCTCCTGATCATCCTGGAACTGTACAAAGGCAGGGATCATACCCGCAGGTTCTCGGAGATCAAAGACGCACTCGGGGAGATCACCCAGAAAATTCTTTCGGAACGGCTCAGGGAACTCGAAGAAGAAGGGATCGTTAAGAAAACAGTTGATGCCACAGCGTTCCCGGTGAAGAGTGAGTACACCCTGACCGAGAGCGGCCTTGAGATCGTGAACGTGATCCGCGGGATCAAGATGTGGGCACTCAAATGGAAGATCGATAACATCCCCTGCGGCGAGCAGGACTGCAAAGTGTGTGTGCTGTAAGGAACAATCCTGAAAATCGGAAGAAAAGATCTTTGATTTTAAAAATTATACCATAAAAAATACACACCCGTCAGGGTGTTCTCTTTAAAAAATAAGTCCGGCCTCCCCGCACCGCCCGTATTTCCCGTCCGACCCCGGCCTTATTCGGCCCGTTCGGTAAAGACGATCGACCCGGAGATCCGCGAGATCTTGATCTTCACGCTCTGGCCGGGTTTCGCGTTTGCCACGTACATGATATAACGGCCCATCTTCACAACACCATCGCCACGCTTTGAAAGGGACTGGATCTCGACATCGATGATCTGTCCCTCTTCAAGACTCTCCGAGACCGGTTCGGTCCTTACCTTTCGCTTCCGGACCGGACGGTGGCCACCACAGGCATCGCAACGGAGGGTAAGAACCCGGTCATCTTTTACAAGACGCGTGTCAGGCTTGCCGCACTCGGAACAGATCACGTAATCGTCGACGTAGCTCTTGATGATCATCCGGAACAGCGAGATCTCGAACTTCCCGTTGAAGATTGCACGGTTCCCGTCAATTTTTCCCGACGTCCCCAGCTCGCCGAGAATGTACTTCATCAGGTGATCCTTGTCGCGACGGACCGTGTCGGCTATCTCAATAAAATTTTCAAGGATGGTAGTCTTGCCCTCAATGTATGCCTTTGCCTCAGGGACGACGAAGCGTTCCGACGAGGCTGTTTTTTCTGATATATGGGAATAGGCATTTTTTAGGAGATCTTCATAAGAGTCCGTCATACGTGTGTACTATAAGGGATGCATAGGTGCAAAAGACTTTCTCAAGCACCATACCCTGATCGGACCGGGGAAAAAATACCCAGCCAACGGTATACCGAAGGAAAGAAAAGAGATCCAAAAAGGATGTGCGTGAACGGTTTCATGGACCGGGCACGATGTCCCTTTCAGAAGCTCACACCAGTTTTGGTGCGGCCGCAGTCACGAAGGCGACGAGTCCGGCATTCTTTGCTTCGTCTTCGATATCCTTCTGGTTTACGGACTGAAATCCCATAAAGCACATGCCCCTCGCCTCAATCCACTTTTTGAATACTTCCTCACTCCTGCCGGGCTTACCACCGCAGGTCACAAACGCGACCGCCCGCTTATTCTCACAGCTGGTGATGGCATCAATGATCGTATGGATGGCCGGCGTCGGCTTAAACGCCCAGACCGGCGAGCCGAACACCAGCAGATCGTACCCCTTTACGTCAAGGTGGGACGGTTCGATCTTTGTTGTATCCTCACTCATCGCCGCTTTGCACTGCATGAGAAAACGCGTCAGTGCGGAACGCTGAACACAGTCGATTACTTCGACAAGGTGGCTGTCAACGGTGGCAGACGCGATATGCTGCGCAATGTGCCGGGTGTTTCCGGTCTCTGAATGATAGATGATGCAGATCTTCATACAGAATAGAACGTACCTCTTTTGACAAAAAGTTTTCACCTGCCGGGCATACGCAGACGTCCCACAAAAACCGGATAAAAACGGATCACAGGAAAAAATGAGATAATTATTTTCTGAACTGGGGCATCATGGCCCGTACTTCTTTACCGGTCTCTTCAAGGAGATGCTCCTCGTCAGCCTTCGTGAGCGCGGAAAAGACCGGGCGGTTGACCATATTCTCGAGCATCCATTCCTTTGCGAACTCCCCGCTCTGGATCTCACAAAGGATCTCGTCCATCGCTTCGTAAGCTTCAGGCCCGATCACCCGGGGGCCTCTGGTCATGTCCCCGTACTGCGCCGTGTTGCTGACATACTGGCGCATGTTTGTGAGCCCGCCCTCGTAAATGAGATCGACGATGAGTTTGGTCTCGTGGCAGACCTCTAAGTACGCCATCTCGGGCGCATACCCTGCGTCAACAAGGGTCTCAAACCCGGCCTTGATAAGAGAAGAGATACCTCCGCACAGTACTGCCTGCTCGCCGAAAAGATCGGTCTCTGTCTCCTCGCGGAACGTGGTTTCAAGGACGACGGCACGTGTCGCGCCGATACCCTTTGCATATGCGAGCGCGGTCTTATGGGCTTTCCCGGTGTGATCCTGCTCGATGGCAATGAGTGCGGGAACGCCCTTGCCTTCCTCGTACTGCCGGCGCACCATGAAACCGGGGCCCTTTGGCGCCACCATGATCACGTCGACGTTTGCCGGCGGTACGATCTGGCCATAGTGAATGTTGAACCCGTGGGAGAACATCAACGTCTTGTTCTCGGAGAGGTGCGGCATAATCTCGCTTTTGTAGACGGACGCCTGGAGTTCATCGGGAAGGAGGATCTGGATGATATCTGCCTTCTTTGCCGCATCAGCGACGGACATCACGGTCATGCCGTCTTTTGTCGCGGCATCCCAGCTCTTTCCTTTGCGCAGGCCGATGATCACGTCAAGGCCACTGTCCCTCAGGTTCAGGGATTGTCCCCGTCCCTGCGAACCATACCCGATCACGGCGATCTTCTTTCCCTTCAGCACCGAGAGATCGGCATCGGACTCATAGTATTTTTTCATCATAGACTAATCCCTTTGATATCAGCAACAAAGCACATAAATATTATATGAAAAAACTAAAGAAGAACACTTGAAACTCAGCATGGATGCGATGACTTATTAAACACGCAGCAGTGGACAACGCCCCGGATCAGCCGTTCAGCGGGAAACTGCCCGATGTCCAGGCCACATCACCCGATGTCAGGATCAACCTCACCCGGGTCGGGGTAAAAAACGTAAAAAAACTTGTGGAAGTTACCCGCCCCGGTAAAAGGCCGGTCGTTTTTATCTCAAATTTCAATGTCTACGTGGACCTGCCCGGTAGCCTGAAAGGTGCCAACCTGTCCCGGAACTTTGAAGTGATCGATGAGGTGCTCCAGCAGGCGATCGAGGGAAAGGTTAACGAGATCGAGAACCTGTGCAGCGCAGTGGCACGCAAACTGCTTGACCGTCACGAGTACGCCGATCGTACCGAAGTGCTGATGCGCAGCGAGTTCATGGTCAAGCGCGAGACACCCGTGAGCCACACGACATGCCACGAGGTTGTCAAGGTGCATGCGCGGGCGATTGCAAAAAGGACCTTCCGCGAACCGATCGTGAGAAAAAGCATCGGCGCCGAAGTCACCGGCATGACCGCATGCCCCTGTGCACAGAACATTATGAAAGAACGGGCAAACCGCGTGCTCGAAGGGCTGGGGGTCGACCGGAAAACCATCGACGCGTTCTTCACCGAAGTCCCGATGGCAACCCACAACCAGCGGGGTCGGGGATTCCTCTGTATCGAGACCGATGACGACCAGTACGTCGACCTCGAAAAGATCATCGGGATCCTCAAGGAGTCCATGAGCGCGGGCATCTACGAGCTCCTGAAACGTGGCGACGAAGGTGCAGTGGTGCTTGCCGCGCATAAAAATCCCCGGTTTGTGGAAGACTGTGTCCGGGAGATGGCAAAAAAAGTCCTGACCGGATTTGACTATCTTCCGGGCGATGCCGTGGTTACCATCAAACAGACCAACGAAGAAAGCATCCACCAGCATGATGCGTATGCCGAACGGAGGGCAACGCTCGCAGAACTGCTGGACGAACTCAATGGCGACAAGAAGTACTGAAATTGACAATATAAAAAAGAGTATAATAATGAATATTTAATTAATCCTGATTGCAAATCGTTTTTGGCCCGCTGGCGCGGCCGGAAAAGGACGGTATTTTTTACACCGTTTTTATTTTAATGGCCGATCCTCCGGTTAATTTGAGATCCCGAAAACGGGAAATCAAAACAATAAACGTTATAAAATGGCTCGTTGTAGATAAGGTTGAACGTACTTTGTACGGTCAATTATCTCTAGAGATGAGAGATGTCAGAGTAATTTTTGTACAGCAATAGGAACAACTCAACATAACATGAGGCGATTATATTGTCGAAAGTTGTAGAGATTTCCCCAACCACAAGACATGAGGGACACTCGAAGCTTGTCCTGAAGGTAAACGATGCAGGCATCGTCGAGACAGGTAACTGGTGTTCCATTACTCCGGTGCGGGGAGTTGAGAAACTCGCAGTCGGAAAGACCCCTGAACAGGTACCAAAGATTGCATCACGCGTCTGCGGTATTTGTCCAATTGCACACACGCTGGCAGCGACCGAGGCAATGGAAGCATCCATCAAGGTCGAGATCCCCAAGGATGCCAAGAAGCTTCGTCACATTCTTCAGCTGGCAAACCGGCTGCACAGCATTGCACTGCACGATATCCTGATCCTGCCCGACCTGTATCTTCCGGGCACCGATGTCAAGATCAACCCGTTCTCTCCTGAAGAGCCGGTTCGCAGCGTTGCAAAGCGCATCCAGCGGATCCGTGAGATCGGACAGACCATCGGACAGATTGCCGGTGGCGAGGCCATCCACCCGAGCAACACCCGTGTCGGCGGTATGTACGTGAACTGCTCCGCGCAGGCAAAAACCAAGATGTACGACCTTGCAAAGGAAGGCCTTGTTCTTGCCCACCAGCAGATGGACTTCATGATTGCAGTCCTGCGAAACTACCAGAAGAGAGACTGGGTCGATGTCGGCGGCATGAAGGTCGCACTCCCCAAGGATCTCGGATACCACGACCAGGGCTACCTTGCAACCGATGCGTTCTACGGCAGCTCAAGCCTTGACGAGTGCCCCACCTGGGATATCAGCCGGTTCAAGGAAGTCCGGCCCTGGGACTGGTACATGGGAGAGATGGAGATCTCCCTTGAAGAGCCCAAGTACCCCGTTGGTGGAACCACCAAGCTCGGCACCAAGGTCAACCCGCAGATGGAAGCCTGCACCGGTATCCCGATGTACGACGGCCAGCCCGTTGAAGTCGGTCCCCGTGCACGTCTCGTCAAGTACAAGAACTTCGATGAGAAGGGCACCATCGGACAGAACGTTGCCCGTGAGATGGAATACACCGACAGCCTGTACGAGATGATCGACTGCATTGATGAGCTCAACCCGAGCGGAAAGGTCGTTGCAGACTACATCCCGAACGGTGACGGCTCGCTCGGATGGGCAGCAAACGAAGCCCCCCGTGGCACAGATGTCCACATTGCAAAGGTCAAGGACTGGAAGGTCCAGTACTTCTCGATGCTCGTTCCGACCACCTGGAACTTTGCAACCTGCAGCGCAGCACTCACCGGTGCACCCTGGCAGCTCACCGAGGTTATTATGCGCGGGTACGACCCGTGCGTCTCGTGCGCTACACACATGATCGTAGTCAATGAGGACAACAAGGTAGTCGCCCAGAAACTCATCCAGCAGTGAGCGTACAAAGGTCATGCTGTATCCGGAAATTGTAGTCGCAGGGTGTGGAAATCCCCTGTTTGCAGATGATGGCTTTGGTCCGGCGGTCATTGAGGAGTTGCAGAAACTCACACTTCCCGACAATGTAAAAGTAGTGGATGCAGGCCTTGGCGGCCCGCATTTTATTTTTACGCTGCTCGACCCGGAAGTGACAAAAAGACTCGTGATCGTCGATATCGCAGATTACGGTGCGGAACCGGGATCAATCACCAAACTCCGGATCGAGGATCTGCCTCCGGGCAGTTACCGGGATGCCCATTCGTGGGATATCGCCGAACCGCTCCAGAGGATCAAAGACCGGATTGATATTACAGTCATCGGATGCCAGCCCAAACGCGTCACGGATCCCGACATGGAGATCGGGCTCTCGGATGAAGTTTCAAAGGCAATTCCCAGAACGGTACGGATTGTACTGGAAACAATAGGTGTTGATTATGGGACTGCTATCTAGTGTCTTTAAGAAAAACGCCAGCGAGGAGCCGCAGAAACCTGTGGCACCTGCAAAAGCGGCTGACGTAGTAAAAAATGTGGAAACAACAAACAAGGAGGTTAAGCCTGTGGTAGACAAGATTTCAGTGGGCTACACGCACCTGAGCGGATGCACCGGTTGCACGGTTGCACTTGCAGACAACTACGGCGGATTGTTAACTCTCCTCGACCGGTATGTCGACCTGAAATACCACCTTACGCTTGCCGATGTACGGCACATCCAGCAGGTCGATGTTGCAATTGTCGAGGGCTCAGTCTGTATTCAGGACAAGCTCGCAGTTGAAGAGATTAAGGAGACCAGAGAGAAGGCAGCAGTGGTTGTTGCACTCGGTGGCTGCGCATGCTACGGCAACATCACCCGGTTTTCCCGCGGTGGCCAGCAGAACCAGCCGGCGCACGAGTCATACCTGCCGATTGGCGACTTAATCAAGGTCGATGTATTCATCCCCGGATGCGCACCGACCCCGCAGATGATCAGGAATGTCTGTGTCATGGCATACCTGCTCCTCAAGGGAACAAAGGAACAGAAAGAACTCGCAACCAAGTTCCTGACCCCGCTCATGAACATGGCATCTGCATGCACCTCTGCATGCGCATGCGACATCATGACCAGCGTGATCAACCAGGGTCTGTGCATGGGATGTGGCAGCTGTGCAGCAGCCTGCCCGGTCCGTGCGATCACCATGGAATTTGGCAAGCCCAACCTCGAACGCGACCTGTGCATCAAGTGCGGCGCCTGTGTGGCCCAGTGCCCCAGAGGCTTCTTCAACACTGACGTGGTCACTGAGTACGAGGCGATCAACGAGGCCATTATGGCGGCTCTTCAGTGAGGGTGATTGAAATGGGAGCAGAACTCGGTAAATACAAGGCATGTGTGTCAGCACGGAGCACCGACAAAGAGATTCTCAAGGGTGCACAGGACGGCGGTATCGTTACCTCGCTCTTTGCATATGCACTCGAAGAGGGAATCATTGACGGAGCCATTGTAGCAGGAACCTACGACGACGGTGACGACAACGAGATGTGCGGAACTGCGGTCCCGCACCACTGGAGACCAAAACCAGTCGTTGCGACTACAAAGGCAGAACTGCTCGCGGCACGCGGCACCAAGTACAACATCAGCCCGAACGTTTCCTTAATCAAGGAAGCAACCCGCAGCTATGGTCTTGACAAGATCGGTATCGTCGGCACCCCGTGCCAGATGCAGGCCATAAGGAAGGGTCAGCTGTACCCGTTCGGCTGGAGAGATGTCGGCGACAAGATTGCTCTTGCAGTCGGTATCTTCTGCATGGAGAACTTCCCGTACCAGAGTATCATCCAGCTCGTGGAAGACCACGCGGCAATGAAGCTCGAGTCCGTCAAGAAGATGGAGATCGGCAAGGGCAAGTTCTGGGTCTACGGCAAGCGCGGACAGGTCGTTCAGTTGCCGCTCAAGGTGACCCACAAGTACGAGCAGCCCGGCTGCCATGTCTGCATGGACTACGTGGCAAACCTCGCTGATATCTCAACCGGTTCCGTTGGGAGCCCCGACGGCTGGAGCACCATCTTTGTCAGGTCAAAGATCGGTGACGCAGTCTGGGCAAAGGCAATGGCCGCCGGCGTCTTTGAGACCCAGCCCATCGAGAAGGTCAAGCCCGGCCTCGAACTCGTAAGCAAGCTTGCAAACGAGAAGATTACGAAGAACAAGAACACGCTCGAATCTCGCAAGACCTTCGGTGTGGGCAAGGCTCTTCGGAACCCCTATATCTAAACTTTTTTTTAACAGATTCATCCTGCAGAGAAGTGCAGATACGATAATACCATTAAAAATGTAGCAGGACCCAATGGGCCGCCTCAATCCGCATTCTAATAAAGAGCCGGTCGGTTACCAGGCAACATCACATCGAATGCATTACCCAGTTCCTGCCACTGGTAGGCGGCCCAGTATTTCGGGGTAGCCCAGACATACGGAAATTCGCTATACGTGATGAAATATGGATCGGGCGGTTGGCAGTTCTCCTCGTATTCCCCGATTTTGTTGAACCATTTGTCCTCAAACGTCATATTGCCGTCGGTGGCGTTGTAATAATCACCGGTATGGGCACACCAGGGGTCGTAGTAATAGGATCCGTTCGGCAGTTCAAGTTCCACCCACTGGTGCGCATCGGTGCTGACGATACGGGAATCAATCCCAGATTGCTGCGCCATAAAAGCAAACAGCTCGGAATATTCCCTGCATTCCCCGACTTTATTATATGCTATCCAGTACGGATCATCCGCGTAATACGTTCCGTTCGGATTCACCTGGGGGTAGAGGATACTGTCATAATACGGGCTTGCTTTCATCCGGGTGGGATCACTGATGAGGTAGATGTAACTGCATGCGAGGTTAGCACACGCAAAAGCCGATATATTATCGTCCGGTTCTATCCAGTCCTTCATTTCCCATTCAAAAATTTCGTCAAGTTTTGCATCAGTACCTGGGATCTGTCGGACTTTTGCCAGTTCATCAGAGATGCGTTCTTTCCCAAGAGGGTAGATCGCTTCTCCGTACTCGGCAGTGATTTCATTATTAAGGAGAATGGTTTCATCGGCATCACTTTTCTCCATGGCAATCGTTCCGGCAGCCCGGGGATCAAGTGACGGAAACGGGTTCAGATACGGGAATACCAGGACTATCCCCGCAAAGAAAATAATTCCCATTGCAATGATGAAAAGAACCGCAAGTACGTTTCCTGGGATCTTCCGCACATGCTTTGCAATTTTTTTCTTCATGCCCCTAAACCCACGAATGTCACTAAATTATTTCCATTTTTGTGCGTTTTTCTTTCCTTAATGTACAGTGTTAACACCTTTATATAATGTATTCTTTCCATTATAGGGGGCCTATTGTTCCCACTATAGCAATCCCCCCTGTATTTCACCTGCGTTTAGTCTTCCTTAAGGGGGTTGATTTTACCAGGATTGCCTATTGCACGGAGAGACATATCTATTCATAAAATCGAGGAGGTTAGTGTGCGTAACACGTGCGATGAATAGTCGAACCGGCAGGTTAAACAGCATATTTTCTTCTAAAAATTAAAATTAGGGCTTTTTTTGAAGTTACGAAATTGAACAAAGAGGAATAAGATTACGAGATTCAGATAGTACGAGTACGGTAATGACACCCCAAATGCAACAAGATCACGGAGCCGCCTCGATCAACAGTTTCATAAGATTCTCATCAATGAAGGGAACAGGTCATGGCATTTTCGGGGCCACCGGTTCCTTTTTAAAAGGAGCCCTGCTGGTTCATGGACCACACGTGCACATGTAACCCACAGGGGGACATGGACGATCATACGATAAAATCCGGGATTTTTTATCTCTTTTGATCCGTATGTCATTTCCCCGCGTCTTTGATCTCCCGGATCGAGGCGCCCGTGGTCAGGTGCCGGAAAAAACCCGCCACCGTCCCGTTCAGGGCAGCCTCCTTTGAAGGGTAACTCCCGGTATCACGGTAATAGTCTTTGGCACCTTTTTCCCGCACGGCAAGATTTGCAAGACCAGAATATTCATCGCCGGTCCGGACAATTCTGATTTTGAGGGGGACTTCGACATCCCTGATATCCATTTCAAAGAGCCCAACGGTCTCACGTATCCGGGTAATGTCCGGGTACTGCCGGGCAAGCTCATCATCCTGTGCTGCTGTCACACCCCTCTGTTGCATGCCGGAGAGGAAAAATGTTTCAGGCACCGTCCGGGCGAAGCAGGCCTTTTCCGGCAAGGATCTCCTGCACCCGTGCGGAATTTTCGACAGTGAACCCGATGTTCATGCCCCGGCCCCGCACAATTGCACAAAAGATCAGGTCACGGGAGGGCCGGCTGGTGTCGAGCGGGAACCATGTGCGGAGATTGCCGCTGCCCCAGATCCTCCACGATCCTGTGCTAATCGTGGCACGGTGGACCGTGATGTGGTCGATGTCGGCAAAATCAACCCGCCGGCTGGTCATTATCGGGAAGTAATAGTGGAAAAACGTGATGCTGTCAGTGGAGATGCTGACGAACCGGTCTGCATAGAGGACACCCGGCCCGGGGGCCGCATGAGGAGCCGTTTGTACGCCAGGAACAGGAGAAATGAGCACGAGAATCCCCCGGAAGATAAGTGCAAATGCAACGCAGATGAGCGCCACTCCGACAATAAGGAGTACCGGGGAACCGGAAAAGAAACCGGCGATAAACACTAGGTCGGCGATGCCTTCGAGTACAATTCCGGATATCAGGGACAGGGTTCTCATGGCAGTTCCCGGGCGCTAACCTGATGAGATAGTACAACAGGAACCGTGAAAAAGCTGACGGGATTTTTGGGGATTACCCAGTTCAGGGACCGGCGGATTTTGTTATTCCTGTTTCCTGCCATGACAGAATCACCGGCATGGTGGAAAAGAAGACCGGTTTTTGGGCCCGGATCACAAATAAACTACCGGTAGGTTTATGGTAACGAAGGGGGGCCGGAACAGTACTTCCGAAAGTAACTCTTCGTAGATCATAACTACTGAACAGATCATTTTGGGCAATCTCTTTTTCATCTCAAAATATAATCACACATATAATATGACTGTTCAAGGACCTTCTGACG
>Ga0181535_10003385_pt1 | contig 18568 bp, 20 predicted proteins | sample PEATcosm2014_Bin_44_FD_119774 | JGI IMG/M metagenome (GOLD analysis project Ga0181535, IMG submission 119774) | Peatland microbial communities from MTU Mesocosm Facility, Houghton, MI, USA - PEATcosm2014_Bin17_30_metaG | ecosystem: Environmental > Terrestrial > Soil > Wetlands > Peat | place... | reverse complement strand
GGTTGTAGGTTCGAGTCCTACCTGAGGAGCCAAATCCTCAAAAACGCACTCCAATCTCACAGAAGTCGGTTCGCAGAATCTCATCCGTGGGTTTCAGTTTCTTCCTTCGGTCATTCAATAATCAAAACTTAGTAACCAGCTCAACGTTTCCTGGAAGTGAGCGCTAGGCGAGCGCAATGCGCAACCGTGCTATACTGGCTTTGCGCTCAGTGATTTGGTCGTGAGCGGCGTTTTGCCTTCATTGAAGGCAACCCAGCCTTGCACAGATTTCCCCAAGCCCCTACAGCGTAACCCTGAGTTCCACCGGTAGCTCGGCGTCTGGTCCTAAGAAAGGATCAGAAATCCCGAGCGAATGCGCCCTCTTGAGTGAGTAGGCAGCGAGTCCGGTACTGCGCATTGAAGTGCGTGGCAGAAGGGTGCCGATCGGCAGAGTGCCGACAGGCGTTTCGTGTAGCGTGGGTCAGTTCCGGGTCGTTGGCATTTTGGTTTTTGGTGCTCGCCGACCGTCCCAGAAGTTTCGGTTCTTCCTTACGCATATTTCTAAAGAAGGCTCGCGCCCATGAATGGGTAGCGCTCCTCCAGGTCCGGTTCCGCTTGCAGGCCTCCATGAAATCGAGGCTCTCGGAACTATAGAAAGATTGCTATTTTGACGACCCAATTTTCTCAGTTTTCCCTTTCCGAGCCCTTGATGGCTCAGCTCAACGCCAACCAATTTGTAACTCCCACGCCGGTGCAGGCAGGGGCGATTCCTCCCGCGCTCGAAGGCCGCGATGTGCTCGCGACAGCGCAGACCGGAACCGGCAAGACCCTCAGTTTCCTCATTCCCATCGTGGAGATGCTGCAGAAGCCTGAATTGCAGAGCACAGCAGGGCGAGATGCGCAGGCACTGATCGTCCTGCCCACACGCGAACTCGCCATGCAGGTCGAGAAGGCCTTCCGTGCCATCCGTTCCAGCCACACGCAGACCGTGGCCCTGGTGGTGGGCGGCATGGCGGAACAAACGCAACTCCAGACCATCCGCCGCGGCGCGCAGTTGATCGTGGCCACTCCAGGGCGGCTCGAAGATTTCCTCAAGCGCAAGCTGGTCCGGCTCGCCGGAGTCAGAATCCTGGTGCTCGACGAAGTCGATCGCATGCTCGATATGGGCTTCGAACCCGCCATTCGCCGCATCGCGTCCATGATTCCTGCGGAGCGCCAGACCCTGTGCTACTCGGCAACATTCGAAGGCAAGGTCAAAGAAGTAGCGCGCAACTATCTGAAGGACCCCGTGCGCATCGAGATCGGCTCGACGATGAAGCCGGCCGAGAACGTCGAACTGCGGGCCTTCAGCGTGGAGCAGAACAAGAAGCAGGAGCTTCTGGAGCACTTGCTCGGCGCTGAGAAGGGTAGCTTCCTGGTGTTTGTGCGCACCAAGCATGGCGCCGACAGGGTCGCGCGGCGGTTAACCCGCTCCGGCCATGCGGCCATCCAGATTCACGGCGACCGTTCGCAATCGCAGCGGAACCAGGCTCTGCGGAACTTCTCCGAGGGCCGGCACCGTGTGCTGGTGGCTACCGACGTAGCTGCGCGCGGCCTCGATGTGGCCAACGTGGCCCACGTGGTCAACTACGATCTGCCCAAAGAGGCCGAAGACTTTGTGCATCGAGTAGGCCGCACCGGCCGCGCTTCGGCCAAGGGAGTAGCCTCGACCTTTGCTGGACCGACCGAGCGTGGGGAACTGCGCAAGATCGAACGTGCGCTGTCGATTCAGATGACGCACTTTCGAGTGCGCGAGGTGAATGGGGCCGCGGCGAACGAGAACGCGGCGTAGGCGCCGTTTCAGTTTCATGCCGCCGCAACTGAACGCCTGGCAGCCACCCGAAGGGATCGCATGCCGGGCTGCATCTCAGATACTTGGTGAGGTACTGGCAAGCCTAGAATTCCTATTCGATAACTAATGGTTAGGCGACCATCCAACCGGGATCAGCAAATGCAACTTCTCGGCGTGAGTTCGCTACGTTGGGCCACGCGGGCAATGATCCCTGAAAAGAATTGCTAGGGCGGCGAGCACGTTAGCAAGCAGCAGCGACAACCACCGTGGCATCGTCCTGAAAGTGGCCTTCGCAGAAAGCGCTCACTCGTGCCAGGAGGCCGTTCGACAATTCCTGCGCTGATTTGCGGTTGTTCGATTGCGCATACGCCGCCACGCTTTCCATACCAAATTCCTGTGCATTAGCTCCTTCGGCTTCGGTTATGCCGTCCGTGAACAACATGAGGCGGTCCTGTGGCTCCAAGGGGATCATGCTGTGCGTGTGCTCCGACGCCGGAAGGACGCCCAGTACCGAGCCGCCTGCATCGAGCATTTGACATTGCCCGTGTGACACGCGAATCGGGTTCGGGTGGCCTGCGTTGCAGTACTGAAAAGTGCGCGTCTTGACATCGAGTACTCCATAGAAGAACGTCACGAACTTTCCGATCGCTACGTTTTCGCAGAGAAGCTTGTTCACCTTTTCGCACAGGCCGGCAGAACTGTCAGAACTGCTGGCGTAAGCGCGGACCGCTGCCTGCACGTTGGCCATGAGCAACGCCGAAGAGACGCCCTTGCCCACCACATCGGCGATGCAGACACCCAGCTGATTTGCTCCCAACCTGAAAACGTCGTAGTAGTCGCCGCTCACCATGCGCGCCGGGCGCCATGCTGCCGAGACCTCGAATCCTGGCAATTGCGGAATCTCCTTGGGGAGCAGCGACTGTTGTATCTCCCGCGCGCGCTGCAATTCTTGCTCTTGGATTTCAAGTTGTGTTGCTCTTAAGCCGACAGTTCGCTGAAGTTCGATGTTGCGCTGTTCGAGCTTCTCCTTTGTAGTCCGATAAAGAAAGACCAGAGCGCTGGAAACAAAGGTGATCAGTATCGGAAATTTCCAACCTGTCCGGAGCAGGTGCCCTAGAGTTTGCGGCGTGGGTGGAGCGAGAAGCCACACTAAAGCGGAAGAGATCACGTAAATAGGAATGAGAAGGACAAGCAGGAAAACAAGGAAGAGCAACCAGTTGTAGGGAAACGCTCTCTCTGCGTAGAGCCCATGCAATCTCAGCGTGATAAGCACGGTGAGGTTTCCAATCGCAAGCCCAAACAGCAGGACCGTGAGCGGGTTGATCCGCTGTCCAATAGCCAAAAATGTGGCGCCTCCGATTGCGGAGATGGCGATGTAAAGGACTTGACTTCTGAAGAAACGGGCCAAAGAACCGGGAGTTATCCTCAATGCACTACGCATTTCTTAACCTCGCCAAGCAGAGGAGAGAATTCTACGCGCATCGTAGATTCTAGGGATCCGGCTCGATGACCAGCAATGCGGACATTCTTCAAGGTTGAGAGGGTCGCGGTTCGTCTTCTCCTGCTTCGGCGGGCACATTTGCTTCATTCGTGGCGGGCGGAAACGCAGGCAGCTTGAACTTGGACATCTTCCGCGTCATCACCTGGAAGTGATACCCCATTACAGCCAGGGTCATGGCCGTGCCGAAGGAGTGGCGATAACGCGTGGCCGCGGCTGCAAAGAACTTCCAATAGCTCCAGCGCTGCCGGCCGAAGACGCCCTGGCGGACGATCGACGTGACAAGCGCGCGCGCGTTGGCATGGGTCAGCCAGCGCTGTTTGAAGCGTTTCTCGCCTGGCGCAGTCTGTGTTCGGCTCAGGTAGAGCTTGACGCGCTTATAGTAGGCCTCGCTCGAGTAGATCTGCTTCAGCACGGAGCGATACCCCTCCACCAGCTTCGTCGCGTCCATGCGGGGTAGAAAATTGAGACTGACGCTGGTGTTGTTGCCGGCGTCAGTATGCAGAATGCGGCCCTCACGCCAGAGGCGCTGGAAGAGTTGCGTTCCGGGCATGGCCTGTAGCAGCCCGACCATGGCGACGGGGATGCCGCTCTTCTGGATGAAGTCGGTCATGCGGTCGAAGATGTCTTCGCGATCGGTGTCGAAACCGAGGATGAAGCCGCCCATCACCTGCATGCCATAACTCTGAATGAGGTACACGCTCTCGAGCAGGCTGCGCCGCGTGTTCTGCAGCTTGTTAGCTGCGATCAGGCCTGACTCGTCGGGTGTCTCGATGCCCAGAAACACCGAGACGAAGCCGGCGTCTTTCATCAGCTGCATCAGCTCGGGGTCGTCGGCAAGATTCAATGAGGCTTCGGTATTGAAGTCGAAGCAGGTCTTATATTGACTGCGCCACAAGGCCAGCGCGGCGCACAGTTCTTTGGCGCGGGCCTTATTGCCGATGAAGTTGTCGTCGACGATGAAGACACTCTCGCGCCAGCCGGCGTCGCGGAGCTGGTCGAGTTCGGCGATCACCTGCTGGACAGACTTGGTGCGCGGACGCCGGCCGTAGATTTCGATGATGTCGCAGAACTCGCAGTTGAAGGGACAACCCCGCGAATACTGCACGACCATTGTGGAGTAGCGGCGCATTTTGATGAGGCTGAGGTCGGGCAGGGGACTGGTCGCGAGCGCCGGGCGTTCAGCGGCCTGGTAGACAGGTTGGGCGGCTCCTTGCTCAAGATCGCGGGCGAGAGGGGCAATCAGGCTTTCGGCCTCGCCAATCACTACATGGTCCGCATTGATCTCTGCGGCGGAGAGACTGCTGCCGATGGGACCGCCAACGACGGAGCGCAGGCCGAGGGCGCGGCATCGCGCGAGGATCGCGAAGAGCGCGTCCTTCTGGATGTGCATTGCGCTGATGAAGGCCACGTCGGCCCAGGCGAGATCGCGGTCGCACAGGCGTTCGACATTCTCATCGACGAGGCGCTTGTTCCACGAGCGAGGCACCAAGGCGGCTACGGTCATCAGGCCCAGCGGAGGCTGTGCAGCCCGTTTGCCCAAGAACGACAGGGCATGCTTGAAGCTCCAATAGGTGTCTGGGAACTGGGGGTAGATGAAGAGGGCGTTCATGAGGCACCTCGTCGGGAACGACAACCCTGACCGTTCACTTTACTCTTGGCTGGATGCCCAGGACTGTCTCGAAATGCTCATCTTTGCCGGGCAACCGGTCAGGCGCCGATCGGGCGCGGCATGATCTTGACTGTTGCGACGCGGGCCCGTTTGCCGATCATCGCATTGAGATACGGGCTGCCTCGGTACTTCGCCCGGTAAGCCTCATCGATGCGGTCGTTGATGGGCTCGTAACCGGGCCCGTCCACCGGCTCGAAGGTGACCTCTTTCATTCGGCCGGCGACGTCGATCCGCCCCGCTTTTTGACGCACCGCCGCCTGGTACCAACCCGACCGTTGTCCGCTGAAGCCGCGCACGTAGAGAGCGTCGTCGACTGCGACCGACAAGATCCAGGTCGAGGCGTCGTAGGTCACCCCGTCCTCACGCAACGGCGCGATCCGCAAGTTATCTGCCGCGGCAATCTTGCGCAATTCTTCTTTGGGCCAGGAAGTCATTTTGGGCTCCTCTCGTACCAAGTAGTCCTGCGAGGTGGTCCGGGAGAGCCAGCTCAGTCGTGCTCCCAGGTGACGGACCAGTGTTCCTCGGGCCGAGTCGACCGGATGATCAGGCGTCCGTCCGAAGTGAACCGGTAAGCGCGCGGAAGATCCTTGCCGACGAGAAGATCGCGTGTCACCGATCCCTGCACGTGATGGGTCAGCGTGTGCGTCGCTTCATCAAGATCGTAGCTCCCAAAAGAAGCCTCGTACCCATCCTGGACGTACTCATTGTTTTGAGCCTTCGCCGTTTTGGGGTACATGAGTTGCACGGACATATGGCCGTCGCGCGTATAGATCAGCATGCCTTGCGGCTGGGGGGTGTCGAGGGCCTTCTCGTCCGGTCCGGGAGATTCAATGTGTACCAGATGCCACGCACCGATGAGCCGTTCGTGGTCTTTGCCTCGATTGTACGCCGACTGCGCCGGAGCGAGGCCTGTGAATGCCACAAGGGCCGCCAGCGCGATCCATGACAGAATCTTCATCTTGGATTTCCCCGCCGGTCGGCTCACCGGCCCACTAACTGTTCATGGAACTTGGGATAGCGTGCGCCCTCCAGCTTGATCTTCGAGGAGGCTTGTTCGAGCGAGCGCACATCGTCCGGCGTGAGTTCAACTGTTGCGGCGCCAAGATTCTCTTCCAGTCGCGCCAGCTTCGTCGTGCCCGGGATCGGAACGATCCAGGACTTCTTGGCAAGAAGCCAGGCGAGTGCGATTTGCGCAGGCGTCACTTGCTTTTGCTCGGCGAACGAGGTGATCACATCCACCAGGGCCTGATTGGCCTTGCGGTTTTCCGGGCTGAACCGCGGCACGCTGCTGCGGAAGTCGGTGCTGTCGAATTTCGTGTCGGCATCGATTTTGCCGGTCAGAAAGCCCTTGCCGAGCGGGCTAAAGGGAACGAAGCCGATGCCCAGCTCTTCGAGCGTCGGCATGACGGTTTCTTCGGGCTCACGCCAGAAAAGGGAGTACTCACTTTGCAGCGCGACAAGCGGCTGCACCGCGTGGGCGCGGCGGATCGTTTGTGCACTCGCTTCCGAGAGGCCGAAGTGTCTGACCTTTCCTTCCTGGATCAGATCCTTCACGGCGCCCGCCACATCCTCGATGGGAACGTTCAGGTCCACACGATGCTGATAGAAGAGATCGATGGCATCGACCTTGAGACGCTTGAGCGAGCCCTCTGCGACCTGTTTGATGTGTTCTGGCCGGCTATTGAGAGCGTTCCATTTGCCGCCATCGTCGGGGTTGGCCTCCCACCCGAACTTAGTCGCGAGGACGACCTTTCCGCGAAACGGGGCGAGGGCCTCACCGACCAGCTCTTCGTTGACAAGTGGACCATAGACCTCGGCTGTATCAAAGAAGGTGACGCCTCGCTCCACGGCGGCGTGAAGCAGCGCAATCATCTCCTGCTTGTCCTTTGGGGGCCCATAGGACCAGCTCATGCCCATGCAGCCGAAGCCGATGGCCGACACTTCCAGATTGCTCTTTCCTAGTTTGCGCTTTTCCATTGCGATCTCTCCTTGCGCGAGTGCGTCGATTTAAGTCTCAGTGGCGGATCGTTGCGTGAGCATCGCGTCGAGATCATCCCGCACGCGCTGCGGTTCGTCTTCCAGCGGCTGATTGTCCTGGTCTTTCGCGGCCTCGAGAGAACCGTCAGTGTCAGCATCGAGCCGGCAAACAACGGTTCCAGGTCCGACTGCGCCGCTCCTTCAGCGGCGATGAGTTCAAGTGTCATTCGTGTCGCGTTGACCGAAGTAAGGCTTCGCACGAGCACCTCGGCGATCTGGCGGCGGGCAATCACACCATCCTTGGGCGTACCCGTCTGGCGCTTATCGCCTTGTAGGAATATCAGCCTGTGCTCGTTGGGGCTGTTGTAGTCAAACCAGCCCGGGTGGACGATTGTGTAAGGGTTGCCGCTTGCGCGGACGAGTCTCTCGGCGCGCCGCTTCCAGTCGTGAGACTCTGTGGAGCGGTTATACGAGCCAGTGCGGTTGGTCACTCCGATCGACGTCATCAGCGCAATTCGCGCTTTGCGCGAACCGAGCGCACGCAGGACATTGCGCACTCCGCCGTAGTCGACACTCTGAGCTCCCGCCTTTCCGGAGCCATCCGACCCGAGCGTGAACACAATTGCGTCGACACCCTCCACCGCGCCAGAAAGCGTCTCCGGACGGGTGACATCGCCGACGAGCACCTGCACTTTCTCGGGAAAATTTCGTGCCTTAGCACGGTCACGTACCACTGCGCGCACTGTATATCCCCGTTCAAATGCGACCTCGACGACGAGGCGCCCGATGCTGCCTGTGGCGCCAACAACTAATACTGTTTTGACCGGGTCGATCATCTGGTTTCCGATTGAACTCCCCTCGGCTTTACGAAGGCTTGTATGGCGAAATCTCGTCGATGGCTCGCAGTGCATTGAGGTTGCGCGGACACCCGATGAAGGGCAAGAGCTGAGTGACGACATCGATGAGTTTTGCGCGGCTGTTGCCCACGCGTAGATTGGCTGCGACATGCCCTTTCGCTTGCGGGTCACAGCCACCAAGCGAGATCAACATGCTGAATGTCAGCAACTCGCGCGTTGCGAGATCCAGGCCCGAGCGTGAAACGTGGTCGCCGATGCAGTTGGCGTCAAGAAAGCGATAGATGTGCTGCTCGTCCTGCGGTGCAGCAGCCGTTGCAGACCTTCTTCGCCCACGATCTCTTTCTGGACGGCAAGCCCCTTCTGCGCGCGCGTCTCTGGCGTGGTTGTGGATTGGCCGGCCAGTGGCACCGCGATGCCCCGCTCGGCGAAGAGTTCATTGGTGGCGTGGAGGAAGCCGTAGACCTTGGCCATACCAACGTATGGAACTGCCTGGTAGACGATCTCCTTGATCTCGACCGGTGTGACCCCGACTGTGAGTGCCGCGCCGGCCATCGCGCGATACTCACGCAATGCCTGCGAGGCAATCATCGATGCGAGTTGCACCATCAATCGTGTACGAACGTCAAGGCTGCTCTGCGCGAGCACCTCGTCGAACGCAAAGTTGTCGAAGATGTCAATCAGTTCCGGGTCGGTGACCGCCAAAGTGGACACGTATCCCGGAAAGAGCTCGTCATGAGTCTGCTGCGCAGGTGCGTTTGGAGCCATTTCGATTTGCCTTTCTCAGCGCCCGACGCGCGCCTGCAAGGCTGCCGGGTACCGTGCACCCTGCACCTCAATGCCAGAGACAGCGCTCTGAATCTCGCTCAAGTCGTGCGCCGACAATTCCACGGCGGCGGAACCCAGATTCTCTTCAAGACGATGCAGTTTGGTCGTTCCCGGAATCGGTACGATCCAAGGCTTCTGCGCGAGCAGCCATGCAAGGGCAATCTGTGCCTGCGTCACTTTCTTGGCGGCAGCGATCTTGCCGAGCACATCGACGAGAACCTGGTTTGCTTTTCGATTCTCTTCATCGAAGCGCGGAACCACATTCCGGAAGTCACTCTTGTCAAAAGTCGTACTGGCGTTGATGGCACCGGTGAGAAAGCCCTTGCCGAGCGGACTGAAGGGGACGAAGCCGATGCCAAGTTCCTCGAGCGTTGGCAGAATCTCCTTCTCCGGCTCGCGCCACCAGAGGGAATACTCGCTCTGCAGCGCTGCGACAAGCTGAACATTGTGGGCGCGGCGGATCGATTCAACACCCGCCTCGGACATACCAAAGTGCTTCACCTTGCCCGCTGCGATCAGATCCTTGACTGTGCCGGCGACCTCCTCGACTGGCACATTTGGATCCACGCGGTGCTGATAGAACAGATCGATCACATCGGTCCTGAGGCGCGTCAAAGCGGCGTCTGCCACCTCGCGTATGCGTTGCGGCCTGCTGTCCAACCCCTTCGTGGGGATTCCATCGGTGAAGCCGAATTTGGTGGCGATGACGACTTTGTCGCGGAAGGGCTCCAGTGCTTCGCCGACCACTTCCTCATTAAGGAATGGGCCATAGGCTTCGGCGGTATCAAAGAATGTCACGCCGCGGTCGAATGCCGCCCGGATAAGGGTGATCGCCTGTTGCCGCTCCGTCGCGGGGCCATAGCCGAAGCTCAGCCCCATGCACCCCAGCCCGAGAGCTGAGACTTCGAGACCGCATTTTCCTAATTTGCGCTTCTGCATTGTCTTTTCTCCGTTCAGTTGTTCCGGCTTGTGTTGACCTGAATTGCTTCGCACCTAAAATGCGAAGCGCAGCTCCGATCCATCCCAACTCCTTCACCGCATGGTGAAACCGCCGTCCACTGAGATGGACTGGCCGGTGACATAGCTTGCAGCATCGCTGCAAAGCCACAAAACTGCATCTGCAATCTCCTCGGGTCGGCCAACCCGTCCCATGGGGACGCTCTCTTCCATCGCCTTCAAGGCTTCGCCCTGACCGCTCGCCACCATCTGGTCGGACATTGGCGTCTGAATGAGGCCAGGACAAACGGCATTGATTCGAATGCCACGCGCAGCGTATTCGAGAGCCGCGCTCTTCGTGAATCCAAGGACTCCGTGCTTCGCGGCATGGTAGATTCCTCGCTCGGAGCCTCCCACGAGTCCTCCAAGCGACGAGCAATTCACGATAGCGCCGCTTCCTTGCTTGCGCATCTGCTTCAGCTCGAACTTCATGCAGCTCCATACGCCACGGAGATTGATTGCCATCACGCGATCGTAGTCATCGCGAGTGGAATCGGCAGTCTCGGCAAGCACATTTTGAACGCCGGCATTGTTATAGGCTGCATCCAGGCGGCCAAAAGTGGCGAAGGTCTGTTCAACCATGGCTTCGACCTGAGTATCCTCCGATACGTCGCACCGGATGGCGAGTGCTCTGTGGCCTTGGGCCGTCAGTTCGTCTGCCGCGGCCCGCGCGGCCTGTTCATTCCAGTCGGCCAGTACCACGGAAGCACCCGATTCAGCGAAAGCTTTGGCGGTCGCACGGCCAAGTCCGGAGCCTGCGCCGGTAACGAGCGCGACCTTGTTCTCAAAAGAAATGTTCATACGGAGTTCCTCGTTCTGTACGCAGGTTGTGCCCCAGATTGCGCGCCTTCTGCACTTTGTTCTCCCGCAAAGAGGTAGCCTTTGAATCCGACGAATCAGCCAGACATCTCGACAACTCCGATCCTACGGAGAGATGTGTTGTCGGCGCTTTCCCGATCCTGCCGATTCTTTGCCTGATTCTGTCTGGAACAGGAGTTTTGTGCACAAACGAACGCTTTCGCAGTAGGCTGAAGAGGCAGGAGCAAGGAGCAAAGTGGCGAGACCGATCGAACGACTCAAAGATCAGAATTTGCCGGTGATTGAAATGCGGAGGGAGTTATCCGCAAAGATCGCGGCCCGCGCACCATTGGAGGGGGAAAATCGTACTCCCATCCCCGGCCTGGCGCTTTACCGGCGGACACAGCCGTCAGGATGCTATCTGGCCACCTATGAGCCGAGCTTTACGGTGTTCCTGCAGGGGCGCAAGCGGGTCAATCTCGGAGGCAACATCTACTTCTGCGATGGATCGTCCTTTCTCCTGTCGTCGATCGATGTGCCGGTTGAGAGTCAGATACTCGAGGCATCCGAACAGGTTCCCATGCTTTCGATGTTTTTCAAGCTGGATATGCCGACGGTGCGGGAGGTCATCAGCCGCGAAGAACTGCCGGAAGCGGAAACAAGCGGCAAATCTCGCGGGATCGCGGTTGGAGAAACAACGGTTGGATTGCTCGGCGCATGCTCACGACTGATCGACCTTCTCGAGGCCCCCGAGGATATTCCGTTTCTCGGCCACTTGATCCAGCGCGAAATTGTGTACCGTATTCTGCGCACCCCGCAAGGAGAACGCCTCCGTGCCATCGCGACGACGGGCGGTCTCAGCCACCGGACCGCACGGGCGATTGCCTGGCTCAGGGCCAACTATGCCAAGCCATTGCGCATCGACGAACTTGCGGAGGCCGCGCGTATGGGAGTCTCGACGCTTCATCACCAGTTCCGTGCGCTGACCGCGATGAGCCCGCTCCAATACCAGAAGCAGCTTCGGCTACAGATGGCCAGACAGCGGATGTTGATGGATGGGCTGGATGCCACCAGCGCGGCCTACGAGGTCGGGTACGAGAGCATCAGCCAGTTTACCCGTGAGTACAGTCGACTCTTTGGTCAACCACCGATGCGCGATATCAAATCTTTGCGCGACAGTAACGTTGTGCCGATCAGCGCAGCCTGACATCCACTCGATCTGCGGCCTGCCTCGATCAAACCAGCGGAGCGATGACCAGCGCGTCGATGGCGGGAGGCGGCACGACCTTCGGCAACTCCATGTCCGTATAGCGGCCTTGCGCTACCTCAGCGAACACTCGATTGACAGTGTCTTCGGTCCTGCCGGAGTTGATGTGCAGCTTGCGCACTGCGCGCATCACTGTGGCGGACAACAGAAAACGGTTCTCTATCTTGAGTCCGGCCGAATGCACCAGTTCAGATCGCATGTGTGCCCCAATTCTCGGTAGTCGTACGTTTGCTACAGAGCCGGGCTCGTCTTGGTGTCGTCCGCTGAATGCGAGTTCTGTGCCGGAAACACGTGGAGGAGAGGGCCGAAGCGAGGGAATATCCTGCTGATCCCTCAAGGTCCAGCATACGCTGATTCTGACCCTTCTCCTAATTACCTAGGAGCCACCGCCAATTCGCGTGAATTGTCATGCGATCTCGCTTCTATCGTCTGGTTCATGTCGGGATTCCCGAAGCGGGCGCTGTTTTCAAATGTGGTTGGAAAGTCATTTGAGGCAGTGCCGACAGCGCCGGCAGCGCAGCTCGGCGTCCGAAGAATGCTATACTAGTAACCGGTCGTCGAATCCGACTTGGCGTTCTTGCCTGTTCTGCTATTCCGCTCAACTCGCAATGCAATTCCACTAGAGTTCAGCGATACACCACGCAACAAAGGAATAGTTATGGAACAGGGAACAGTGAAATGGTTTAACGATGCAAAGGGATTCGGCTTCCTCAGCCGTGCCAACGGCGAAGACGTGTTCGTGCACTATTCGGCCATCAAGAGTGACGGATTTCGTTCTCTCCAGGAAGGCCAGGCAGTCGAGTTCGACGTCGTGAAGGGGCCGAAGGGCTTTCAGGCCGAGAACGTCCGGGTTGCCTAATTCAATGAATTGCTGGGAAGAGGTCGGTTTCGGCGTCTTCCCGGTCCTCGCCGGTTTGCCTCGGGCTCCCAACGCCCTGTGGCCGCGGTTTTGGCGCTCATTGGGGGCCGAAACCATGGGCAGCTCCGCGCAGACGGAAGTTCTTTCGAATCTCCAGCCTGCTCTTCAGACGGAATTGATCCCCGTGTCTGCCGACGCAAGACGGAATTCACGCGATCGAGCAGCCGCGCCAAACAAGTCAATGATTGCAACGGACTCTGCTGTGGATCAGTCGACTGCGACTCAGATCGACCGGGACACAACAGCAAAGTTCGAGGGTATTTCGAACGAAGCACACACCTGAAGAATGGACGAAAGGGACCTATGGCTGGAGATCAGCAACTCATGTGCAGCGATTGCGGGCAGGCATTCACGTTTACTGCCGAAGATCAGGAGTTCTTCCGCGATCGTGGTTATTCGGCGCCGAAGCGCTGCAAGACGTGTCGGCAGGCCAAGAAGAACGAACAGGCAGGCGGCGGAGGCGGATACCAGCGCAGTGCATCGCAGGGTACAAGCGTGATCTGTTCCGGCTGCGGACAGCAGACCACCGTCCCCTTCGAGCCCCGAGGCGACCGTCCGGTGTACTGCCAGAATTGCTTTCAGAGCCGGAAGGGCAGCACGGGCGGCGGCGGCCGCCAAGGTTTTGGCAAAGGCAGGCGCTAGAACATTGTGTTGGGGCCCGCATCGAGCGGGCACCCTTCCCCAAGGAGCTATCCATGAAAAAAGAAGTGCCGCACGACAAATACTTCCTCAAGTCGCTTCATCAGGAAATTGCTCTTTACGATCGCAAGCTCGCTCATTTGGAGAAGTATGCTGAGTTCGAGTCGGTCGCCGATCGCGAGGGGGCGGAGAGCAAGTTGCTCACGAAACGGGCATCGCTTGCGGAGACCGCAAAGCAGCTGGTTGCCGATGGAGTGGAATTCAACCCGGCGGATCTTCCTCGTTCTCTTCGCGACCCGGAACCTGCCAGCCTGGGCGGTTGATCTCGGCTCACTCTCCGGCGGCTTCAATTCGGGTGCTCGCTCGATTCTGATCGGCACCTGAAAGTCCCTCCAGGGAGGAACCATGGACGGCCATCCCAAGACGGAATTCTCCCCTCTATGCGATCTGCACCATTGTCCGATGCGACGAGTCATGCTTGACCAGTCCGCACCGCAGGAAGCTCGGTCGTTCCACCGGTGTGAACGGCGCGACTGTCATCGCATCTTCCGCGACGATCACGGCTATTCGGATTTTGCCGATGGCGAATTTGATGCATCGCGCGTGTCTTCTCGAATGTGTCCGATTTGTGGTGCGACACTCTATCTAGCTGAAGTGAACCGCGCGCAAAAAGTTGAGACCTGGGAATGCGCGGAGATGAAATGCGCCTATACCGGGGACATTCCCTCCCCATCCTCGCGCTAGACCCGGCGGGCAAAGCCCGCCTGCAACTGCATCGGGCCTGAAAGAGCCCGAACGGATCCTTTTCAGACAGTCCGCTAGTCTATGGTCCAACGGTTGAAGTTATCTTCTCTATTCCATTGAAACAATGGCTGATCCATTTATCGCAATCGTCGGCGATTCCGAGAAGATCCGAAGGTTAGTTTCTTGTCCAAAGGGCAAGCCGCAGCCCCCCGTCGGACCGTTTTTGCGACTCCAGCGCTAAGCAACCCGCGAAGCCAATTTGTCCTCCACATGAGAAGGGGAGGTGTGTGCATCGTTTGTGAAATCTTCATGCTGCTTTTGTGGACGCGCGTCCTGCTTTCGAGGAATTCAAAAGGGCTCGGAATGCCCGCAGAGTGAAAAGGGCGATTACCTGCGAGAAAAATCACTTTCCAGAGAGTTACTCCTTGCGAGGTAATTGATTGAGAATTACCAACGTGGAATTGACGTAACGCCCGTATCGGGTTGACATGAGAGAGTCGCGTAGAGCTTTCTAAGTGGGGTCTGATGCGCGTCGAGTGGCCGAAGGACAGCATCTTTCGGCGGTCATTGGGTCCTAACTACAGGTCTTGCAGATACTTGTGATGTTCCACAGTCGTCTCAGAATACCGAAGAACCTTGAACCGGCCAAGGATTGTGGAAAAAGGGATCTGTAACTCACAGGGCGGAGCTGCGCACGCGAAGGACATAGGAGACAGGGCTAAAAGATTTATAATGAAACAGATGCACAAATCTGCCAACGTGATCGACGGTGCTTCCTCCTGGTGGGCGATTTACACCCGTCACCAGCACGAGAAGGCAGTTGCGCAGGTTTTGGCCACAAAGGGGTTTGACGTCTTCCTGCCTCTGTACGACTCGGTGCGGAGATGGAAGGACCGGAGCAAGATGCTTTCCCTGCCTCTGTTCCCCGGCTATGTGTTCGTGCGCGGGGGTATGAACCGCAGGCTTCACGTGCTCACCACCCCTGGCGTTCACACGATTCTCTACAACGGCGACCGCATTGCCACGATTCCTAAAGGAGAGATCGAGGCCATTCAAAAAGCCGTGCATAGCCCCTGTCGTGTGGAACCGCACCCGTTTCTTCGCTGCGGCGAGAAGGTTCGTGTCATCCGGGGCAGCCTTGAAGGCGTCCAGGGCGTGCTGATCCGCAAGAAGAGCATCTATCGTCTGGTTCTCTCGGTAGAGATGCTCGCGCAGTCGGTTGCGGTTGAGATCGACGCTGTCGACGTGGAGCCCGCCAAAGAGAAGAGCTCGCCCAGGGTATCGATCTCCGCCAAGCCCGCTGGCCTTGGTTCGCTGAGCGATTTGCAAGATCCGGATCCGGGACAGTTCGCTCTTGTGTCTGGCCGGTAAGGCGGTCCTCCTCGGCGATCTTGCACCGGGACGGTAGCAATGCAGGAAAGAGTATTCTGAGACCTAAGAAAGCCGTAACACTCTGGTTCGAGGAGTTACGCCGATGTTTGAGTTGTATGAAGACGGTCGGCTCGTCTTTTCCGATTCAGTAAGTGGAACGCGGCAGGAGCTGGTATGAATTCGATCGCAAGAGCGTCTATCCGAGCCTCACTTTTGATTGCAGCCCTGTCGGTGCGGTTGCTCGGACAGAGTCCGGCTGCAGGGACAGCGGAAGGGACCGCGCCTGCGGCGGATTCGCAGACATCGCCTGCCGCCCCCAACGCGGGGAACTCGAAGGCCCACGATAGTTCCTACATCATTGGCAATGATGACAAGCTCGCGATCAGTGTATGGAAAGAACCGGACCTCACACGCTCGATCCTCGTGCGTTCCGATGGGAAGATTTCCTTGCCGCTTGTGGGAGAGATTCAAGCAACTGGACGGACGCCTTTGCAGCTTGAAATGGATATTTCGAACCGGCTGCGCAACTACATTACGGTCCCCGAGGTCACCGTGATTGTGGAGGCCATCAACAGCAAGAAGTACAACATTCTCGGTCAGGTGGGACGGCCCGGAGCGTATGCCCTGACGCTCTCGACGACGATTATGGATGCGATCGCGGCTGCCGGCGGCTTTAAGGACTTCGCGAAGACCAAGGGAGTTTACATTCTGCGCCAACAGCCCGATGGGACTCAAAAGCGGCTGAACTTTAACTACAAAGATTTCATCAAGGGCAAGGATCTCGACCAGAATGTGAAGATTGAGCCCCAGGACACGATCATTGTTCCCTAAGGTCGACCATGCATAAGAATAACCTTTTTGGTCTTGCTCTGTTTCTCGTTCCCGGATTGCTGTGGTGCCAGGTTGAGCCAAGCGCCAGCGGGGGAAGCGGAGAGTCAAACGACGATTCGCAGATGTCGATGCCGCCGCAGGCCAGCGGTGCGTTCTACCCTGTCGCCGTAGGAGCGGGGCAGAGATCGAATGTGCTATCGGCGGGGGTTCTGGTTACCGGAGCATATGACGACAATGTGCTGGCCGGCGAGACCACAAACCCCATAGCTGCCGAATCGGTGACCGTTCTGCCCAGCATTCGGATCGACGAGAAGACGCCTCGTTTTGGCGGGGGGTTGAGTTACAGCCCCGGGTTCATGTACTACACCCCAACCACAGAGCTGAACCAGGTGACTCAGAACGCGATTGCAGACTTTCACTATCGCTGGACTCCTCACACAACGATCAGTGTGCAGGAGGTCTTTCGGCAGAATTCGACCGTGTTCAGCCAGCCTTATACGTTCTCAGGTACAACGATCTCGGGTTCCGCAAATCCCGCGTCCCCGATCGTGATCGTTCCCTACGCAGGCCAGATCACGGAGTCGACCAATGGGCACCTGGGCTACCAGATCAGCCGAAGCTCCATGCTCGGGGTTTCCGGCAGTTTCTCGACTTACCGGTTTTCCAACACGGCGCAATCAGAGGGGCTCGACAACTCAAATGTCGAATCGGGATCGGGGTTCTATACTCGCCGCCTTACCCGAACGCAATTTGTGGGCGTGTCCTATAGCTATGCGCTCACGCATGCCTCTCCGTTTCCCTTTACGACGCAGAGCCAAACTGTTGCGGTGATCTACGACCTTTACCTGGGCAGCGGATTTTCCTTGTCACTCAAAGGCGGGCCTGAATATACGTCGTCGTCGACGCCGGGAAATCCAGCGACAAACGAGTGGGATCCAAGCGGCAGCGCCGGGATTGGCTGGAGCCGGACGCGCACCAGCTTCGCCCTGAATTACTCTCGTGCGGTGACGACAGGATGGGGTCTTCTCGGGTCGTATACGGCCGATAGCGCCGCTGCGAATGTGAGGCACCAGTTCACCCGACGCTTGACCGGGGGCGCCAACGGCAATTACGGAAACACGAAGAACGCCACCCCGCTGCTTGTCAGTTATAGTGCGAGCGGCCACACGCTCTTTGGCAGGGCTTCGCTTGAATACCTGCTCGGCGAGCACCTCCGTTTGGTCGGAGAGTACGCGCATATCCACACCGATTACTCGGGAATTTCGGCTTTATCGAACAGTCCAAGCGACAACCGAGTCGGACTTACTCTTAACTATCAATTTGAGCACCCACTAGGAAGATAAACATGGCAGAGATGATTGAAGACCCGGAAGCAGAACGACCGGACGTAGAACGATATCTCGACATTCTCCGCAGGCGTCACATGCACCTGCTCATTCCCTTGTTCATCACCTGGCTACTGGTGTGGGGATCGAGCTGGATCTTGAAGCCGCTTTATAAGTCGACCACGCAGATCCTGGTCGAGCAGCCGACGATGCCGTCGAACTATGTTTCGCCCAACGTCACCGACAACGTCCAGACGCGCCTGCAGAGCATCTCGCAACAGATCCTCAGCCGCACGCGCCTTCTTTTGATCATCGACAAACTTGGCCTCTACGGGGGCGCCCATGGGGCCTTGTCAGAAGACGATCGCGTCAACCTGATCCGCAAGGACATCAATATCGACCTCGTGCGCGACCCACGGAACCAGGAGATCACGGCATTCAGGGTGTCGTATTCCGCGCCCGATCCGCAGACGGCGCAGCTGGTAACCACTGAGCTGACCAATCTGTTTATCAATGAGAACTCCAAGGCAAGAGAAGAGATGTCCGAGGGGACGACGAAATTCATCGAAGACCAGCTGGAAGCTGCGCGGGTCCAGCTTTCCGAGCAGGAAGCCAAGGTGAAGGCCTTCGAGGGGGAACACGAAGGTGTGCTGCCTTCGCAGCAGACCAGCAACCTTCAGATTCTGGGCGGTCTGCAATCCCAGTTGCAGAGTGAACAGGATTCACTGACCCAGGCGAAACAGCAGCACGTCTACCTGCAGGCGTTGATCGATCAGAGTCGTGCGGTGCGGGGAAATCTGCGCGCCGATGGGACTCCGAGCGGGCTTGTCGAGATCAACCAGCAACTCGAGAAGCTAAGGACTCAGCTGGTCGACTTGAACTCGCGCTATACCGACGAATATCCGGATGTGGTGAAGCTGAAAGAGCAGATTGCCAAGACTGAAAAACTGCGGGATGAGTTGCTCGCGGCTCCGAAAAAGCCTGTCGATGAGAGTGCCACTGCAACTCGGGAAGTCGATGGGATCGGTCCCGCCTCTCC
>Ga0181535_10003381_pt1 | contig 18589 bp, 14 predicted proteins | sample PEATcosm2014_Bin_44_FD_119774 | JGI IMG/M metagenome (GOLD analysis project Ga0181535, IMG submission 119774) | Peatland microbial communities from MTU Mesocosm Facility, Houghton, MI, USA - PEATcosm2014_Bin17_30_metaG | ecosystem: Environmental > Terrestrial > Soil > Wetlands > Peat | place... | reverse complement strand
TTTAACTGGTAGCGCCGACCTTTAGGTCGGCAGATGCTGGCCTAAAGGCCAGCGCTACGCCGAAACTAGGACACCACCGGGTGATTCAATTGATTGACGGACCAGGAAGAAAATGCCAGAATGATTCATTGGGGTGCTGTGGGAACGGACTCCGCTTGGTTTTCCCCCCTGGATGAAGCCCCATCCCATTCTATTTGAGGGATTGTTCTTATGAATGCCAACGATCTGCGTCCCGGTATGGTTATCAGACACAACGGCGAACTTTTCACCGTTCACAAGGCTGAGCACCGCACGCCGGGGAACCTGCGAGCTTTCGTTCAGGCGCGCATCCGTAACCTGCGCACCGGCGCGCTTTTCGAGCACCGCTTCCGCTCTGAGGACAACGTCGAGAAAGCCAACCTCGACGAAGTTGAAATGCAATACCTTTATTCCGACGGCGATACCTATTTCTTCATGAACATACAGTCCTACGAGCAAATCGGCCTGCATAAGACTGTGATCGAGGATCGGGCTTCATACCTGGTCCCCGAGGTGGTGATCAAGGTGATGTTGTTCGAGGGGAGGGCGGTGGATATCCAACTTCCCGCCACGGTGGACCTGAAAGTGATCGAGACGGAGCCCGGAATGAAGGGCGCTTCCGCGACTAACGTGACCAAAGCGGCTAAGCTCGAAACCGGCCTTACCGTGCAGGTCCCGCCGTTCATCGGCGAAGGCGAAGTCATCCGCGTGGACACCGCCGAGGGCAAATACCTGGAACGCGCCACTGGATAAGGTCTGAAACGGATTCCCGCTTTCGCGGGAATGACTTGCGCTTTATTCTATCGCCACCCGGCGCAGCAGTTCGAAGTCCGTTAGCATCCTGCCTGTTCCTTGCACCACTGAAGCTAAGGGGTCTTCGGCAATGGAAACGGGCAGTCCGGTTTCCTCACGTATCCTCTTGTCGAGGTTCCTCAGCAGCGCCCCGCCACCCGTGAGCACAATGCCGCGATCGGAGATATCGGCCGAGAGTTCCGGCGGTGTGCGCTCCAAAGCCACCCGGATGGCGTTCAGGATGGTCCCGACGCATTCCGAAAGCGGGTCACGAATCTCCGAGTCGTCGATGGTGATCGTCTTCGGAACGCCCTCCAGCAAATGGCGTCCCTTGATTTCCATGGTCAGAGGATGATCGAGCGGATAAGCGGAGCCGACCTCGATCTTGATCTGCTCGGCCGTGCGCTCGCCGATCAGCAAGTTGTACTTGCGCTTGAGGTAGGCGGAAATAGCCTCATCCATCTCGTTTCCCGCTACCCGCACGGACCGGGCGTAGACAATGCCGGCGAGCGATAACACGGCGATGTCGGTGGTACCTCCGCCGATATCCACAATAATGCTGCCGGAGGGCTCGGTGATGGGCAGGCCGGCGCCGATGGCCGCCATCATGGCCTGCTCGACCAGGAACACTTCGCTGGCCCGGGCGCGCATGGCGGAGTCCTGCACGGCGCGTTTTTCCACCTGGGTGATTTCCGCAGGCACACCGATGACGATCCGGGGATGCACAAAAGTCTTGCGGTTGTGCGCCTTGTGGATGAAATAGTTCAGCATCTTCTCAGTGCTTTTGAAGTCTGCAATGACGCCGTCTTTCAGAGGGCGGATGGCGACGATGTTACCGGGCGTGCGCCCCAGCATCTCCTTGGCCTCGCGCCCCACCGCCTCGACCGCTCCGCTGACATTGTTGATGGCCACGATGGAGGGTTCGTTAACCACAATCCCTCGGCCCCGGACGAAGACCAGCGTGTTGGCGGTGCCAAGGTCAATGGCGAGGTCGGAAGAGAAAACACTAAACAGCGAGCGCAAATTCATGGCTTCGTCAACTCCTGCCTGGAGAGGGTGGGGTGCCCGGAAGGGGACATTCTATCATGTACGGTCTCTCGGGCCGTATTCATGTTTCTGCACGTGCTGTGATGACGCCCCCTTTTTGCGGGACGGTCACTCGGTGGCGTCGCGGCCGGCTTCCACAGGTCTCGCCGCCCACACATCGAATCACTGGCGGCAACATCGGAAGGGCAGTCCTGCCTCGTCTCTCTTCGGTTTAACGCTAGATTATGATATTGCCGCAAAGGCAATGGGCAGGCCCAGGGGGTACAAACAGGCAATCCTCTCGACCTTTGTTTCGAACTCGCTTAAGACCCGGACGGCCAAAACACGCCGACGTGTGAGCTTGTCCAGCCGTCTCTCATTCCTGGGTGGCAGGCCGGCGCTTCAGCGTCGCGGCCCCCTCGGAAGAACGGGTTGCGGCTTGGTTTGTGTTTCCAGTCGCCGACCCAACAGGGGCCGTGGCGGTGGCGGTTATTTCGGATGACTTGTACTTGGGCTCGCTGACGTAGCCCCGGACATTGTCCTTGCCGATGGTGTTGATGACCAATTGCAGGGGCTGCGAATAACCCTCGGGATAAAATAGAACCGGCTCGTACAGGTTCAAGTGCTTTTTGCTCACTTCCGAATCGTTCACGATCATCGCCAAGTCACAGTACTTGTGCTTGTCGTTCGATTTGCGCAACGAGATGCTCATCGGCCCTTCTCTTGTAAATTCCTTTGACTTCTGAAGATTGAATTCGTAGTAGCTGCGTTCTCCTTTCCTCTCCAGTGCTACAAGTTCCTCATGGTTCTTTGCGATGGACCCGTTCAAATCATCGCGGGTTGATTGCAGGTTGCCCTCGAGGTCGGTACGGGTCTTCTGAACAGAGTCTTGCGTCTCCTCGATGATCCTTTGTTGATCAGCCAGCTCCTTTTGCTGTTGAGTCAACTGCGACTGCATCTGCTTGCGCCACGGATCTTCGGACCGGTGTGCGCGAGCAAGCGCGACGCGCTTTCGGGGATGACTCTGGACTTTTCTGGGTTGGGCGATGGGAGCTTGCTGCTCGGCAGACGTCACAGCCGATTGAGGCGCCGGGGAGGGCGTCGACGCCGCAGCCGGTGCGGGCACAGATTGTGCCGCAAGGAGTTTCTGCGAAAGGCTCTGGATCTGGGCGTGCTCCAGGGTAAGCTGTGCGGTTAATTCGTCACGACTGGCGCTTAGTTGCTTGAGGGAACGATGTTCCACGAGCGCGTAAACAAGAACCGCACACAAGCCAACCAGCACGAGGCCGGTGACAATCCGGTAGCCTCGGCTGTACTCCATCGACGCTTCGTCGCTGACTGGTTTTTCTTCCATCTTTCTCCTCCAAAGGCAAGGTTGCGTGTCACTGACAGGAGTTGATAGGAGCACGTACTCTGCCAAAGGAGGATCTCATAACTGGTGTCGGCTCAAGGGCTAGACTCAAGGCGTGGAGACCAGCCGCAAATTGTTGAAGCCAAAACTACATAGATGGAGAAAAAACTGCTCGGTGGCGCTCAATCGGACTGCGGCCGTATCTCTTCCAGAGAGCTGAGAGAAAGAGTTGGAATCGTACCTTGTGGCCGCCGTGGCGGTCCTGAGTAACTTCCAGGGTTGCCTCTAGGGTTCGGGATTTGGCCGGGCAGATTCCTCGAGGAGTTTGACTAGGGCGTGAAGGGTCTGATTGACGGGGGTTGGCACGCCCAGTTCCGCGCCACGCCGGACCAGATAGCCGTTCAAGGAATCAATCTCGGTGGGCTTGCCGCGAGCGAGATCCTGCGCGGTCGAGGAGGTAGCGCTGGCCATGCTTTCAGAGATCTTCAGCACGGTTTCGACCATATCCACGTCCGGAAGCCGAACTCCGGCGGCACGTGCCACTTCGAGGGCCTCTTCGGTGACCTTGATCATTAACTCGCGCGTCCAGCTATTTTCTCCCACGAGGTGGTACTGAGCGCGGCCCAGTGCTGAAATCGCGTTGTAAGCGCAATTGATAATCATCTTTAACCAGAGTTCGCCGCGTACGTTGTTCGAGACGCGGCAGGGAACGCCAGCGCGCGCGAAGAGCGACGCCAGTCGCTCGAGCTCGCGGCGACGGGGTTCGCCTTCGCGGGCGCCTCCCTGGAGATCCCCCAGGATGAGGTCGCCTCGCCCGGAATGCTTGACCCGCCCCGGAGCAGTCATGGCGGCGGCGACATACACGACGGCCGCAAAGGCGTCAATGTTGGATGCGGAGCGAACGCGCTCTACGTTGTCTACTCCGTTTTGTAGACTGATCACGGTGGCGTTTGGGGCGAGGTGTGGCGCGAGGGAACTCGAGGCCTCTTCCGTGTTCAGCGTCTTTACACAGAAAAGCACGACCTCTGCATCCCTTGCGGTGCTGATCTCAGTGGATGCCGCAACCTGAAGGTGCTGTTGAAAATGCAACCCGTCAATGAACAGGCCGTGTCGGGCGATGGCTTCCACATGCAGAGGACGGCCAATCAAGGTCACCGGCGCGCCGGCGCGCGCCAGCATTCCGCCAAAATAACAACCCACCGCCCCGGCACCCAGCACGGCAAGGCGCGGCCAGTTTCCTTCCACTTATCGTCACCCCCCGAAAAGCAAATCGGCAGATGGGCAGATCGGCAGGTCGGCAGATGGGTAAGGAGGCGGCGGCGCGAGTCGCACTAGGCAACACGCCTTTCAAGCGCTAGGTCGGCGGGCTGCGGCGGGTGGGTGTCTGCTGCGCTCCTAACTGCCCATCTGCCGACTTGCCCATCTGCCGACCTGCCCACCTGCCTACCGCCTTGCCCCATTTGGCTTAAAGCGATACCCGTCCGGATCTTTGCCGCGCACGCGCCGCCACCACACTTGGAGGGTCGGCACGTTGATCGTAATGATGAACAGCTTCCGCAACTTGCCGGGCGGCGGATGGAGCGGGCGCACACCATGCCAGGAATGGTCAGTGCGCTGGAAAAGCAAGCTGCCATTCCCCCGCGGGTCGATTTCGGCGCCGACTTGCAGGTCATCAAAGGATGGAGCGGAATGAGGTTTGAAGCGCCGTTCATCATCCAGCACCAGGATGTGCCCTCCCCAGTCCGCCTCCCAATCTGCGTCCGTGTTGAAATAGAAGATGTGCGTGGCCAGTTTGCGGCGCGCGTCGCAGTGAGGCGAGACGGCGCATCCTTGCCAGGCAAAGTACCACTCCATAGTCAGGATCAGGCGGTTCCCGATCTCCGGACCGAACATCCGGCCGAGAAACGACATGTAGGCTTCGCCGTGGAGTTCCGCGATGAACTCCTTCCATGGTCCCGCCATGGTGAGGTCGGGCAGGTAATGCAAAAGATAGCGGTCATGACTGCCCTGGCCATAGGCACGCTTCTTGCCAACCTGGCGATCGAATAGTGAGACATCCGGCAGGGTTTCACGCAGACTCTCGAAACCCTCGGGGGTCAACGTGTTCTGGATATTGACCCAGGGGTAGGGTTGCTGTTGTTGGAACGTTTCAGGGCGAACTGCCTTTATAGAGGTCTGGTTCAAGTAATCCATAATCCCCCCTCGAACTTGTCAGTGGCCCGTCACCTTTGGGCTTTTACAATCGCTTGATGAGCCCTCCCTGTGGCATTGCTTGCGGGATTTGAATTTCGGCTTGCCTGGGCGAAATGAAATAGACCAGATTGCATCTCGCAAGTCAAGCATGACTCGACCCTGAGCGCATGAGCTTGATGTAGCGGCGATCGCAACATTTGCGGGATCGCCGACAGGCGGCTTAAAGGTGGGACGCTCCTCTGTAGCCTCGAGCGAGGGTATGGAACGGAGCGGATCATCACCGGCAGCAGATTTCGGGCGAATCTCCGCTCCAGCCGCTCGACAGGCAATTCTCCGAACTATTTCTTGGCTTCCTTATACCCTTCCAAGGAATGGTTATGTTCCTTGTAATACTTGCCCATGTCCGATAACTCTTTGGGATTTCCCTTGACGTGGCAGTCCACGCACTTCTTTCCCTCTTTCTTGGCATACTCCGGCTTGGCGTGGCCAAGCGGTACGATAACAGCGCAGAATGCGGCGATAACAAGAATCCCTAGAACCTTCTTCATCAAACACCCCCTATCTGGAGTTTTCGAAGCTCGATCACAAAGCGGCTATTCTCTTACAGTCGTCCTAGAAGAGTCAAATTTATCACCAGCAAGGCACCAAGTCACAAAGAAAAACATTCTCCCAGGCCTTGCTGAGTGTCGTGGTGTCTTTCTGGTGATCACTCCCGTCTACTGCCCTCCCTGGAGTTCTTGCAGAATCTTGGGATTGGCTTCGTCCATGGCCAGCAGGTTGTGGCAACTGTTGCAATCCTGTGCGATGACCTGGCCGTCCTTCGACTTGTGGTCCCCGTCGTGGCACCGGAAACAACCTGGAAAGTCCATGTGACCCAGGTTATTGGCATACGTTCCCCAGGTGACGTTCATTTCCGGGAAGACGTTGCTGTCGTAGATGTACACCAGGGCCTTGGCAGCTTCCTCAACTTCCGAGCGCTTACTGTTGTAAAGGGCAAAATAGGTGCTGCGGTAATACGCCCGCAGGTTTTCCGGAATCTGCGTCTCCGCCGCAAGACGGTTCGCATAATTCTGCTTGAGCAGCCCGATCGCGACCTTGTGTACAAAAGGAAGCAACGGACTGATGCGCCCCGCGGCCATTTCGGAGTTCACGGCATCTTCCGGCAGACGGAACGTGTGGCTGGGCCGGTTGTGACAGTCCATACAATCCATGACGCGCCGTCCGCCACGGGCCAGTAAATCGGGCTTGGGAGGAGTCCCGGCGGAATCAAACTGCGTGTAAGTTCCATCCTCATTTCGGTGTTCAACCCAGGGAATCACCTGCCGCTTCTCGTCGGATGCAATGTAATTGATGAGCCCCAAATGCCACCCGTGAATGCCGGTGTATTTCAGCCCCGGGCTGAGTCCGCCAATATGCATCAGGAGCACGCTGTGGGTGGGGGAATTCTTTTCGTCATCCCCGAATTTCGTTTTGACGAGGAGCTTGTCGCCGGAGAACTTGGCCGGCCAATGGCACTCGTTGCAGGTTTGGGCGGCGGGACGGAGGTTATGGACGGGCACGGGGATAGGCCGCGGATAGAGGTTAAACGATACCGCAAGGACTTGATAGGTCCCCGAGACTTTCGAGCGCACGAACCAGGATGCTCCCGATCCAATGTGGCATTCGACGCAAGCCACATGCGAATGCGGCGAGTTAAGGTAAGCGGTATATTCGGGCTGCATCACGGTGTGGCACGTGGCTCCGCAAAAACTTGCCGAATCCATATAAGCCACTCCTCGGTAGCTGGCGAGCACGAAGAGAGGCACATTGATGGCGGTCATTAGAACCACGAAGCTTGCTGTTCGGCGAAACTCCTCGCGCGACAACGAAACCAAAGGATATTCATGAGGAAGCGTGCCCAGGCGGCGCCTCTGGCGGAACTCCCGGTATATGCCGATGGGAATCAGGATGAGTCCCAGGACAAAAAAGCCTGGCAACACCAGAAATACAATAATGCCTAAATAGGGGTTGAAGGAATAACCCAAGACCTGTGAAAGAAAAGTCAAGATTATGGTGATAGCCGAAGTGGTTGCCAGCGCCACTCCAATGCGGCTAATCCAGTTCTGGCCGAGGTAAACGACAGGACGTACTAGCTGGCGGAGTTTTCCCCATCCGCCCCGCGCAGGTTCACCCGGAGCCTTCCCGCTCTTATCCCTACCATCGGTCTCCGTCAAGCGACAGACCTCCTCGCCGGCGCGGTTCCTCCGTGGCAAAGGCCTGCCGGGCCGCTCCGTTTCTCAACTGAATTTGCCGGAATGAAATCCATTATGTTTACTGACAACCCCGGGCACGAATCTCCACAGCGCCGACATTATATTACTTTCGCAGGGCGTGGCGCACGACCAAAAAGAGTGGTGGAAGTAGGAGAGATAATCAGAATCTGTCATCCTGAGCGAAGCGAAGGATCTCTGCAGTCGTTCGTCACTCGTTATAGCTAAGGAAAATGCGGAGATCCTTCGCTTCGCTCAGGATGACAGGCGGCTGATGATTTCACCGTCTGCTCCCGCCTTCCAGCGAGCCGCTCCCCTCGGGAGTATTGGTGTATACTCACGCAGGCCATGAACTCCCAAGCAGGGGGTTGAGGCTCAAACCTCGAAAGGATTGCAAAAGCCATGAATCGCAACCTCCTCTTTAACATTTTGCTCTTCCTCGTGGCGCCGATGGTTCTCGCGCAGACGCCGCAGCGCCCCCAGCCCCTGCCGCCAGTGGTTTCGCCGGAGGTAGGGCCTGACAATCGCGTTACGTTCCGCTTCCGCGATCCGAACGCCAAGGAGGTCTCGCTTGCCCGCGAGGGGGCACAGCCTGTGGCCATGCAGAAGGGCGAAGAAGGGGTTTGGAGCGTCACCACTGACCCGCTGGAGCCGGATTTCTACGGCTACTCGTTCGTGGCCGATGGCGTCCACTTGATCGACCCTTCGAACCACCTGATGAAGCCCAACCTCCTCGGCCCGCAGAGTGTGGTGCATGTTCCAGGCCCGGCCTCGCTGCCTTGGGAGGTCAATGACGTTCCGCACGGTGTGATCCACCACCGTTTCTACAGATCAGCGATTGTGGGCGACGATCGGGATTACTACGTCTATACTCCGCCGGCCTACAATCCCACCGGGCAGGATTCCTATCCCACGCTCTACCTCTTACACGGATTCAGCGACGATGCGAGCGCCTGGACTGCCGTCGGTTACGCGAACGTGATTCTTGACAACCTGATTGCCCAGGGAAAGATCAAGCCCATGATCGTCGTAATGCCTCTCGGCTACGGCGCACCGGAGATTGTCTCGCAAGGGGTGGGGTCGTTTCGCGATCCCAGCCTCCGCCAACGCAACTACCAGAGGTTTCGCGAGGCTCTGGTCAACGAAGTCATGCCCCAGGTGGAAGCGTCCTATCGGGTGGTGAAGGACCGCAATTCTCGAGCTATCGCGGGGCTGTCCATGGGCGGAGCGGAGTCGCTGCTGACCGGGCTGAACACCCTCGAGGACTTCGCCTGGATCGGCGCGTTCAGCTCAGGCGGGGTTCCTGACGATTTCCAGACGGACTTTCCCGGACTCGATTCGAGTGCCAACTCAAGACTGCGGTTGCTTTGGATCGCTTGCGGCACCGATGACCATCTCATCGAAATGAACCGCAAGTTCCGTGACTGGCTCAAGTCGAAGGGAATTCAGCACACTGACATCGAAACGCCGGGCGCACACTCCTGGTTGGTGTGGCGGCGCAACCTGGCTACCTTCGCACCGCTCTTATTCCGATGACAGCGTCGCCGCTGGCGCGGGCATCCCTTTGCTGCGCGCTCTGCCCGAGGACCTGCCAGGGTGGGGCGCCCCAGTGACAGCGGCCGGGACCGCCGCGCCACGCCTACCGCTGTCACTCTATTCGGAGAGTCTCATTAGGATGAGCCCCGCCGTTCGAAGTTAACAAGAGGCCCGCCATGTCTAATCGCTTCCAAGCGCTTCTTCAAGCATTAATTCTCGGTTCTGTTTCAATCCTTCCCGGCTGTGGAGGCGGCGGGGGCATGTCCACGCCCGCTCCGCAACCGATTGGAGAGAGTCTCTCCGCGAGTTCGTTGACCATTTACCAGGACGGGGCATCAGGGACCGTCAACGTGACCATTACGCGCCCGGCCGGCGATGCGAACGCCGTCACACTCACGGTGTCGCCTGCTCTCAGCGCGATGAACGTAAGCGTCCAATCGCCCGGCACCAGTAACAGCGGCTCAGTCAGCTTTTCGACTGGCGGCCCCGTTCCTCTCCCAGGCCAGGGCATTGCTGCCACCGCTTCCACGCCTTCGGGGACCTATAACCTCACCCTTACGGCGAGCGATGGGACAACCACCGCCAACGCAACGTTGGCAATAACTGTCGGCGTCGCGGCCGTTGTGGCAGACGCCGTCGATTCCTCCCTGGGCGTCAAAGGCCGGTTGCAGGTGGCCATGTCCACATCTTTTCAACTGGCATCATGGGCCGATCAGTTCTTCGTGCAATTCCCCTCCGCCACAACTCCGCTGGGAACTCTCCAGCCCCACCATGTCCGCATGCAGGTGCTCGAGCGGGACATCCCAGAAACCGCCGCGGGAGTTTGGGATTTCTCCTACCCCGATGCCATCATTAATCCCATCATGAGCGTGACCGACCATAGCCCGGAATACCAGATCGCCAAAGCCCCTGCTTTCATGTATGACGGCTCGGGAAATCTGCTCGATCCGACTTTCAAGGCGTTCGGCGCTTACGCGGCGGACTTGGTGAGGTATTACAACACCTCGGGCGGGATTACCGACGCAACCTCCTGCAACAAGACTCCCTGTGTTTCCACGCCTCCCAATGGCGCGGGCCGAGTGGACTATTGGGGCATCTACAACGAACCGAACATTAACGACGAATTCAACGACAGTAACGAGCCCAACTCACCGGGCCCGCAAAACTACGTGAAGATGTACAACGTGGTGGTGCCCCAAATGCAAGCGGTGGATGGCACCATCAAGTTCGTTGCCGTCGAACTGGCGGATTTCAGCAGCGAGGCCAGTAACTACATCCCCACCTTTGTCCAGAATGTGACCGCGCGGGTGGATGTCCTCGCCACGCACTTCTATGCCACGTGCAATCAGAAAGACACAGACCAGACACTTTTCGACGCAATAACTAAGTTTGTCCCACACATTCAATACCTCTACTCCGAGCTTCAGACCGAGCCCGTCTTGTCAGGCGTGCCTGTGTGGATGACCGAAAACAACGTCAACGCTGACTACGACGCGGGGGGCGGCATCAGCGCCTGCAACGGCACGCTGTTTGTTTTGGACCAGCGCGGCTCGAGCGCCTTCTTCGCTGCCTGGCGACCGACGGCTTTCTCCATGCTCGGCAAGGTAGGTCTGCAAGCGTTGTATCACTGGGATTTCGCTGCCGACGCTCAGTTCGGCGAGATCAACGCTTCGAACACGGGGCTCCAACTCGGCTATTGGGTGGATTATTGGCTGGGCCAGTATTTCCCCTCGAACCCGGACGTCACCCCAACCGGAGCCGAGATCCTGCAACTGGGCGTCAGCGAAAGCTCTAGCGTGGAAACCCTGGCGATAAAGAACGGCGATGGCAGCGTAGTGGTGATGGCCGCCGATCACGCCGTCCAATCGAGCACGGATAACAACGGGTCGGGCGATCCGCGCGTAGTGGCAATTGACCTTTCGAGCCTCGGAACATTTTCCTCAGCTTCGTTGCTCACCATTGATAAGAACACGAATGTCGCCACCGGACCCACCGCCACACCGGTTACCCCCGCGGCACAAATGACGATTCAGTTGGGAGGCTATGGCGTGGCGTTCTTGAAACTCATGCCCTGATGGACCCCGAAAAAAGTGAGTGGGAAACCCTGATTTGGCTGTCATTCCGAGCGGAACGAGGAATGACAGCATCGAGACGTTTCTAGGCGAACCTAGTGGTTGGGGAAGCCAGCGCTATTTCTTGAGGTCTGCAGCCGCGTGTTGGTACGCAGCTTCGAGGTTCTTCATTGCCGCTTCGAGGTTCGGCTTCATGTCACGCCAGGCCTGCTGGCTGGAAGTCTTGAGCTTATCGAGTTGCTTTTGGACTGTCGCTCGCTGGCGATCCAAGTCGGCAATCTGCCGGTCAAACTGTTTCCGCGCCTCGCCTCCTTGCTTGCTGGCTTTGGTGTTTAGTTCATCGATATTACGCTTGAGCTCCCGAAGCCTCGCCTCGGCTTTTTCCTGATAGCTATCCATTTGTTGGCTGACGGTTGCGTGCTCTCCATTTTTCTGTTGCGCGGACGCTGCTTCCTGGCGACAGCCCGGAAGAGACGTCAACAAGACCACGGCCAGAAGCAGTGACAGCCTATTCATAATCTTTGCCTCCTTCTACCCCACGGGGAGCCTGCAATATCCATTCCACAAAGAGTATAAATCAAATAAGTCCAATCGGGTTCGAGAGGAAGTGCCCGGCCCGAAGCGCTGGAGCCGCCGATGCTAAGGTCGATTTTTCCAAAGTGCGCGTAATAATCCGCCCCCTTCGAGAGCCCATGATGACCACGACACCGCTACCAAAAGAGCTGATGGTCTTAGGCACGAGTTTCCATTTGGTACAAAGATATCGCCCTAAAATGGCTCTATTCATTGTACCAATAAAAACGTAACATCAGCATTGGGCTTCGACTAATACGTCACAGCTTTGCGGGGGCGGCCATTCGCCGGCCGGAAGGCGGCATTCCGGCGCACGGTAGGCTAAGGAGAGTTTGATGCTTACCAACTACTTCTATTGGCACTACCTTTTCTTGGGGCAGTTGACCGGCATAGTTTTCCTCAGCGTGGGGCTCATTTCCGTTCGAAAACAACTGTCTTTTAGGCCGGATGACTGGCCCGTTTTGGGCCGCGTATTCGTGGCTGCTCCCCTGGCGTTGTTCGGAGCCGGACATCTGGTTGGAGCGCAGTTCATGGTGTCATTGGTCCCGGCCTGGATGCCATGGCGCCTGTTCTGTGTATACTTTGTGGGTTTGGCGGAAATCGCCGCATCCGCAAGCATGGTGGCAATGAAGCACGTGCGCCTCTCGGCCACGCTGCTCGGAATCATGTTCTTTATCTTCGTGCTGACGATCCATTTGCACGACGTGCTGAGGACTCCCTACGACCGGTTCCGGTGGGCCGTCATGGTGCGGGATCTGGTTTTCGGCATGGGCGCGTGGGCGCTGGCGGGAGCCCAGATGGAGGAAGATCACGTTCCTGGGGCGCGAGCGTGGATCGCAAGCTGCCGGACCGTTGTTGGGGTGGTGCTCGTTTTTTACGCAGTCGAGCACTTTCTGCATCCTAAGTTCGCCTTGGGTGTTCCGCTCGAACTCCCGACGCCGGCATGGGTACCTCTCCCCACGCTCTGGGGTTATGTCGTAGGCGCGATGCTGCTGGTGAGCGGAGTTTCTATCCTGATCAACAGGCATGCTCGTGCCGCCGCCTCATGGCTTGGACTCGCCATCACGCTGGTGGTGGTGTTCTACTATCTGCCGATGGTCGTGCCGGCAAAGTTGCCGTCGGAACTGAACACAGCGGTGGACTACATCGCAGACACGCTACTCTTCGCGGGGAACATGTTTCTTCTGGCCGGTGCAATTCCAGCCGTGCGGAGCCTGCCCTCTCTGCCTTTAAGGCCTCGCACAGAGCATACGGAGGGACTGAGTGAACTCCGTGCTTAGGTCTTTTCCAGCCTCGTGCCTTTGCGTCTTGGCGGCTCACGGCTCGTCGGAAACGCGGATAAAAGACACACCTTTTGCTTCCGGGCCGGCGGAGATGATGGCGATGCCAAAGCAGAGCACCACCACGGCGAGGCTTCCCATGGATATTGAGTAGCTGAAGTGTTCGCCGAGCACGGCCTCGATGTAGCCAATCGACGACGCAACCAGTACTCCGAGTTGGTAGGCGAAGCCGGGGAAAAATCCCCGGAGCTGCGGCGGCGACAGCTCATTGATGTGCGCTGGAATCACGCCCCAGGCGCCTTGCACCATAAACTGCATGATGAACGCCCCCAATATGATCAACGGTTTGCTCGGCGCCATGATCCATAAAGACACGGCAGCCAAACCGAGCGATTCCGCCCAGACCATTGCGCGCCGCCTCCCCTTGCGGTCGGAGAAGTGCCCAAAGGTAAGGCCGCCCAAAATCGCGCCCAGCATCGAGATGCCGGTAATCAGCGCCGTGGCGCCGGGAGTGAAGTGTCGCTGGCGTTGCAGAAACGTGGGGTACAAATCCTGCGTGCCATGCGAGATGAAATTCATGGCCGCCATCAGGGCAACCAGATAGAAGAACAGCCGCGAGTTCTTGAAAATGGCGCGCCGGTAGGTGGACCAGTCGGTGCGCGACTCTTTCCATGCCTGAGGATCTTTGACGCGCAGGCAAATCAGCATGGTCAGCAATCCCGGCGCGGCCCCCACAAAGAACATCGTGCGCCAACCCCAGCGAGGAAAGACGGTGTAGTAAGCGATTGCGGCCAGCACGTTGCCGAGCGCGTAACCCTCCTGGAGCAGCCCGGAAAGAAGGCCTCTCCACTTGGGCGGGGCCGACTCCATGGCGAGCGATGCGCCCACGCCCCAATTGCCGCCCATGCCGACTCCGTAGAGCAGACGGAGCAGAAAGAACTGCGTGTAGTTCTGCGCCAGCCCGGACATCACCTCCATCAGAGTGAAAAACGCGACGTTGGCCAGGAGCACGAAGCGCCGGCCGTACCGATCGGCCAAGAGCCCGAAAACGAAAGCGCCCACCGGGCGCATCGCCAGCGTGATCGTGAGAGTCAAGGCGAGGGCAGGGATCGAGCGGCCAAAGTTCCTGGCCACGGCGGAGAGAACGAACACCACCACGAAGAAGTCAAAGGCATCGAGCGTCCAGCCGAGGAATCCGGCCGCGACAGCGTAGCGGGCGTTGCTGCGGCTGTCCTGTTGATCCATCGTGTCTCACCGTCAAGTCATGAAGACATCAAGCGGGCTCGATCATTCGACATTCTACAACAGCTCCGCAAAGAAGCGGCGTGGCCGGCTGGAGGGGGCCTGCGGATAGGGCGGGTCATTTGCCGCCCACGACCAGAATTGATCCCAAACGGTGGCGCCGGTGCCCGTCGTCATCGGGCAAGGGAAGCGCGATCACCGGTTCGCCGGTGACGGTTCCCACGGAGATGTAGACGTCGTACTTGCCCGGTTTCAAAATGTGGGCCGAAGGCAGCGTATAAGCGAGTCGCGGCTGATCATTCTCCTCCACCGCCGGCCCGAAATCTCTTCGGGAAATGCTCTTCGCTTGGCCGGGCGGCCCCACCGGCAACTCGCGTACGTCGAACTCCTGGTCAACAAATACGCCGGCAATCCCGCCCTTCGCATCTTTAAGGGTGAGGGTGGGATACCCGCCCGGCAGGCAAGGCGCCACGCCCGCATTGCGCCATGAGTAGCCTATACTGATAGGCCCTGCTGCTTGCACTTCCGCCGGCCACGATGCTTCCACCAATTGCAGCCGGTAGCCGAGGCGCAGGTTGATCCTGTCGATCAGCTCGCGGTTGTCCGCCAGGAACTCCCGCGGATACCAGTGCACCGTGGCGTAGCTGGCATGGTAGTCCTCGATGGCCTGCAAGAACAGGTGCCCGTCGCCCCAGGCTCCTTCCTTCTTGGAATCTCCGTAATGCTCCGATTCCAGAATCACGGGAACGCGCGGCCAAAAATTGTAGGCCAGATAGGCGTGGTAATAAGCGTGTTCGCCGGGTTCAACCAGAATGCTGTCGTCTCTCAAGCCGAGTCCCTGGTCGCGAGCGTAGCCCAGCGTCTCGATGCCGCGCCCCTGGATCATGAAATCGTCGTTCGCGACCAGAAGAGTATGCTTGAAGTTCTTCTTGTACAGATCAATATGCCGTCGTAGAGTGGCAAGCGAGTAGGGGATTTTGGTGCTGGCCACGGTGTGGCCTTCACCCCAGACGCCGAACGAGCCCACGTCAATGAACGCCACGTGCGGATTGCCGTCATACCGCGCCGCCGCTGCGGCCAGGAAGTTGTCCAACTTTTGGAGAAAGATCGGGTCGTCGAAATCCGGTTCCCACATGGGGCCGTCCGGCTTGACTTTCCCTTCGCCGACCAGGTGGTATCCCTTGGCTCCTGCCTTCTCCACCCAGCGGGGCGTGGCGTAGGGTTCGGCCTCCTCGGCCTCCGAGGTGCAAAACCGGAAGGCCACCGTCTTGCCCACCTCCACCCATTTCTGCATGGGCGTGTCAACGAGGGGCCAGTTGAACTTGCCTTCTTCGGGCTCGAGGTCGGACCAGTCCAGGCGCATGTAGACGGAACTGACACCGGGGAACTCCGGCACCGTGTCCGAGGGCGCCAGGTCCACCGTGTAATGTCGAAGATCGTTGTCGTAATGATGGAACATCCAACCCATGCCGGGATTGATGAGGGCGGCGCCCGTATCCTTCGGGCACACGACGATTCGATCCGATTGGGCGCGAAGGCAGCCCGCGAACGCCGCCAGCAGCAGCAAACCGCACAAGATGGTTCTAAGCTCACTTCTTAGGTTCGATCTGCGCAATTGACCCTCAAAGTTGGGTGCTTTTTCAGTTCGTTTTAGTTCTTTTTGCAATTGCCATTCCTGTGTTTTCAAAAACATACTGGCTTCGTTCGTATTATTTCGTGTTTTCTCGCGATCCTGCCCGTCTCCGAACGATGGCCGCTTCCAACCGCTTCGGGATTTCCGGACACAACGCTTCCGCCCCGATGTGCGCCTCAAAGGAAAGCTCACTTTTTGGGTCCGATCTGCGCATTTGACCCTCAAAGTCGCGCGGTTTTTCAGTTCGTTTTTGGTTCGTTTTGCAATTCAAATCATGTATTTTCAATAACATACTGGCTTCGTTCGTATTATTTTTCGTGTTTTCTCGCGCACTCGCCCCCGTTCCTGGAGGTCGACGGCCTGCGGACCGCCCGCAGGAATGAGAGCAGTTGGCGCGCTCGGCCCCGCGAAACTTGTCCTTCGGAAAGGCCGAGGAGCGGGTAGTGCCCCTGTGGATTCCCGCTTTCGCGGGAATGACCTGATTTTCGGTTTGAGGCGGTGTGTGGTCAAACATCGTGCCTGAGTCAGGCAACGCTCGAAAAAGGGCGCAGGTGCGACGAGCGAGGAGGGGGGGCGAAAACGGAGGAAGGCTTCGCAGCATAACGTAACCGGCAGGCCCCAATTGTCTGCCAGCCGTACCAAACTAATCTAGCCTATGATTTCCAGTTTGTCAAGAGAAAAATGCACTGGAAAAGAAAGCCCGGGATTGCCGCGTCGAATCAGCCGGCGCGCCAGACCTGGTTACCCCACGACATCTGAGTGTGGAAGCCAAGTCAAAGTTCTTTTGTGCCATGGTCGCCAGGGGGCTTCTCTGATATACCTTCCCCCCGGCGAAAAAACCCCAAAAACGCGCCGGTGATATGAGAAGGAGAGTTGATGCGCACTATTAATTTTACTAGTCTATTCCTAACTACTGTATTACTTCTTCTTAGCGGTTGCGGGGGAGGATCGGGCCCCGCACCCGTGCCGCCTCCCTCCGGCCTCACCTACAGCTACCATGCGGCCGTCTACACCCAGGGCACACCGATCTCCCCCAACAGCCCCAGCAGCACTGGCGGGCCGGCCGCTGGGTACAGTGTTAGCCCGGCGCTTCCGGCAGGCTTGGCCTTGAGCCTCACGACGGGAGTCATCACGGGCACACCTACTGCCGTGACCGCAACGGCCAGTTACACAGTCACAGCATCCAACTCGGCTGGCAGTAGCAGTGTGACCCTGACCATCGCTGTGCAGGAGGCGGCTCCGGCGGGTCTGAAATACTCGACGGCGAGCCCGACTTACACGGTGGGGACGCTGATCCCTGCGGACAGCCCCACAAGCACCGGCGGAGCGGTCGCCGCCTATAGTGTGAGCCCGGACCTACCCGCGGGATTGAGCCTGGATGACGACACGGGCATCATTACCGGAACGCCCACGGCTGTGACCGCGAAGGCCAACTATACCGTGACAGCCTCCAACGCCACCGGCAGCGCCGCCGTGACCCTGACGATCACGGTGAATGCCGCGGCTGCGGAGGTCAAATTCATCCCCAACCTGAATCAGTGGATTACGCCGCTGGCGCCTCAGGGTTCGCAATTTCAGTCCTTAGTCACTCCTTGGATCGTCAACGACAGTCCTTGGATGGCCGGGCAGGCGGCCTCGAGCGTGGTGAGCGGGTCAACGCTACTGGTTCTAACCTCCGGGTTTAACCGCCTTTACGCCAAGCCCGAGATAACCGGCATGGCCTTCGTGCCAGGGGGAATCGTGAAGCCCGCAAACCCCGACGCTCCTCCCGCTCCCGGCGGATTCCCGGCCAACTCACCCTCCAGTGAGTACGTGTTCGTCTACGACATTTCGTCGGGCGCACCGGTCTATAAGCAAGCCGTAATGATACCCAACTCTTACTACGGTATAACGTTCGATCCGACCCAGAGTGCTTTTTACGTATCGAGCGGCATGGGTGACTTCCCCTGGACCAGTGAGGGCTTGCCCTTTGTGCCCAACGCCAACCCGCCGGTTCCCCCCCAATATGACAATGTCCACGTCTTCACTCTGAGCGGAACCACCTGGGCGCCGGCGCCTTTAACGCTAATGCCCGGTCCTGAGATTTCCTTGGGACACAGTGGTGGGGGCGTCGGACTCGCTGTGGCGCCTGCCGCGCCTACACCCTCGGTCAACAGCATGGTTTACGTGCAGCCGTGCGCCGCCGGGGTGGCGGTTTCGAGCGACGGCCAGAAGATGGTGGTGGCTAATTACTACAATGACTCGATCACGGTATTCACCGGAGGCTTGGGCAACTGGAAGGCGCTGAGTAGTCTTATGGCCGAAGAGCCGGGCGGCCTTCAGAACCCGGGTGAACTCGACCTGCGCCCGGGCAAGGCCGCGACATCGCCGCTGCCGGGGACGCCGGGCGGCGAGTATCCGTTCTGGGTGGTCATTGTAGAGCCGCCTTTGCTGGCGCACAGTAGTACAACGGCCAATAATACAACCACTTGGGCCTACATCTCCAGCCTCCGCGACCGCGAGCAGCAACTTCGGAAACCTGGCGGGCAGGGGCGTAGGGGAGACGGAAACGGCGCGGTTTGGACGCTGAGAGTGGGGCGAGGCAAAGAGGGTGGCATTTTCGAGAGCACTTCGCCGGTGGGGCC
>Ga0181535_10003379_pt1 | contig 18600 bp, 21 predicted proteins | sample PEATcosm2014_Bin_44_FD_119774 | JGI IMG/M metagenome (GOLD analysis project Ga0181535, IMG submission 119774) | Peatland microbial communities from MTU Mesocosm Facility, Houghton, MI, USA - PEATcosm2014_Bin17_30_metaG | ecosystem: Environmental > Terrestrial > Soil > Wetlands > Peat | place... | reverse complement strand
TCCCGGTGCGGTCGCGGCTGGCCGGCCGCGCTCGCGCTGGCGCTCGCCTCCGGCGAGCTCGCGGTGCTCGCGCTGCGTCCGCGTGACGGCGTGATCGCGGCGCGTCCGGTCGATCCGCTCGCCCACTTCGACGCGCGCGAGATCGCCCGTGCGCGCCGCTACGGCCGCGGCCAGCTCGCCCTGGGCGCCGCCGGCGCGCTGGCGGAGACCTCGCTGCTGATCTGGCTGGTCCGCCGCGGGCGCCGCGGACCCCGCGAGCCGGCGTCGCTGCCGACGGCCGCCGCGCGCGGGGCCGGGCTCTCGCTGGCGCTGATGGCCGCGCCGCTGCCGTTCGGCGCGCTGATGCGCGCCCGCGCCCTGCGCGTCGGCCTCGCCACGCAGTCCTGGCGCGGCTGGGGCGGGGACATCGCGCGCCGCGCCGCGCTCGGCGCCGGCTTCACGGCGGCCGGGGCGGTGATCGTCGCGGCGCTGATGCGCCGCCACGGCGAGGACTGGTGGAAGGCCGCCGCGGCCGGCAGCGTCGCCGTGGCGGTCGTCGTGACCGTCGCCGCGCCGGTCGTGCTGGACCCGATCTTCAACGACTTCGTGCCGCTGCCCGACGGCGAGCTGCGCCGCGAGGTGCTGGCGCTCGCCCAGCGCGCCGGCGTCAGCGTCGGTGAGGTCTTCGAGGTCGACGCGAGCCGGCGCACGAGCGCCGCCAACGCGTACGTGAACGGGCTGGGGATGAGCCGGCGCGTGGTCCTCTACGACACCCTGCTGTCGAGCTTCACGCCCGCCGAGGCGCGGTCCGTCGTCGCCCACGAGCTGGCCCACGTCCGCTACCGCGACGTCCCGCGCGGGCTCGTCTACCTGGCGGTGGTCGCGCCGGCCGCGACGCGCGCGGTGGCGCGCCTCGCGGAGCGCGTCGATCGCTCGGCCACGCCCGGCCTGCCCGCGCTCGCGCTGGCCGGCGGGGTCGTGTCGGGCGCGCTCGGCGTGCTCACGCGCCAGCTGTCGCGCGCGATCGAGCGCCGCGCCGACTCCTTCGCCCTGGCGCTGACCGGCGACGCCGACGCGTTCGTCTCCTTCGAGCGGCGGATCACGGCGCAGAACCTCGCCGACCCCGACCCGCCACGCTGGCTGTCGGCGCTGCTCGGCACGCACCCCTCGATCGTCGAGCGGATCGGGATCGCCGCCGCCTACAGCGAGGGCGGGCGGCCTACTCCTCGCGGTCGCCGGAGGGGCCTTCGAACTCCGGCAGGTTCTTGATCCCCTCGCGTGCCTCCCACCGCGAGTAGTTGTCCTCGAGCACGTCGAGCAGCTCCTTCATGAAGCGCGGCGACATGCTCACCCGCGAGACGATCGTCCCCGGGATCTCGCCGGTCTCGACCTCGTGGTGCACGCGCGCGAAGCTGATCGTGAACTCGTAGTCGGTGTGGCTGACGTTCGCGAAGTTCGCGTAGACGCCGGCCATCATCTCCGGCGAGACCTGGATGTTGACGTGGCGGCCGCCGCCGGCGGGCTCGCTGCTCATCTCGACGCCTCCGGGCACGGGGCTGGCAAGCTCATCGAGGCTAGTATCGCAGCCGTGCAGGTCGTCGTGATCTCGGTCGGGCGGCTGCGTGCCCCGTACATCGACGACGTTGAGCACTACGCGAAGCTGCTGGGCCGCTACACGCGCCTGACGCAGATCGAGCTGCGCGATCCAGGCGCCCGCGACGGCGGCGCCGAGCGCATCGCCGCGCGGCTGCCGCGCGGCGCGCTGGTGTCGCTGCTGGCCGCCGACGGCGAGCAGCTCGACAGCATCGCGTTCGCCCGCTTCATCGAGGCGCGCCGCGACAGCGGCCGCGACCTCGTCTTCGTGATCGGCGGCGCCCACGGGCTCGATCTGGCGGCGGCCGAGCACCGGCTCTCGCTCGGGCCGATGACGCTGCCGCACCAGCTCGCCCGCGTCGTGCTGCTCGAGGCGCTGTTCCGCGCCCACCGCATCATCGCCGGGGAGCCCTACCACTACTGAGTTCACGGCGGCATCCGCGCGGGTGACGCCCTGCCGGGATCGAGCCCGAGGGCATAGGCTGCGGGCATGACGCCGCTGCAGGCCCTCCATGACGCGATCCGCGCCGCCGCGGCGGCCGTCGCGGGCGAGGAGGTTCCCGACGTCAAGCTCGAGGTGCCGCCGCGGGCTGACATGGGGGACTACTCGACCAACGCGCCGCTGATGCTCGCGCCACGGCTGGGCGCGCCGCCGCGCGAGGTGGCGGAGCGGGTCGCCGGCGAGCTGCGCGGGCGGTTGGGCGCGGCGCTCGAGCGCGTCGAGGTCGCCGGCCCCGGCTTCCTCAACCTCCACCTGGGCGACGCCTGGTTCGCCGGCGCGCTCGGCGCGGTGCTCGACGCCGGCGAGCGCTTCGGCGCCGCGACGCTGCCGGCGCCGGTCACGATCGACGTCGAGTTCGTCTCCGCGAACCCGACCGGCCCGCTGCACATCGGGCACGCGCGTCACGCGGCCTACGGCGATGCGCTCTCGCGGATCCTCGCGTTCCGCGGCTACGACGTGACGCGCGAGTACTACATCAACGACCTCGGCAGCCAGGTGCTGAAGCTCGGCGAATCGGTTCGCGCGCTCGCCGCCGGCGAGCCGGTGCCGCCCGACGGCTACCCCGGCGAATACGTCGCCACGCTGGTCGCGCCGGAGCGCGCCCGCGAGCTGGATCTCGAGACGCTCGCCTGGGAGGCCTGCCAGGCCTGCCTCGCGCAGATCCGCGCTTCGCTGGAGCGCTTCGGCGTGCGTTTCGATGTCTGGTTCTCCGAGCGTTCGCTGCACGCCACCGGGGCGGTCGAGCGGGTGCTCGAATCGCTCGCCGTCCGCGGCGAGACGTTCACCGCGGACGGCGCGCTGTGGCTGCGCACGAGCGCCTACGGCGACGACAAGGACCGCGTGCTCGTGCGCTCCAACGGCGAGCACACCTACTTCACCTCGGACATCGCCTACCTGGAGGACAAGCGCGAACGCGGCTATCAGCGCATCGTCTATGTCTGGGGCGCCGACCATCACGGGTACGTCGCGCGGATGAAGGCGGCCTGCGCCGCGCTCGGCGGCGACCCGGACACGCTGGAGATGCTGATCGGGCAGTTCGTGCACCTGATCGGAGTCGAGGGACGCACCGCGATGTCCAAGCGCGAGGGCGAGTACGTCACGCTCGACGAGCTGGTCGACGAGATCGGCGTCGACGCGGCCCGCTTCCTGCTGCTGGCGCGCTCGCACGACACGACCGTCGATCTGGACCTCGACCTGGCGGTCCGCGAGAGCGCCGAGAACCCCGTCTACTACGTGCAGTACGCGCACGCGCGGATCGCCTCGATCCTCGAACGGGCCGGCTCGGATCGCGTCGCGCAGGCGCTCGCGCAGCTCGCGCCGGCCGAGCCGCTGCACCCCTCGGAGCGCGCGCTCGTGCGCTGCCTGCTCGCCTTCCCGCTCGAGCTGGCCGAGGCCGCGGAGCGCCGGGCGCCGCACCGCGTCGCCTCCTACGCGCTCGAGCTCGCCCAGTCCTCCACGGCCTTCTACCGCGACTGCCACGTGCTCGGCGTGACGCCCGCCGCGACCGAGTCGTGGCGGCTGGGTCTCGCGCTTGCGGCGCGCGACACGATCGCCCGCGCGCTGGAGCTGCTCGGCGTCAGCGCGCCGGCGCAGATGTGATCAGTCGTCGAAGCGAGCGAGGTCGGCGTCGAGTCGCGCGCTGTCCGCCGCGCTGAGCGCCGCGCCGCCGGCGCCGGGGGAGGCGCGCCGGTTGCGCCGCCAGCGCGGCAGCAGCAGCGCGACGACCGCGAGCGCCAGCAGCACGGCCGCGACCGGCGCGACGTAGAACACGACGTTGAAGCCGTGGTCCGGCGGCAGCGCGAGCACCGCGACCCCATACTGCGCGACGAGCTGGGCCCGGATCTCGCCGGCGCTGTCACCGCGGTCGACGAGTCGCTGGATGAAGGCCTTCTCCCGCTGCGCCGCCACCGAGTCGGCCTCCACCAGCGGGATGCCGCAGGTCACGCACATCACCTGCTGCTCGATCGTGACCAGCGAGGTGCGCTGCGTCACCGCGCCGGCGGGCGCCGCCGCGAAGGCGAGCGCCAGCGACAGTGCCGCGACGATCCCCGCGGCGCGTCTCACGCGCGCGCCGCCGCGTCGATCCAGTGCGTCAGCCACGACTGCTGGGTGATCTCGCCGCGCGAGATGGCGACGACCTGCAGCCGGCGGTTCAGCACGAAGGTCTCCGGCAGCGCGTCGGTGCCGTAGGCCGCCGCGAAGGACCCGTCGATGTCGCGCAGGTTGGGATAGCTGAGCGAGTGGGAGGCGACGAACTGCTGCGCGTCGCCGCTGAGGTCCTTGTAGTCGATCCCCACCACGGTCCCGTCGCCGCTGGCCGCGAGCTGGCGCTCGGCGTGCTCGATCAGCGCCGATTCGGCGGTGCAGGTGGAGCACCACGACGCCCAGAAGTTCAGCACCACAACCTTGCCACGCCAGTGGGCGAGCGACGCCTGCGCGCCGCCGGCGCGGTCGAGGGCCGGCAGCAGGCGCGTGGTCTGCGGCGCCGCGGGGTGGCGCCCGGCGGCGAGCGCCTCGTCGAGCGCGCGGCTCGCGCCCTGCTGCGTGAGCCCGTAGACGAGCACGGCGATGACCGCCGCGGCGGCGACGATGACGATCCCTGGCCCGAGCTTGCGTCGCACCCGTCAAACCCTAGACCGATACGATCCCGTGCGATCCGGCGGGATTAGTTCATCGGTAGAACGCGAGCTTCCCAAGCTCGAGAGACGGGTTCGATTCCCGTATCCCGCTCTCGCTGAGGAGCGCGGCGTGGAGTGGAGGGGCGCGCGCTCGGGTGACCTGTGGGGCGGCATCCGAACCCGCAGGCTGGACGCGGGCGCGGAGGCGAGAGGCGGTCCGGAGCGTCGGCTACATTCGCGACGATCGTGGCGAGCGGACCGATGCAGCCGGATGACGGGACCCAGACGGTCCTGGCGCGTGCGGTGAGTCGCCGTCGGGCGTTGCTGGCGCTGGAGTTCCCATCGATGCTCGACTTCGACGACCCGGCGCTCGAGTGGCGCAGGCTCTTCTCCGAGCTCTTCGGGACCTTCCTGCTGGTGCTGGTGGGGGCGGGCGCAGGCGTCGTCGGCGCTGTCAGCCACGGCATGATCAGCCGCGCGGCGGCGGTCACCGCTCCGGGCCTGACGGTGATCGCGATCATCCTGTTCATGGGTGCGGTGTCGGGCGCCCATCTGAATCCGGTCGTCACGATCGCGTTCACGTTGAGGCGCGACTTCCCTTGGCGTCGCGTCCCCGGCTACGTGCTGGTCCAGTTGCTCGGCGCGACGCTTGCGTGCCTGTTCCTGCGCGTCGTTTTCGGCAAGGTCGGGATGCTCGGCGCGACCGAACCGGGGGCACACCTACACGACTGGCAGGCGATGCTGATCGAGCTTGTGCTGACCGCGGGGCTCGTCAGCACGATCCTCGGGACGGCCTCGCGGGCCCAGAACGTCGGTGCGCTCTCGGCGCTCGGCGTCGGCGCGTACATCATCCTCGCCGGCTTGTGGTCGAGCCCGGTGAGCAGCGCATCGATGAACCCCGCGCGGTCGTTCGCACCAGACCTCGTGATCGGCGATTTCGGGCATTTCTGGGTGTACATCGTCGGGCCGCTCGTCGGCGCGCTGATCGCCGTCGCCTTCGCGTGGGTCCTGCGCGGCCCCGGCGGAGACCCGGGCGGTCTGGCCGCCGCGCGCGGCATGCTCAGCCCCGCGGACCTCGACCCGGCGCACACCTCCGCCGACTCGCAGTCGCACCCTTCGAGCTGATCAGCGCCTAAGTGCCTCCGGTCAGACCGCCGCGGCGTCGAATCGAAACGCCCGGCACGATCTCTGGCATCATCGGTCGATGGCGAAATCCAAGGCAAAGCCGATCGCGAGCAGTCCTGTCGGCAAGATCGAGTGGCGCGACGACGTCGCCGAGCACGACTACGCGGCCGCCGAGGCGTACCTGTCGATCAAGCTCGAGCGGCCGGCTGTCGCCAAGGTGATCGGGCGACTGCGCAAAGCGCCGCTGACGACGCGGCGCGCGAACGACATCCTCCGCGCGGCCGGACTGACGCCCGCGCCCCTGGACGATCCGGGTGTCATGAAGGACCTGATCAAGGTGATCGAGCGCATTCGTCTCAGCCCGGTGCTCGTGATCAGTGACGAGACGGGCGCCGACATCGCCGACGGCTATCACCGCGTCTCGCTCGTCTACCGCATCGACCCCTACGGACCCGTCCCGCTGAAACTCGCCTGACGCAGTCCAGGCTCACGCTGGGTCGCGTGTCGCGATCGGGGTGCCCGCGCACGCCAATCTGGCGTCTGCGGCCTTCGGCGGCGACAATCGCCGCGTGAGAGACGATCTGACCCCGCTGCCGCTTCCGGAGCCGGCGCTATCGGAGGGCGGCCTGGTGCTTCGCGCGTGGGACGAGCAGGACGTCCGCGTCGTGCTGGCTGCGGGGCTCGACGAGCTCATCTCGCGCTACCGCTACTCGCTGCCGCGAACCGCGGATGCGGCGCGGAGCTGGATCGCGGCGACGCGGGCACAGCGCCTGGGCGGGGAGCGCTTGGAGCTCGCGATCACCGAGCGCGGCACGCCCGTCGGCTCGGTCGCGCTGGCCGAGATCGCCCACGGCAACGCGATGGTCCGCTACTGGCTGTTGCCGCAGGCCCGGGGGTGCGGTCTGGCCACCGGCGCGGTTCGGCTGCTCGCCGGCTGGGCCTTCTCGACGCTGGGCCTCGGGCGCTTGGCAGCGCTCGTCGAGCTCGAGAACCGCGCGTCAGCGGCGGTGCTGGAGCGCTGCGGGTTCGTCGAGGAAGGTCGGCTGCGTCGACACACGACCGGCCGCGACGGCGAGCGGGTCGACACCTTGCTCTTCGGGCTCCTGCCGGAGGACCTCGGCGCTTGACGCCCGGACGGCTGAGGCTCAGCTGACCTGGGTGATCAGCTGCTGAACCGTCGCCAGGGTCGGCACGGCGCTCAGGTTGGGATCCTCGTTGCGGTCGTAGAAGACGGATCCGCCCGCGCCGCTGACGATGATCGCCGGGGTTCCGTTGACGCCGGCTGCGTGCGCCGCCAGCGTGTCCGCGGTCACCTCGTTGCTCAGCGTCTGATCGTTCATCCCGGCCTGCCAGGCGATCAGGTTGAGGCCCGGCACCTGCTTCGCGAGATCCTGGAGGTAGCCGGGGGTGATGTAGGACACGTCCTCGTCGTTCGCCGGCTGCTCCTCGAACGCCAGCAGGATGTAGTACCAGGCGCGGTGCTGCATCCCGGCCGACCGGATCGCGACCTGCGTGTCTGGGTACTCCGCGGCGTTGGCAAAGCCGCTGGCGGTCTCGAAGCCGCGGAACACGAGTTTTGCGTGACCGGTGCGAACCTCGTCCGCGATCACCTGGCTCTCCGAGCTCAGTGCGAAGTCGCGGCACACCGGGCAGACGATGTCCGCGTATTCGGTGATCGTGACCGGCGCCCTCGGGTTGCCGAGCGTGTTGCCGGACTCCGGGATGCCGCCGATCAGGCGTTCGACCGACTCGATCGAGGATCGTTTGGCCGCCGGCGTCGGGCCGCCGCCGCCTGAGTTCGCCACGATCACCACGACCAGCGCCACCACCACCGTGGCGGCGAGGCCGCCGAGCCAGGTCAGTCGCCGCCGCCGTGTCTGGACGGCGCTGAGTCTCTGTTGCTTGGCTTCACGTGCGGCGCGTGCCGCAGCCTTCTGTTCGGCCCGATTGGCCATTGCGCGCTATTACCTTTCCATCCGAGTGTATCGGCGGAGCTCTGCGCAAACTGAGCGCGCAGCAGAGGATTGCGGGGTTCTACGTCCGCTCCGAGGACGGCTCCCCGCGACGCCGTCGCTGAGCCGTGTGGCGGCGGCACTATGATCGTCGGGCATGGTCCTTCGATCGAGGCCGCGGGGGCGGCGTGCGGCGGTTGGCGCGCTGATCGTCGTGATCGTGCTGGCCTGCGGTGTGGACGCGGCGCTCGCCGCCCACCGCGCCGTCACCCGGTCCGACGCGCTCGCGATCGCCACGGCGATCAACGTCCGTCAAGGCGACGTACCGAAGCTCAAGCAGCAGAGCAACCCGATCACGGCGACGGAGGTGCGCCAGCAGACGCAGCTGACCGGGTGCGTTGGTGGCGTGCCGACGAGCGACGCGTTCGCAAACACCCAGTCCCCGAACTTCGCCAGTTTGTCGGGTACGTCCGTCACGCTGAACTCGGGCACCGAGATCCTTCCCTCGGCGGCCCTGGTCGCCAAGGACTTCGCGGCGGTCACCGGCCCGCGCGGGCTTCCGTGCCTGTTGGCCGATCTGCGCACCGAACTGGTCGGCAAGCCGGCGAAGGACGAGACGGTGAAGAGCTACGCCTCGCACCTGACGGCGGACGTGTCCGGTGCCGACGATGCCTTCGCAGACCGCTTCGCGGTCATCATCACCGTGACGCACAAGACGACCACGCTGATCCTGCCTTTGTACGTCGACCTGGTCGGCTTCACCTACGGCCAGGCCGAGGTCAGTCTGAGCGTCGAGTCGGTCGGCGCCAAGCCGTCCACGGCGCTCGAGCATCGGCTCGTAGCGCTGCTGGTGGCGCGCGCCCACAGCGCGATCGGCTGACCGCGGGGACGCCTGCCGCGGCCCGGACGCGGCCGCGCGTCGCCGCATGGCGCCGTGGAGCGCCGGCGGAGTACGCTGATCGTGAAGCGCGTTCGCCATGAGCCTCCTCGTCTTCCTGATCCTGCTCGCGGTCGCCGGTCTGGTGGTCGGTGCGCTCGCGCGCCTGCTGGTTCCCGGCCCCGATCCGATGGGCGTCGGCACGACGATCCTGGTCGGCCTGGTCGGGTCGTTCGGCGCCGGCCTGTTCTCGTGGTACGTGCTGCACCGCCACGGTGCCGGCCTGATCCTGTCGGTGCTCTTCTCGATGCTGATCGTGTACGCGCTGCGCCGAACGGGCAACCGCTCCGGCCGCTGAGGCGCGGTCCAGGGCGTCCGCCTGCACCCGGCCGACGAATCGCGATCCACTGAGGCGATGGGCGCCTTCGCTACCGTCCGTGTGGCAGCTCACGCCCTTCCACGATGAGATGGAGAACATATGGCAGACACGCTCGCCGGCCGTCCTGAGCAGATCATCGCCGGCAAGAACCACGCGCATCTGGCAATCCCCCGCCGCGACGGCACGGTCCAGACGGTGATCGTCTGGGCGCATCCCGAGGACGGCAGGATCACGGTCAACAGCGCCGAGGGGCGTGGCTGGCCGGCGAATCTTCGCCGCGCGGGCACGGCGACGGTGACGGTGATGGCCGACGGGGATCCCCATGAGTGGGTGTCCGTGACGGGACGGCTGGTGACGGACACGCACGACGGCGCGCTCGAGCACATCAACGCGCTGGCGAAGAAGTACATCGACGCCGACGAGTACCCCTACCTGGCGCCCGGTGAGCAGCGGATCAAGTTCGCGCTGGAGCCGGAGCGGGTCCACTACAACCCGCCCACCTAGCGGTGGCGTGCGGCGTCCCATGGGGCGCCTGTGATCGGCGCGCCTGCGCGGCGGACGCGACCGTGGCCCCATGCGAGGCGGCTTGCGATACTTTCGCGCAGCGATGACTCCTCCCCGCAAGCGACAGGTCAGGCTGGTCGTCTCGCTGACCCTGGCGGTGCTGCTCGCGAGCGGCCTGATCTACACGAGCTTCTCCGCCGCGGATCCGGCGCTGACGCCGAGCCAGCTGCTCCGCCAGGGCAAGGCGGGGAGCGACATCCAGCTGACCGGCACGGTCGTCAAGCACTCGGTGCACGACCTCGCGAGCGGCGCGGTCGATTTCGCGCTTGCGGACCGCACCGGCGGGGGGCCGACGGTCGAGGTCGATTACAGCGGCAGCGTGCCGCCGACCTTCGAGGTCGGGCGCGAGCTGATCGTCACCGGCGAGCTGCGCGGGCGCACCTTCGTCGCCCAGCCCAGTTCGATGGTTACGAAGTGCCCCTCGAAGTACAGCGCGGCGCCGAGCTCGACGTGAGCGGGAAGGCCGGCTGATGGCGTTCGCCGGGCGCGTCGCGCTCGTGCTCGCGTTGGCGGTCTCCCTGTACGGCATCACGGCCGCGCTGTACGGGGCGCGCCGCGGCCGGCGTGACTGGGTCGACTCGGGCCGGCACTCCATCTACTGCCTGGCCGCGATCCTGACCGTGGCGATGGTGATCCTCGAGGTCGCCTTCATCCGCAACGACTTCTCCTACAACACGGTCGCAAACACCTCGAGCACGACGACGCCGCTGCTCTACCGCGCCGCGGCGATGTGGTCGTCGCAGGAGGGATCGCTGTTGCTGTGGGTGTGGCTGCTCTCGGTCTGGGCGAGCGTGGCGACCTTCATCACGCGCAACCGCCTGCGCGACATCGTGCCCTACGCGAGCAGCGTGCTGCTCGGTTTCGGGGCCTTCTTCACGACCCTGCTGGTGTTCTTCGACTCGCCCTTCAACCAGACGCACCCGGCGCCGACCAACGGCGCCGGCCTCGACCCGCTGCTGCGCAACCCGAGCATGCTGATCCACCCGCCGATGCTCTACTCGGGCTACACCTTCTTCACGATTCCCTTCGCGTTCGCCGTCGGCGCGCTGGTCGTCCGGCGCGTCGACGCCGACTGGATTCGCGTCACCCGCCGCTTTGCGCTCGCGTCGTGGCTGTTCCTGGGGATCGGGATCGTGCTCGGCGCGCGCTGGTCCTACTACGAACTCGGCTGGGGCGGCTACTGGGGATGGGACCCGGTCGAGAACGCGGCGCTGATGCCGTGGCTGATCAGCACCGCGTTCCTGCACTCGGTGATGATCCAGGAGAAGCGCGGGATGCTGAAGATCTGGAACGCATCGCTCGTGCTCGGGGCGAGCACGCTCGCGATCGTCGGAACCTTCCTCGTGCGCTCCGGCGTGCTCAACTCGATCCACGCGTTCGGCGCCTCGACGCTCGGGATCCCTTTCGTGGCGCTGATCACCGCGATGACCGGGGGCTCGATCTATCTCGTGGTCAGCCGCCGTGAGGTGCTGCGCAGCGAGCACACGCTCGACTCGCTGTTCTCGCGCGAGGCCGCATTCCTGCTGAATAACGTGGTGCTGGTGGGCCTGTGCTTCGTGATCTTCTGGGGCACCTTCTTCCCGCTGATCTCGAAGGCGGTCACGGGGACCTCGGCGGCGGTCGGGCCACCGTGGTTCGACCGCTACACCGTGCCGCTCGCGCTGATCCTCGTGCTTCTGAGCGGAATCGGCCCGGCGATCGCGTGGCGGCGGGCGACGCTCGCCAACGCGCGTCGCAACTTCCTGTTGCCGCTCGGCGCCGCTGCGGCGATGGCGGTCGGCGCCTACACGGTGGTGCCGATCGGCTCTTCGCCCGGCGTGGTGCTGCTGTTCTGCGCGGCGATGTTCGTGTTCGCCAGCGTCGGGCAGGAGTTCTGGCGCGGGTGGCGGGCGCGGCGCGCCACCTCGCGCGACTCGCCGCCGCAGGCGCTGCTCTCGATGGTGCGCCGCAACCGCCGCCGCTACGGGGGCTACATCGTCCACGTTGGAATCGCCGTGCTGTTCATCGGCGTTGCGGCGTCCGCCACCTTCGAGCACGAGCAGACGCTCAGCCTGCAGGTCGGCCAGTCCGCGCGGGTCGGCGCCTACACGATGAAGTACATGCGCGCGACCGGGTCGGTCGTGACGGACCCCAACAACACCGGCGCGACGATGACCCTGGGTGCTGTTCTGCGCGTCACGCGAGGCGGGCACTACGTCGGCACGCTGCGTCCGAGCGCGGGCTACTACCCGGCGTCGCCGATCGTGCCGGGGCTCGTCGTCGCCAGCCTGATCTCCGGCGACGCGGTCGATCAGATCGGGCTGCAATCCAGCTGGCGGCGCGACCTGTGGGCGGCGATCAAGCCGCTCGGCACGACGCTGGCGGCCAACGGCACGCAGTTGCCGGAGGAGTCGCTGGTCAACAGGGCTGACGGGCTGATCCCGACGAGCGAATCCGGCGTCGACCAGCTGAAGCTCGCCTATTACCTGCTGCGCGCGATCGTCGGGCACTACGTCGCCTACCCGCCGGCGGCCTCGTTCACGCTGATCGCCTCGCCGCTGGTGATGTGGATCTGGGTCGGCGGGCTGATCGTGTTCCTCGGTGGCCTGACTGCGATCTGGCCGGCTCCGTCAGGTGTGCGCGATCGCGTGCGGGCGCGCTATCTCGCGCGTGTCGGGCGGGAGCTGGGTCGCGCCTAGGTCCGCCTGGCCAGGCGCGCAACGATGACAGCGCTGCTCGCAGCGCTGCTGATCGCAGCGCTGCTGACGTTCGTCCTTTGGGCGCTGAGCGCGCCGTTTCGTGCGCGTGGCGGCGACGCCACGCCGCCGGCCTCGGACGCGCGCCGCGCGCTCGAGAGCGCCAAGCAGGCGAAGTACTCGGAGATCCGCGACAACGAGACCGACTACCGCACCGGGAAGCTCTCCGACGAGGACTACCGGACGCTCGACCGTCAGCTGCGCGGCGAGGCGGTCGAGATCCTGCGCGCGATCGACGAGCTCGATGCCCTGGAATCGTCCACGGGCGATTAGTAGACTGACGGCATGCAGGCGATCTTCTCAACGCTGCAGGTCGTAATCTGCGTGATCCTGGTGCTGCTGATCCTGATGCACTCGGGCAAGGATTCGGGCCTGTCCGGTGCGTTCGGCGTGGGAACCGGCGCGGGTCCGCTCGGTGGCGGATCGCTGGTCGAGCGCAACCTGAACCGCTGGACGATCTTCTTCGCGATCCTGTTCGTGGCGAACACGATCCTGCTGCTGAAACACCCCTGGGGCGGATCAGGCTGAGCCGCCGCTGACGCGAAAGGCGCCGGCCCGCAGGGCTGGGCAGAGCACGCCCTTCGCGAAGCGCCGCCCGTAGAGGTCCGTGTCGCTGACCAGCCGCTGCGCGGCGGTGAGCTGCTCGGTTGCCGCGAGGATGCGCAGCGCCGAGTCGGTGAAGCGCACGTCGTGCAACGGGCGACCGATCACGCCGTCTTCGATCAGGAACGTTCCGTCCCGGGTCATCCCGGTCAGGAGCGCGCGGCGCGGCTCCACCGTGTTGACGTACCACAGGCGCGTCACGAAAAGCCCGCGCTCGATCGGCGCGCAGAGCTCCGCGAGCGTGGCCGCGTCGCCGCCCGCCAGCACGAGATTGGTCGGCTCGGGACCGTCCGGGCTGCCACCCGGCGCGAGTGCGTGCCCGGTCGAGCGGGTGTCCGCGAGCGCCGCCGAGCGTGTGTCGTGTACCACCGCGCGGGCGATCCCCTGCTCGATCAGCGCCAACGGGCGCTTCGGGACGCCCTCGGCGTCGAAGCTGCGGGGCAGGGTGCCCGGCCCGCGGGTCGAGTCGGCGAGGCTGATGCAAGGTGCGGCGACCGGCATGCCGATCGCCCCGCACAGCGCGCCTCGCAGCTCGGCGTGGGCGAGGCCGTTGAAAGCGAGCGCGCCCAGGAAGTCGAGCAGCGTGGCGACGGCGGCGTGGTCGAGGACGACGGGGTACTCGCCGGGCTCGAGCCTCTGGCGCTCGTCTGCGCTCACCCGCGCCGCGGCGGCGGCGGCGAGGGCGGCGGCATCGATCGCGCCGGCCGCCACGGCTGTGGAGGCTGCGTAACCGCTGCGGCCGTCGTGATCGCGCGCGATCACGGTCATCCCGGCGTCGGTCACCGCGTCGGTGACCTCGATGCCGGTGCTCGAGGCGATCGCCATCGTGACCTCGCCGGCGGTCCAGATCCCAAACGCTTCGAGCCCGCGATCGCGACAGCCGGCGAACGCCGCGGCCAGGGCGGAGCCGGCGACTGCCGCCTCGAGTGAGGCGGTTGCCCGGTCGTAGCCATCGTGGGTCGGGGTCGGCTGCGGTTGCGGCAGGCCTGGATAGGCTCCGGTCCCGCTGCGCGCGGCGGCTGCCGCGGCGTCGCGCGCGAGTCGCGCCGCGTCCGCCAGCCCGGGGTCGTCGACCTGGTTCGTCGAGGCAGCGCCGGTGTGACCGTCGAGCACGCACAGCAGCTCGACCGAGGTGTCGTCGATTGCGGTCGCCTGGGTTGCCGCGGAGCAGGCGAACCTCGTGCACAGCGACCGCTCATGCGTCACCGTGGCCTGAGCCTGGTCGCCGGCGAGGTGGGAGAGGGCGCGCCGGGCGAGCGCGAGCTCGCCTTCGACGGTCACCGCAGGACCCCCACCTCGACATCGCGGAAGCGGGCGGGAGCCGTGCCGTGGGAGACGTGGGCGTACTGGCCGGGCTCGCCCTTCCCGCAGTTGAGCAGCCCCCACAGACGCCACGCGGGCGCGCTCGCGACCGCTTCGAGCGAGTTCCAGAACTCGGGCGTGACGCCGGCGTAGGTGGGGTTGCGCAGCAACCGGCCGAGTTTCCCGTCGCGGATCTCGCGTGCGATCTCGGTGCCGAACTGGAAGTGCAGCCGTCGATCGTCGATCGACCACGAGCGGTTGGTCTCCATGTAGACGCCGCTGGGGACCTCCGCGATCAACTGCTCGAGCGTCCCGGACTCGCCGGGCTCCAGCGACACGTTGGTCATCCGCACGATCGGCTGGCGCGCAAAGCCGTCGGCGCGGGCTGCTCCGCCCGACGGCGCGCCGATCGCGGCGGCCGACTGACGGTCGGACAAGGTGGCGCGCAGGACGCCGTCCTCGATCAGCATCGTGCGCTGCGCCGTGACGCCCTCGTCGTCCCAGCCGAAGGAGCCCAGGCCGCCCGGGAGCGTCGCATCCGCGCTGATCGCGAGCAGCGGCGAGCCGTAGCGCAGCGTGCCGACGTCGGCCGGCGACACCCAGCTCGCGCCGGCGTAGGAGGCCTCGCCCAGCAGGATTCGGTCGAGCTCCAGCGCGTGGCCGATCGACTCGTGGATCTGCAGCGCCAGCTGCTCGTCACCCAGCACCAGTGTCGTGCGCCCGCTTGGGCATCGGGGCGCGTTCAGCAACGCGAGCGCCTCCTCGGCGATGCGCGGAGCGTGGGCGGGCAGGTCGAGTGCGAGCAGGTGCTCGTGCCCGGCCAAAGCGACGGAGCCGCCATGCCCCGCCGGGTAGGAGCGCTGCTGTAGCTCGCCGTCCGCGGCGGCGTGGACGCTGATCCCGCCCCCGCATTCGGTTCGCTCCTGGGTGAACGCGGCGCCGTCGCTGGACGCGAAGGCCACGACCGTGCGCACGGCGAGCGATTCGGCGACGCCGCGAACGATGCGCGGATCGCCGCGCAGCAGCGCCTCGGCCTCGAGCAGCAGCTCGAGGCGCTCGCTCAGCGAGAGCGTGAACGGGTCGATCTCGCACACGCTCGCCCAGTGCCCGTGGGCAGGCGGCACGGGTGCGAGCTGGGTCCGCGACCGCGACGCCGGCAGCGCGCGCGCGACCGCCACGGCGCGCGCGAGCGCCAGCTCGAGCCCGGTCTTGGTGGCCTCGCGCGTGGCGGCGAAGCCAAAGCCGCAGCCGGCGACCGCCACGCGGATGCCGACGCCCTGCTCGGTGGTGCACTCGATCCCGTCCACGCAGCCGCCGCTGACGCGCAGCTGCTCGGAGGTCCGCTCGACCCAGCGCGCCTCCACGTACTCGCAGCCAGCAGGTGGGCTGGCTGCGAGCTCGCGCAGAAGCGTCAGTGGCGTCAGCCGCTCGCTCCGCTGGCCGGGGTGACGCCGAGCAGGTCGATGATGAAGATCAGCGTGGCGTTCGCCGGGATGCTCGGTGCCTGGCCGGCGGCGCCATAGGCCAGCGAGGGCGGGATGATCAGCTCACGCCGACCCCCGACGCGCATGCCGACGATGCCCTTGTTCCACCCCTGGATGACCGGAGCGGTGCCCAGGGGCCCGGGAACGGTGTAGGTCTGCTTGCGGTTCCACGAGGCGTCGAAGATCTTGCCGTTGCTGTAGAGCGCGCCGACGTAGTTGACCGTGACCGTGTCGCCCACAGCCGCGACCGCCCCGGTGCCCTTGATCAGGTCGGTGCTCGTGAGTGTGGTGGGCGGCTTCCCGGACGGGACCGTGATCTTCGGCTCGGTGGCCAGCGGACCGGAAGTCGGCGTGGTGACCGGCGCCGCCGCGGTGGTGCTGCTGGCTGTCGTCGACGTCGCCGAGTAGGTGAGCGTCTGCGACTGGGAGGGCGGAAGCTGCAGGTGGGCGGTGTCGGAGTTGTTCGTGGAGGAGCCGCAGCCGGCGATCACGCCGGCGGCGAGCACGGAGCAGATGACGAGGTATCGGGATGGCATGGCCGTCAGGCTATAGGTTCGGGCGGCGCCACGACGCCGAAGCCAGGCTGCCAACTCCACCGGCTCGCCCGCGGCGACGGCCGCTAGGATGCGGCCGTGAGCGTGGTGGTGGGAGTTGAGACCGCGCGGGACGTGCGCCGCTGGCGGCCCGTGGCGGCTTACGCGATGCTCGCTGCGGCGACGCAGCTGCTGTGGCTGACCTTCGCGCCGCTGACGACGGCGAGCGCTCACCACTACCACGTGTCCGAGACGGCGATCGGCTGGCTGGCCGAGATCTTCCCGCTGTTCTACGTCGTGCTCGCGATACCGGCGGGACGACTGCTCGACCGCTCCTTTCATCGCTGGCTGGCTGTCGGCGCGATGCTGACGGCGCTCGGCGGGCTCGCCCGGCTGGTTGCGCCCGACTTCGCCTGGGCGCTGCTCGGCCAGCTGCTGGTCGCGGTCGGCCAGCCGCTCGTGCTCAACGCCGTGACGAAGGTTGCGAGCGAACACCTGCCGCCGCGGCTGCGCCCGCACGGGATCGCGGTCGGTTCGGCCGGCATCTTCCTGGGGATGCTGCTGGCGCTGACGCTCGGCACGCTGTTCGGCGGCGCCCACCTGGCCGCGCTGCTGCAGCTGGAGGCAGCCTTCGCGGTGATCGCCGCCGGCGCCCTGCTGTTCGAGATGCGCCACCACGGCCGAAGCGATGCGGAGCCCGATGTGGCGCTCGGAATCGTCGCGCTGCGGGAGGTCTGGTCCGATCGCAACGTCCGCGTGCTCAGCGGCCTGCTGTTCCTCGGCTTTGGCGCCTTCGTCGCGCTGACGACATGGTTGCAGGCGCTGCTACACAACTACCGCATCTCGTCGACCACCGCCGGGGGCCTGCTCGTGGCGATGGTGCTCGCCGGCGCGCTCGGCGCCGCCGTGCTGCCGCCGCTGGTGGTCAGCCGCAAGGCCGAGCGGAGCATGGTCGCGGGCGCCGTGACCGTCACGGTCACGGGCGCTGCGCTGCTCGCGATCCAGCACGTCGTGGCGATCGACGCGATCGTGCTGGTGGCGATCGGGTTGCTGCTGCTCACGCTCCTGCCGGTTATCCTCGAGCTGAGCGAGCGCCGCGCCGGCGCCAGCGCCGGGACCGTCACCGCACTGCTGTGGCTCGCGGGCAACGCCGGCGGCCTGGTGGTCGCCCTGCTTGTCGCGGTGCTGGTGCATCACCCGACGCCCGCGTTCCTCGCGCTGGCCCTGGTCGCGCTGTGCGCCGCGCCGCTCGTGCTCGCGCTCTCAACCGACTAGTGGGCAGCCATCTGACCACCGCCTGGTGAGGGATTGGCGGCGCAGCCGTCCGCGCAGCATGATTGGATAACGGCCATGGAGCAGCAGGCGGCAGCGGACACGGAGTCCGAAGCGGCGGGGAACCGAGCGGACGAGCAGCAGGCTCGCGAGCGTGAGGCGCTGCGGCGTCGAGTGCGCGAGTCGCTGTTGCGCTGTCCGGGCGTCGATCCCTCGCGACCCACCTAGCGCACACCGCGCGGCCGGGTGGCTTCGGGAGCACGTGCGGCGGGCTTCCCGAGCCCCACGCGAGGCCGCGGCCGCGGGCAAATTGCGCCGCGCGGCGGCTCCGGGCTTGGAACTGCGGAGGGCGAGCCGCAGACCCGCTATAAACCGGGGTACACGTTCTCGTGCTCCGCATGCGCAACCTCCCGCTCGACAGCCCACTCGGTGACCAGCAGCTTCGCGGCTCGCGCACCGACCTGCTGCGGGCCTCGCCGCCGATGTTCCGCAGCGCCTGGCTGGACCGGCTGTCGCGTGTGCATCCGGTGGTGCCGCCGCTGATCTTCGGACCGGCGATCATCGCGCTCGCCGTCGTGGCGCTTGGCGGGGAGTCGGTTCCACGCACGCTGCTCGGGGCGCTCGGCGGCTACGTAGCGTGGACCTTCAGCGAGTACTGGATCCATCGCGCGATCTTCCACTTCGAGCCGGAGGACGGCATCGGCGCACGGCTGCACTGGATGGTGCACGGCGTCCATCACGACCATCCGAACGATCCCCTGCGGCTCGTGATGCCACCCGCCGTCTCGGTGCCGCTCGCCGTGCTCTTCCTCGCGGTCTTCGTGGCGATCTTCGGCACGCCGCTCGCCTGGGCGGTCGGCGCCGGGTTCCTCGCCGGCTACCTCGCCTACGACATGCTGCACTACGCGCTGCACCACCATCGCCAGCCGCGGACGGCGCTCGAGCGCCGGCTGCGCGAGCTGCACATGCGTCACCACTTCGAGGACGAGACGCACGGCTACGGCATCAGTGCGCCGTGGTGGGACATCGTCTTCGGCACCTTCGGTCAGCGCCGCGGCCGCTCCTGACGCCGGTGCGGCGGC
>Ga0181535_10003378_pt1 | contig 18608 bp, 17 predicted proteins | sample PEATcosm2014_Bin_44_FD_119774 | JGI IMG/M metagenome (GOLD analysis project Ga0181535, IMG submission 119774) | Peatland microbial communities from MTU Mesocosm Facility, Houghton, MI, USA - PEATcosm2014_Bin17_30_metaG | ecosystem: Environmental > Terrestrial > Soil > Wetlands > Peat | place... | reverse complement strand
TTGGTGTAGACCGGTTTTGAAAGGGCACGGCTTTAGCCGTGCCGCAAAACACCAATAAAATCAACGGGCTTTAGCCCCTGAGGGAAAGCCCATCGGTCTACACCATTTCCGAATCTGCTCTAGCAACTGGGGAAGCCCCATCCTTGCGGCTGTCAACGATGCTGCGAAGTTCAGCAGCAAGTTCAGCGAGGCGGTTGGCCACTGCAAGACAGGGAGTGTCTTCGCTTGCCAATGCGAGTTCAAATTCGCGGGCAAGATCGGTGCCTCGATCAAGAGAAAAAGTTCCCAGCGTGCCTGCTAATTTGTGCGCGGCGGCCTGGGCGGCATCGCGCTGTTCGGTCGAGAGCTTGTTGGCTGCACATGCCGTGGCTGCGGCATCGAGAAGGTCGACACGGTTGCGAATCTCAGGCAGGAAGCGGGTCCAGAGCTGGTCCAGTGCTGCGGCGAGGTTGGAAGCTGCGCTGCCGGCGGGCTGTGGCGTGGAAGTCATCGCGAAGAGTGAAGTCAGTTCCAGCCCAGCACGGCGGAGATCTGGTCGGCCAGGGTGAGGGGATCGAAGGGCTTGAAGAGGACGGACTCAACTCCAAGGTCGGCGAAACGCCGCTGGTCGGAGCTTTGCACCTTGGCGGTGAGCAGCAGCACGGGAATTTTGTCGGTAGCGGGATTCTTACGCAATTCGCGGAAAGTGGTTGGACCGTCCATGCCGGGCATCATAACGTCGAGGAGGATCGCATCGGGCCGATGCTCGATGGCGCGGGCCAGGCCCTGTGCGCCGGAACTAGCCGTGACCACTTCCCAGCCGGCTATGCTCTCAAGGCTTAGAGCCGCAACTTCGCGAATGTCGTCTTCGTCGTCGATGATGAGGATTTTGCGGGGCACGTTTCAGTTACCTCTTGAATTCTATTTTACCGGTCCGCAAATCCGTGGGCCGATTTATGGATTAGGCAAGACCACTTCTTCCATCTGACGCGAACTGCGCAGCATCGTCAAGACAAGCGCCTCGAGCTGTTGGGGCTGGACTTTTGCCTTGGCAAGAAAATGAGTGGGACCGAGTGTGAGGTGGCGGCGCTCGGCAGGCGAGAGATCGCGGCCAGAGTAGACCACCAAGGGCAGGTGCGCAAGCGATTCATGCTGGCGCAGCCAATCCACCACGTTGAAGCCGTCGCCGTCGGGCAGGCCGATGTCGAGGACCAGAAGATGAGGCCGGAATTTGAAACATGCTTCCAGAGCCTGATCGAGCGTATGTGCCTGTTCGACGTCGATGTTATCGCGGGAGAAGACTTCGCTGATGACTGTGGCCAGATCGCGGTCGTCTTCGACGATCAGGATGCGGGCCTTCTCGCCGGGGCCGCAGAGAACGCGGGCCAGTTCGCTCATAAGTGCATCTTCGTTGAGCGGCCGTGCCACCCAGCCGGCAACTCCAGCCGGTTGGCCTTGGCTCAGTTCGCGGGCGTTTTGCGGAGCGTCGACACTGAGCAGCACAACCGGCGTGCGCGCTTCTGGGTCGAGCTTGCGCAGCAGCGGCAGAATCTCCCAGCCGTTCATTCCATCCAGCGAGGTGTCCAGCAGGATCGCCTCGACGCCGTTATGCGCGGCGGCCAGTGTTTCCTCCACGGTGGCCGTCTCGATTACGCGGTAACCGTGGCGGGTCAGCGGGCCTGCAATGCGGAGGTGGCCATCCCCGCTGGCGCCAGCCAACACGACGGTCCCGTGTCCAGGCTCATTGTCGATCGCGCTTGCTGGCGACTCCAGCGGAACCGGGTGGTAGGGCAGGAAGACGCGGAAGGTGCAGCCCCGGATGGGATTGCGTTCGGCCCAGATACGGCCGGAGTGTTGCAAAACAATCGTGCGGCAGATTGCGAGTCCCAGGCCGCTGCCGCCCTTCTGGCGGGAGTCCGAGGCGTCCACCTGCTGGAACCGGCCGAAGACCGCTTCCAGCTTGTCGGCCGGGATGCCGCGACCATGGTCGATCACAGACAGCGTGATGCCGCTGATGCCGGGGCGAATCATGATGGAGACTGTGGAGTTGGGCGTCGAGAACTTGACTGCGTTGGAGAGCAGGTTTGTGAGCACCTGCAGAAGGCGATCGGGGTCGGCGTCGATCTCGACCGTCGTGCTGTCGTGAATCAGTTGAACCCCGGCGGCGTCGGCCACGGGTTGCATGTCTCCAATGGCCTGGTGGATGATGCCTGAGAGCTCGACCGGGCGGAAGGTAAGCGGCTCACGGCCACTCTGGATTCGTTCCAGGTCGAGAATGTCGTTGATGAGCCGGACCAGGCGGTCCGAGTTGGTCAGGGCGATGCGCAGCAGATTCGCGGCCTTCTCGTTGACCTCGCCCAGTATTCCCGAAGAAAGCAGGCCCAGCGCGCCGCGGATGGAGGTAAGCGGCGTGCGCAACTCGTGGCTCACGGTCGAGATGAACTCGTCCTTGAGCCGGTCGAGTGCGGTGCGCTGGCTGATGTCGCGGAAACTGAGAACGGAGCCGGAAAAGCGGCCCTGGTCAAGGATCGGCGTGAGCGCATATTCGGCGGGGAAGAAACTGCCGTCGGCGCGGAAGATGGTTTCTTCTCCGGCTGCGGCCGACTGCTTGCCCGTTGCGCGGAGAAGGGCGCAATCCTCGGCGCACTGCCGGCTTGCTGGTGCGGAGCCATGCAACAGATCGTGGACAGGTTTGCCGGTGAGCGAGGAGGCGGAATCGCCGAGAAGGCGGGTGGCGGCGGGATTGGCAAAGCTGACCATGCCCTTGCGGTTGATGCCGCAGATGCCGTCGGCTACCGAATCCAGCAGGATCTCCCGCTGGCGATAGAGCTCCTCGGCCCGGCCACGTTCCTCTGAGCCGGCCATCATCTGCCCAAGCGAGGTGGCCGCGGATTCGATGGCGGCCATTGCTTCGCGGTCTTCGCGTAGATTGAAGTGGCAGTAGAACTCGAGTACACCCAGAACATTGCTGCCAACGCGCACCGGAACCGCCCAGCCGGAGGCCATTTCTTGGCGCAAGGCGGCCTGCGTTCGCGGGCTGACGGGAACGGATTTCAGGTCGGCGATCCAGATCGGCCGGCCCTCTTTCCAGGCGCGTCCTGGCAACTCCGTGCCCCTCGGAAGCGTGAGCCCCAAACTCTCCTGGATGAGTGTCTCTGCGTGATGGCCCTGAGTGCCCCACGCCGTGAAGAATTCGAGCTGGTTCTGCTTGGAGTCGACCTTCCATTTCAGGGCGAGATCCCATCCCTGGGAGATGCAGAGCGCCTCCAGAATGCGCATCGAGGCTGCCTCGGGGGTTTGGTTTTCGCCGATGATCTGACTGACGGCGAGTTGCAACGCCAGGCGGTGTTCGCGCTGCTTCTCGTGGGTTACGTCGCGCAGCAGGCAGCGGACGGCGAGTGGATTGCCTGCCTTTTGGCGCTGGCTCAGGTTCAGCTCGAATTCCATCGAGCGGCCGTCATGGGCGTGAAAACGCAGCGGCGCGCGCTCAATTTGCTCACCGTCCAGGGTACGGCGGAAAAGGGCTGCCACCTCGGCGCGGCAACTCGGCCCGAACAGTTCCTCGAATGTATCGAGCGCCAGAAGTTCCGGATAGTCGAGGCCGAAGCATCGCTTCCAGGCGGGATTGGCGTAGAGGAATCGCCCCGCCGGGCTGAGCGTGGCAATCATCTCGCTGGAGCTTTCAAATAGATCGCGGTAACGCTCCTGCGACTCGCGCAGATCCTGCTCTTTGCGGATGGTGGCGCTCTGGTCAACAGCTACGGCCACCAGCCCGGTCACGGCGCCGGAGTCATCTCGCCGGGCCGAGATGTGGAGAGTGGCTGGGAAGACAAGGCCGTTTTTGCGGCGCAACTGCGCGCTGAAGCTGGGCACCATGCTGGGTGGCAACGCGCGGACGCAATCGAAATAAGCGCCCATGCGGCCTTCGGGCGTGGGTTCGTGTGGCTGTTGCACACCGCTGAGCCGCTGCATCTCCGCAACCAGGCGCGCGGCTTCGCCCGGCGCAAGAAACTCCGACAGGTGCGGTTGGTTGATCAGATCGGCGGCGTCCCAGCCCAACATGCGCTCGGCGGCGGCATTCACATAGGTAAACCGGCAATCGAGGCCGATGCCCGCGATTGCCGGGCCGGCCGAGTCCAGGATCTCCTTGAATAGTTGTGTATCTGGCGCGGGCTCGGCTGGAGCCGCAGTGCGTCCTCGGCTGGGCATGCGAAAAGCCAAAAGTACGGCGGCGCCGCAAGCGGCCAGCATCAAAAGCCCATCGAAGCGGGGACCAGCCAGCAGACGCACTGCAACCGCGCCGGCTGCCAATACGAGAGCCAGAACCGCCAAGGCCGGCCAGAGCAGGGAGACACCGCTCGAGACCTCTCTTGCTGGGTGCGAGTTACCGGCTACTGCAATCTCCTCTGATGGGTCCCCCATGGTTCCCCCAAGTGCTCAAACAATGCCACGATTCACAAAAACCTAAGGCCCCAGCCCAAAGCACTGTTTGCCGTTAGTATATGCATTTAATTGCACTTCCTCTACGTAAATCGGCAGGGTGTGCCCTGGGGTGCACCGCTCGATGGAGGTCCCGTCCGCTCGCTCAGCGGCCGGATGGCGCCGATTCATGAGATCGGCGCGGGAGAGGCGGCTTATCCACAAGGAAGCGTCGACTCGATATGCGCGGAGGCCGCCGTATACTGGCAGCATGTTTTCAACATTCGTTTGCTCACGTCTTCTTCGCGCATCCATGGCCGCAGCCGTGCTGTTTTGTCTTGCTGTTCATCCGCCCGCCGCTCACGCCTGGGGCAATGAAGGGCACCGCATGATCAATCGTCTCGCGGCTACCAACTTGCCAGCCGATGTGCCCGTTTTCCTGCATGCCGAGACGGCAATCGACGAGATCGAGTATCTGGGCCCCGAGCCGGACCGCTGGCGTTCGCCGTCTGAGCCGGAACTGGTCGCCGTGCAGGCTCCGGAGCACTTCATCGACCTGGAACCGGCCGATGCGTTGGGCGCTTTGCCGCGCAAGCGCCTGGACTTTGAGGCCAAGGTTTTTGCCGCGGGCGAACGGCCTGAGAAGGTTGGCTTGCAGCCCTGGCAGACAACCGAGGTTTGGGAGCGGCTCAAGGTCGCCATGCGCGACTATCGTGCCTTGACCGCAAACCACCAGGACACGAAGCCGGTCGAGCAGGCGATTCTTTTCTACGCCGGCTGGCTTGGTCACTACGTAGGCGACGGATCGCAACCGCTTCACACCACCATCCAGTACAACGGCTGGACGGGCCCCAACCCCAACGGCTACACCACCGGCCACCAGATTCACTGGCAGTTCGAAGGCCCGTTCGTCGGCGCGAACATCCACGCGCCCGATGTGCAGGCAAAGATGACGCCCGTCAAGCCTATTGACGGAGACATCTTCGATTCATACGTGGCTTACCTGCGGCATTCGGCAACTTATGTAGAGAAGGTCTACCAACTGGAAAAGGCCGGCGGGTTTGTGGGCAAAGGCACGGCGGAGTCCGAGGAGTTTACGGCCGAGCGGCTGGCTGCCGGAGCGAGTATGTTGCGAGACATGATTTACACGGCCTGGCTCGACAGCGCCAAGCCCGTTCCCGATCCGTACGCGGCTAAATGAATAGAGATAAAGTTTAGTCGCCGGTTCCCGCTGCGGCGAGGGCGGGAATCCGGCGCAGCATCTGAGTGAGCGTCAGCGTCATCAGCGCCACCGCCGGGCCGGCCACAATCACCCACGCCAGTAGGGCGTGCACGGCCATGCCGCTCGCCAGTGTAATCAGGTTCGTGGGCGAGTTGTGCAGAAGCCCATCCGTCGCCAGAGTCTGATGGGGGCCGAAAGCGAAAAGCCATCCGCCCAGCCGCACAAAAGGCACAATCAGAAACAGTTGCAGAGGCATGGCCGCGTAGTTTGCCGCTTGAATTGCCGGCTGATTGAGCCTCAGCGCCAGCGCCAGCCCGGCGCACAGCACCGTGGGAATGCCAATCACCGGAATGCAACCGATGGCGAATCCCAGCGCCAGCGTGAGAGCCAGGCGACGGGGCGAGATTCCCTGCCGCAGCCATATCACCGCGTTGCGCTTCATCGAACTGGGGGAGATTCGCGCCATTACACCTGCACCTATCTATACGATAGGATGCTTTGACTTGTTCATTGATGAAACTTTCGTGTGATTTTCGATGAGACTTTCGTGAATGAACCAAATCCAGCAGCAGGAGTGCGCCAGTTTCATTCTGAAAACCTGCCCCGTATCCATCGGGCGCAAACGCGAAAACCATGCAAGCAAAAGAGTAATGGGCCGCGGTGGGTCGGGCCCGCGGTCTAGGGTTCTGAACTATCCTCAACTGCGGTACACTTGGACCCGATGCGGGTGTTTGGAATCGATTGCGGAACTGAGATAACGGGATATGGCGTCGTCGATTCCGACGATGGCGGCCGGGAACCGCGGTTGGTTTTGAAGGCGATGGGCGCGATCCGGATGAAAAAGACGAAAACCACCCCTGAGCGGCTCGAGCAGGTGTTTCGCGAACTGACAGAGCAACTGCAATGCTGGCAGCCCGATGCCGTGGCCATCGAAGAGGTTTTCTATTCGGTGAACGCCAAGTCTGCGCTCAAGCTGGGGCAGGTTCGTGGTGTGGCGCTTCTGGCCGCTGCCTGTCAGGGGCTGACGGTGGCAGAGTATGCCCCCCTCAAAATCAAGTCCAGCGTCGTCGGCTACGGCCTCGCGAAAAAGGAGCAGGTTCAGTTTATGGTGGCCCGGCTGCTCGAGCTTGCCGAGGTGCCCCAACCCGCGGACGCCGCCGATGCTCTGGCGGTCGCCATTTGCCACATCCACACCGCGCAGACGCTGTCTATGCAGGGTCCGGCGCAAGGAGCGGCGCGATGAGGCAGGCACGGCTTGCAATCCTGGTGTGCGCCTTGGCCGCCGTGATGCAAGCGGCGCAGGGCCAGGGCGGTTCTGCGGCCAACGCTGTGGTTGTGGCCGATTTCTCCAATCCGGAATTATCCCCTTCGCACTGGACGCTTACGCTCCACCGGGACGGAAGCGGTCATTTCCGCTCCGAACGCGGCGATCCTCCCCCGGGAGGGCTCAAGGAGATGGATTCTCCCGATGTGGATCGCCCTGTCCAGTTGAGCGCGGCGTTTGCCGAGCGCGTCTTTCAGATCGCGCAGCGTCACAACTGGTTCAACCAGAAGTGTGAGAGCTATCTGAAAGTCGCCTTCCAGGGATGGAAGAAGCTCAGCTACACCGGCCCCGAAGGGCAGGGAACCTGCACCTTCAACTACTCGCAGAACAAGGAGATTCAGGCGCTCGGTGACTCGCTGGTAGGCGTGGCGGAAACTCTGCGGGAAGGCGCGCGGCTTGAAATGCTGATGCAACATGACCGCCTGGGGCTGGACAAGGAGATGGAGTACCTTTGCGATGCCGCGAAAGATGGCCGGATGAGCCAGATTTGCGCGATCAGAGAGATCCTGGAGCGGCTGGCGGGGGACGATGAGGTGATGGAACGTGTGCGCAAGCGGGCGCGGATTCTGCTGGCGCAAGCGGGAACTTAATTCTTCGGCGAATGTGGATTTGACGCGACTTTTATGTGACCATGGGTGTCGAATAAATGTCGGGGTTTATGCATGCGCTGAACCGCGTTACGGGATACAGGTTGTTCAGGAAGGCGAAACACCATGAATTGGATGACGAAGCGCGTTGGAAGTGGTTGGTGGCTTGGATTAGCGGCTACGGCGCTTGGAGCCATTCTGCTGTCGCAGGCGGCCAGAGCAGACGATACGGGACAGCCGGCTGCCGGGGCGGCGCGGTTAAGCAGCGTCGACGGGCAAGTGCGGATTTCGATGGGTGGTCAGGTCATAGCCGATCCGGCCGTCGTGAACGCTCCGCTGTTTCCCGGAACGCAGGTGGAGACCGGCGACGACGGCAAGGCCGAGATCCAGTTTGAAGACGGCAGCGTTGCCCGGCTCTCGCCCGACAGTTCTCTGACGCTCACTTCTCTCGGCGGCCAGGGCGGCGCTGAGGTCATTCTGGCGAGCGGCCTCGGCTACTTTGAACTACAGGGCGGCGCCCAGGGCGGCCCGATGCGCGTGCGCTTTAGCGGTGCTGTTGCCACCGCTACCGGATTCACGGTCATGCGCGTCAAGCTGGACAACCAGCCTGGAGAGCTTGCCGTGTTCTCAGGCAACGCGCACCTCGAGAGTGGAAATTCGCTGGCGGTTGACGTGCACGGCGGCGAGAGTCTGGCGCTGAACGGAACCGCCTCTGGCCGCTACAACCTGGCCGAGACCATCGAGCCGGACTCCTGGGACGCGTGGAACTCTGACCGCGACCAGGCGTTGAACAACCAGGCGACCGAGCAAACCACCGCCTCCAGCAGCTTTGTCAACAGCAACAATCCCAACCCGGCCTGGAACGACCTGGACGCCAATGGAAACTGGTACAACGTGCCGGGACAGGGATACGTCTGGTCGCCTTATGAGGCCGCAAATGCCGGCTGGGATCCCTACGGGAACGGAAACTGGATGTGGACGCCGGGCTACGGCTACATCTATGCATCGGGCTATCCCTGGGGCTACATGCCCTACCAGTGCGGATTGTGGAACTATTACGACGGCTTCGGCTGGGGCTGGGCGCCGGGCATGGGCATGGGCATGGGCATGGGTATGGGCACAGGTATGGGCGGGTGCCATCCCTGGTGGGGCCGGGGTGGTTACGGCATCAACATAGGCCGTACACCCGCGGGGTATCGCCCCATTACTCGCCCGATTTTGCGCGGGGGGGGCGGAAGGGGCGAGCCGCCCAGGATAATCCCTGTGAGCAGGCATCCCTTCGAGAATGGCGGTGGACTGCCGCCGCGCAGCAGGAACACGCCGGCGCAAATTGGCGGTTACACCGTGCAGCCGTTGCGCCCAATGCCATCGCATCAAAAGTATGAAAGCTCGCCCTCGGGATTTGTCTATCGTCCCGCGCAGGGCTACCAGGGGACAAGAACGGTGGGTGGAGCCTCGGGCGCCCCGCAATCCGGAAACAACGGCCGGCCGGGCTATGTGCAGCCTTCCGCGCCGGTGTACGCGCCGATGCGCACCTACACGCCTCCTACCCAGAACAACGCATCGCCGAGCGGCAATAATCCTTCGCAGACCCCCGGTCTGCCACCGGGCGGCCGCGTTGGCAAACCGCCGCAACCGGGCCCTGGCGCCTATACGGGCGGTGGATCGTATGTCAGACCATCGGGCGGAGGTGGCGCCTACAACGGCGGAGCATCGGCCAGCAGGCCCTCCGGTGGCGGTGGTAATCCTCCCAGTGGTGGCGGATCGTACAGCAGGCCCTCGGGCGGCGGTGGCAACTCCAGCGGTGGTGGTGGTTCGACGAGCCGTCCGTCCGGTGGCGGCGGTGGTGGCAATTCCAGTGGCGGCGGTTCACACACAGGGGCCGGCCCCCACTAAAACGCCAACTTCGGCGTAGTCTCACACAGGCAATTCAAGCGCTCCATCTTCGGCTCGCAATCCGGGCGGAGGGTGGGGCAGGGCAATCGCATTTGGATTTTTTTGAGATGTTTTGAAAGGGCACGGCTTTAGCCGTGCCGCAAAACACCAATAAAATCAACGGGCTTTAGCCCCTGAGGGAAAGCCCATCGGTCTACACCATTTCCGAATCTGCTCTGATAGTTGACGTGCTGATGCAGGCGGATGCCTACATCAGCCTCTTGCGAATCAGATCCAGTGCCTGCTGTGTTGCCCACTCGCGCACGCGTTGCCGGTCGCCGCGGAAGGTACGGTCCATGATCTCAGTGCGCTGCGAATCGGAGAGTGCAATATAGACCAGCCCAGTGGGCTTGGTCTCCGTTGCGCCGGTGGGGCCGGCGATGCCGGTGATACCCAATCCCAGCGTCGCGCCGGTGCGCTGACGGATGCCGTTGGCCAGCGCTTCGGCAACCTCGGCGGAGACCGCGCCTTTCTGCTTGATCAACTCCGCGGGAACGCCGGCAAACGCCGTTTTCAGTTGGTCGGCATAGACGATGGCGCCGCCAAGAAACGAGCGCGAACTGCCGGGGACAGAGGTTATGCGCTGCGCGATCATGCCTCCCGTGCAGCTTTCGGCGATGGCCAGCGTCGCCTGGCGAAGCCCCAGATAGTAGAGAACGATCTGTTCCAGCGATTCGCCCTCCGAGGAGTAGAGCCAGTCCTCAAGCGCTTCTTCCAGGCGGCTGGCGAGCTCGTCCACGCGCTGCTGCGCGACGGCCAGGTCCTTCTTGGCGCAGAGCAGCGTGAGCTGGATGTCGCCTGCGTGAGCCAGGATAGTGGTTTCAATATCGGGATAGGTCGTGTAAATCGGCGCCAGCAGCTTATCGGCCTGCGACTCGGGAATCATGGCGGCGCGCAAGGTGCGCTTGGCGATAAAACGCTGAGGCACGGTCGAGCGCAGCCGCGGCAGGCAGGCCTCATCGAAGAGCGGCTTGCATTCGTTGGGAGGGCCGGGCAACAGCAGGACTAGCTTGCGGTAGCTTTCGAATGTCGTGTCGAGCCACTGGCCGGGAGCGCTGCCGTTGGCGTTGGGCAGCACGGTTGCGCCCTCCAGCACATCGGCCTGCTTCAGATTGTTCGGCGGCATGGGAATGCGCCAGGTCGCCGCGCGCGCGTGCAGAGCCGTCACCTGTTCGCCGTCGCGGCGCAGCGTGAGCGAAAGCGCTTCCGCAACGGCCTCGCGCGTCAGGTCGTCTTCCGTGGGGCCCAGGCCGCCCATAATCACCAGTATGTCCGTGCGCTCGAGCCCGGTGCGGATGGCGTTGACCAAGTCCTTCAGACGGTCGCCAACGATGGTCTTGAAAGCGACGCTGACGCCGATCTCGTTGAGCTTCTCAGTCAGGTAGAGGGAGTTGGTGTCCTGGCGCCAGGGGGTAAGCATCTCGGAGCCAACGGCAATGATTTCCGATTTCATAGAGACAGCTCTTAGCTCCTGGCTTCCAGCTTCGGTGTACTGGCACTTATGGGACTGGCCCCATTCCGCTTCGGCGCCTGGTTAAGAAGGTTCCACCATTGAACAGGCTAGAAGCTAAAACAGACTCAGTCCTTCTACTCCCAAGTCCACATCATAAACGGCTTCGTTGGTGGCCAGGATGGTAGTGCCCAGCGGCGAGAAAGCGACGCCGACCAGGTTCACTCCCGAGAGAACCAGCGAGGCCTCGCCCTCCGCCGTTACGCGCACCAGTCCGCGCCGGCCTTGGAGGCAGGCGGCCAGGTAAACATCGCCGTCTTTCGAGAGCGCCAGGCCCTGTGGGCGGCCCAATCCGCGATACCAGACCCGCGTGTCGCCGTTCGGCTCAATGGCCCATATGGCGTCGTTCGAGGAGAGCGAGGGTGCGGTGGCGAATACGGTTCCCGCCTCGTTCACGGCCAGATGGTACGCCGCCGCGCTCGGTTCCAGCGTGGCGTGCACAAAGATCTGGCGCTCCGTATTGATCTTGAAGATGGTGCCGCTGCGGTCGCCGACAAACAGATTGCCCTCCGCGTCGAAGGCCGCGCCCGTGGCCACGCCCATGCCCTCGGCGTAAACCGTGGACTCGCCGGCCGCATCGACGCGATAGACGTTGCCCTCCGCGCGCGAGGTCACAAACAGGTCGCCCTCGGGCGAAAAAGCCAGACCGGTAGCGTTCAGAATGCCGGTAACAAACGGTGTTCCGTGGCCCCCAGGGCTGATGCGCACCACCGAGACCGGCGTCTGCTTGCCGCGCTGCCCGGAGATGGTGGCGTAGATCATGCCGGAACCGCTGACGGCTGGACTGGTGACGGGATGCAACCCGTCGGAGAGCTGCCGGGCGATGCGCAGAAGCGTGGCGTTGCTGGTGCCTGCTGCGTTGCGGACCTCAACCAGTCCAGTCGTTGCCTCGGCCGGGACCGCGAAAGCCAGCCGCGTCGGCCGGCTCATCAGCACCTTGGCGGGTATGCCGTCCACCAGCACCGCCGGTGCGCCGAAGTCGTTCGGCCCCAGCCACGTTCCAAGCAACTCCACCTCGCCAAGCGGCAAAGCCGCGGCGGGCGCTACATCGTCGATGTGGGGCGCAAGAGGGGCTGCGGGAGCGGGTTGGGTAGGCATTTTCGGCATAAAAGATTAAAACCAGATGCGGAGCAAGGCTCCTATACCCCAAGCATACAGCCCGGCGGCCACGTCATCGAACATGATGCCCCAGCCCTCAGGCAGGCTCTCAAGTTGACGCGCCGGAAAGGGTTTGGTGATGTCGAAGAGGCGAAAAAGAATTAGCGCGATCAGGGAGTGGCGCAGGTCGAAGGGGCACCCGATCAGCGCAATCCACTGTCCGGCAACCTCGTCGACCACGACGAACCCAGGGTCCTCGCGGCCCGACTCGCGTGCGGCAATGGTCGACGCCGGAACGCCAATCAGGATCGAAAGCGCGATCCCAACCAGTAGTACGATGAGCAGCGTTTGCGGCGCGGGATGAAGTCCCCACGCGTACCCAGCCCAAAGCAGCAGAGCCGCAACCGAGCCCCACGTCCCGGGCCCTGGCTTGCCATAGCCTGCGCCGAAAAAAGTCGCGACAACAAATGCCCACTTCGTGCGGTTCTGCTCTTCGACAGGAGCGTGGGTAGAGCGCCGATCATTCGTCATAAGAGTCCCCACGGTCGCTGCCGGCCTCACCCAGGTCTTCCAGCACTTCCGGGTCCAGGACAGGCGAACTGATTTTGTAGACCCCCATGGCCCACTTGCCCAGATCGATCTTGCGGCAGCGGTCGCTACAGAAAGGGAAGTCCTCGTCCGACATGCGGACCAGCATCCCACAGGTGGGGCAGCGGTATAGCTTCACGGATTTTTTCTTCGTAGCCATGGTGAATGTTGCTGCTCTTGGGCAGCGGTCCGTACTTATGGTAGCGCGCCGGGATGAACGGCGCCTCCAGCATGGGTTTAAGTCTAGAGCGGTCCTGAAACAATGCGCGCCACCACATCGTACTCGTGAGCCTCGGTAATCTCCGCGCGATAAAAGCGCCCTGCCTCCGGAGCCTCCAACTCGCCAAAGTCGTTGATGTAGACCTTGCCGTCGATCTCCGGCGCGTGAAACTCGGTGCGACCTTCCCACAAGAGCGGCGTCTCTTCGCTTTCGCCTTCGGCCAGCAACACCAGTTCGCGTCCCACCCACTGCTGCTTGGCGCGCTTGCTGATCGCCTGTTGCAGTTTCATCACGCGGCGCTTGCGGGCCTCAATCGTGCGTTTTGGCACCTTGCCTTCGAGCGGAAACGCGGCCGAGCCCTCTTCGTCCGAATAGCTGAAGACACCCAGCCAGTCGAACCTTGCTTCAGCGATAAACTCCTCCAAAATTTCCAAGTCGCGGAGCGACTCGCCGGGGAAGCCGACGATGAAGCTGGTGCGCAGAGCAATGCCCGGCACCGCCGCGCGCACCTTCTCCAGCGTCTTCAGAAAAATCTCCGCGCCTGCCCCGCGCTTCATCCTCTTCAGCACGGCGGGCGAAGCGTGTTGCAGCGGAACGTCGAGGTATTTGCAAATGTTGTCGTGTTTGGCAATCGTGTCTAGAAGTTTGGCCGTGATGCGGTTCGGGTAAGCGTAAAGAAAGCGCAGCCAGCGCAATCCTTCAATGCCGGCCAGCGCGTCCAGCAGCGAGGCCAGCCCGTCCTTTAGCCCCAAGTCCTCGCCGTAGCAGGTCGTGTCCTGGCCGATCAGCGTGATCTCTTCGACGCCGCGCTCGACAAGCTGCCGCGCCTCGGCGACAACGGACTCGAATCGCCGCGACCGGAATTTGCCGCGCAGATTCGGAATCACGCAGAACGTACACGGGTGGTCGCACCCTTCTGCAATTTTGATGTAGGCCGAAGACTTGGGAGTGGTCAGAAAGCGCGGAGTCGCCTCGTTGTAAAGATACGTCGGCAGCATGTGTGCCGCGCCCTGCCAGTCGTCCCGGCGGAAGCGGCCTTTCTGCTCGCGCGCGTCCCCCTCGGCTCTATGTGCGGTCTTGTGCGTGCCCGCCTGCGACTCCTGCCCGGCCCTCGTCTCCGCAGCCTTGCCGCTCAGAATCGTAAACGGCGACGTGGACGGCGTAGCGGCAGGCATCGAGAGTCCGGCCGCTTCAAGAATGGATTCCAGTTCGCCTGTGCCCACCACCGCGTCGACCTCCGGAATGCTCTTCCGGATCTCGTCTCGATAGCGCTCTACCAGGCATCCGGCGACGATTAGCTTCTTCGCGGAGCCGGAAGTCTTGAAGCGCGCCATCTCAAGGATGGTGTCGACGGATTCCTGCTTCGCCGTATCGATAAACGAGCAGGTGTTCACAATCAGGATTTCGGCTTCTTCCGGATGGTTGGTGAGCCGCGCGCCGGCACGGTCCAGCAGCCCCATCATCACCTCGGAGTCAACGAGGTTCTTCGGGCAGCCTAACGAAATAAAGCCCACGGAAGGGGCCGTGGGTGGGGATGGCTTAGTCACACTTCTATTGTATCGGGAAAGCGATTTGAAGGTGCGGACGCTCCTCTTTTCGATGGCACGAAAGGAACAGCAATTGGGTCCCCGTCCATGGTGATAAAATCAACCAGTGCCGGGTCCTACGCGACGTAATCCCGCCAACCCCGCCAGGTCCGGAAGGAAGCAACGGTAACGGGCTAGTACGGGCGCAGTAGGTCACCCGGTACTTTTTTGCGCGGCGGGCGCAGTTGATCTTCGCTTCCCGCCCTCCCCACCGTTTCCGCAAAAAAGCGCTGATAAGACAAGCCACACAGCTTATTCCGCGGCTCGATCATGCTCCCTGCAATGGTAGCGTTTGCTCTGTGCCGGGGATACACTCGTTCAGGTTGACCGCCACTACGAGCAGCAGTGCGACGTAGAGCATGCTAAGGTCGCGCAACTCGCCCGGTGCGCAGAAGAGAAAGTAGAGCGGGATATTGATGGCAGCCGCGATTTGGGCGTGGCGCTTGACCGCGAGTGGCAGCTTTTTCCAGGCGCGCCACACTGTCCAGACAAGCAGAGCTATTGGCAGAACTGAGAAAGTATTGATCAAGCGCACACCATAGGTTTCTTGCGTACCGAGAATCAAAGCCCGACGGTCGGTGAAGAAGGCCAGTTGATCGAGCCAGTGCATTTCGAGGGTAGAACCCGGGTTGTGCGCAAACCGTAGGCGTATCGGATAGTAGACAGCCAGACATGCCCCACAAAGAACAGCTACGCCGATCAAAGAGGCAACGCGCGAATGGCGCCGCCGGATGAACGGATAGAGCGTGAGAACGACCAACAGGAAAGACTCCTTGTTCCAGGTTCCCAGCGCTACTAGAGGTATGGCCCACCACCAGTCGAATTTGAGTGTGATCCAGATAGCCAGCGACATTAGGGCTAGTTCGGGGTAGTCGTAGAAGTGTCCGCTGCCCTGGTAGCTGTTCATGAAGTAGGGAAGGATGAGAATGACAATGATAGGAGCGAATACCGCCGATATTGCCGGCATCTCGAGTGCGTTGCACACAAGATACATGCTATAGACCGCCAGCAAGGTGAACAGAAATGTGGTGCCATAAAAGATGACATAGCGGAAGAAATAAACCTTGTTCTTTGCCGCCGGGGAGACGGTTATGGCATTGATATATCCAATACTGGAACTCCACTGGCGCCGATACCACTTATCCTTGACATCCTGGGAAGTCGCGCTGTCTATCCAGTTGGCAATCTCCGGCAGCATTTGCCTGTAGATATACGGCCGGTCTGCCGTTCCGTCGACCATCCGTTGAAAACTGGTGGGTTCCCAGCCGCCCGAAATCCCGACTTCGTGGAAGTGGCATTGAGTATAAAAGCCCTGGAACGAGGCCGAGGCAGCCACAAAGAACAACACAAAGCGCCAGACTCTGCTGTAAAGGTTGGAGCGGGGGGTTTCTCGGAGCATGACTTTCCTGAGCCTCCTGATGTTTCCCGGATGCAATGCTGTTCTCCGTCTGACGCTGACGGGATGAAGCGGCCGTGCACTCTGTGCGAATTGCTGATGGACGCCGCGAAGCCGGCACAATCTAGTTTGTGAGTTCATATTATTAGCGTCAATGACTCTAAAAGGTCAAGGTCTCCGTTTCGCGCGAAAAACGTGCGCACCCCGAATGCAGGACGCAAGGTCTTCATCTTGCGTCCTCGTACACGCGAGAAAATTGATCGGTTGTGCCTTGGTGTTCTGTTGCGGAATTGGCGGCTGGGATTGTTGAACGGCCCACGTGATTCCTGTTTCCAACCGGCCGATTGCTCTTGGGGGCGGTGAACTGGAGCAGAGCCGTTTGCTTTCACTGGCCAGCCTTGCTGCGATAAAATGTTCTTTAGCTATCCGATTCGGGCGGGTGTTCTAAAATGCAAGTTGTTTTTATTCTGTAATTTGCATCGCTAAAGGCGCCGGTTGCAGCGGCTAGGCGGTGTGTTGATAGGCGCGCTAGGCGCGGCCCGGTATCTTTTGTGCCGATCCGATTTTTAACGATTTAGAGTGGCGTTCCCCCGTTCTCTTGAATGGAATCAGCGCCGCAAGGAGAAGTCCATTGAGTCTTACCGTTCGTCCCGTAGTTGGCCGGCGCTCAAAAATTACAGCGCTCGGCACCTATGTCCCTCCCGAAGTGATTACCAATCAAGACCTCGAAAAAATGGTGGATACCAACGACCAGTGGATCATGGAGCGCACCGGTATCAAGGAGCGGCACAGGCTGGCCAAGGGGCTGGGCGTAAGCGATATGTGCACCGAAGCCGCGAAAAAATGCCTGGCGGCCCGCGGCATCGATGCCAGCGAGGTTGAAGTCATCATCGTCGGCACGGTTACGCCCGACATGATGTTTCCCTCCACGGCCTGCCTGGTGCAGAACAAGATCGGGGCCAAGGGAGCCTGGGGATTCGACGTTTCCGCCGGCTGTTCCGGCTTCATGTTCGCGTTGCAGGCGGGCGCCAAGCTGGTCGAGAGCGGGGCGCAGAGCAAGGTGCTGGTCTGCGGTGCCGACGCCAATACGCGCATGACCGACTACACCGACCGCACCACCTGCGTGCTGTTCGGCGACGGCGGCGGAGCGGTGCTGCTCGAGCCGGCCGAAGAGGGCGAGATCGGCTTGATCGACTTTGTGAACGAGATTGACGGCTCCGGCGCCGCGGCGCTCAACATGCCCGCCGGCGGCAGCCTCAATCCCTCCAGCCACGAAACCGTGGACAAGAAGATGCACTTCATTCATCAGGACGGCCCCGCGGTCTACAAGTTTGCCGTGCGCAAGATGGCCGAAGCCACATCCAGGCTGCTGGAGCGCAATGGCGTCACCGGCGCCGACCTCGGTTGCTTCATCCCCCACCAGGCCAACAAGCGGATCATCACCGCCACGGCCGACCGTCTCGGTTTAACTCCGGACCGGGTCATTATCAATATCGAAAAGTACGGTAACACCTCCGCCGGCACCATCCCTCTGGCCATGGAAACGGCCGTCGAAGAAGGCAAGCTGAAGAAGGGCGACCTGGTGCTGCTGGCCGCTGTGGGCGCGGGCTTCTCGGTCGGAGCTACGCTGCTGCGCTGGGAGATCTGAAAGCCGCCACAAGGGAATAGCTGACAACCATTGGACGTGCCGCTTGGCGGCACGTCCAATCTGCATTGAGCGCGAAAATTTAACACCCTGCCGCGTATGGCATATACTGTGCTCCTCTAACCCGAAGATTCACAGCCGGCAAAACCTATCCGGCACCCGGGGGCACGGAGACGGCTGACCAGTTGCTTCTTGCTGCGTCAATAGAAGCGAACAGCGATGTGGAATCTACGGCTCTTCTCTAAAAGGGGAGCGAGGAGCGGAGGCTGACCATGGAAGTGGAGTTCACCGCCAGACAAGTAAAGATTTCAAAGGCGCTGCGGGCGCACGCCGAAGAAGGGATGGAACGAATAGGCCTGATTCTGGGCAAAAGCGCCAACGCCAGCATCACATTCAGCGCGCAGAGGCACATGCAGATCGTCGAACTCATGGTTCAGGGCCGGGCGCAGAAGATCGCAGCCACAGGCAGAGCCACCACCCTCGCCGCCGCGCTCAAAGAAGCAATGGACCACGCCGAGAACCAGGCGCGGCGCTATCGCGACCGGCGCATGGGCAGCAAGCGGTTGCCCAAGGATGAGAAAATCATGACCGCGCCGCCGGTAGCCCGGCCTAAGGCGCGCCCTCCACAGCCGCCTGCGGATGACGCCGAAGGGAAGCCGAGCCGCGCCACCAAGCCTCGCGCCTCCATCGCGGTCCACTCCTTTCCCGCGCGCCCAACGATTGTCGAGCCACATATTCTCAAGAACGGCGAGGCCATCGCGCTGAAGCCGCTTACCATTGAAGAGGCCGTGAAAGAGGCCGAGTTTCGCGACCGGGACCTGCTGATCTTCCGCACGAGTTCAGGAGATACGTTTGTGCTTCATCGCCGCCGTGACGGACAGATGGAGCTGGTCGAGATCCCCTGAAGTTCTCGCCAGCCCTACGGCGGGCTTCACAGATTAGCAAAAGCGGGCCCTCATCAGGCCCGCTTTTCTTTTCAGTCTCCCACCGGCTTCACCGACCCGCGGGGAATGAAACTGTGCCCCATCCATCGGACGTCTTTGTTTTTGTCCGATGGGTGGGAGTCTGTAGAACTTCATGACGACATCGCGTTTTGTTG